>Ga0213862_10000791_pt1 | contig 13365 bp, 14 predicted proteins | sample PICome_7_FD_160092 | JGI IMG/M metagenome (GOLD analysis project Ga0213862, IMG submission 160092) | Coastal seawater microbial communities near Pivers Island, North Carolina, United States - PICO266 | ecosystem: Environmental > Aquatic > Marine > Coastal | place: USA: North Carolina... | reverse complement strand
TGGTCGGCGCACCACACGAGCTCCTTAACGGGGTGGTTGTAGGAGAGGCGGATCTGCTTGGTCTGACCGGCGACGGCCATGGCATCGGTGCCGGTGTGCTGAACCTGCTCGATGAGGTACTCGTGACCCTTCTGGGCGAAGCGGCGACGCTCCTCGGTGTCGAGGTAGATGTAGTTGGCGTAGACCTTGAAAGTGGAACCATCGGTGTACTTGGCGAACTCGGAAGAGAGATCGAAGTCGAGGCGGACCTCGTGGTACTGGAGCGCAATGAGGGGAAGCGCGAGACCGGGGTTGCGGTTGAAGAAGAAGATCAGAGGGAGGAAGATCTGACCGGCATTGGCACCGGGGGTGGTGAGCTTACCCCAAGACGCCTTCTTGGACTCGTCGAGGTAAAGCTCGGAGTACAGGCGCCACCAGCGCTGGTAGTGCTTGTCGATGCGCTGACCACCGATGGAAAGCTCAACATCCTTGATGGCACGCTCGGCAGCGAAGCAGTTGTCATCGGCGGCGCCGGAGATCTCCGCGAGGCCACCCTTGGCCACGAGCTCGACGTACATGTCGCCGACGAGGTCACCGTTACGGGCGACGGTGACGGACACGCGACCGTTGTCAGCGGGGTTACCGTTGACGGTCTGCTCGATGTTCTCCATCGCGAAGTTGGTGTGGCGCTTGTACACAGCCTGGAAGAAAGTTACAGCGGGGTTGCCAGTCAGGTAGACATCCTGGGCACCGTAAGCTACGAGTTGCATGAGACCACCGGCCATATTGTTTGTTGTACTATACACCAACATTTTTTTTCAGCGCGAAAAAACATGCACCATTTTTCCTGTGTGTACATAAAATGTCGACCACCCCCGAACAAAAAAATGAATCCGAATCTGAATACGAATCCGAATCCGAGGTGGAGACCGAAGCTGAAGCTGAAGCTGAAGCCGGGACCGAAGCTGATGCTGAGACCGAGCTTGATGATGACGATGTAGACATGGACGCGGTTCTCGACGATGACGTAGATGCGGGTAGCGTAATGGTTGAACTCCTCGAGACGGCTCTTATCACCCCCGACGGCGAGACGATCTGCAGCGCTCTTGTCAATATGGGACGGCAACTTGAAATACAAAACAAAATTCTCGTTAAGCTCTTGGCGTCTTTTCAGAAAAATTGAGCTTAGAAAAATGACTCCCTATTATAGAAAATGTCGGAGGGCACCCACTTCATCAGCGAAAATGCTGGGTACGAGGAAGCAAACAGTGCCATGAGGACAAATGAAATTAGGTCCTTCAGTGACGAAGAGATCAAATTCTTCGTGAATGAATTAGAGCAGATGTGGAAGATAAACGAACATAACGACCAATATCTATCGTATCGTATTGGTTACGACAATTTTTTTACTAAAGACGAGCTGAGTGAAGACGGGTTGCCGACGACTGTGAACATCGAGAAGGTTTGTACAAAATACAAAAACGTCCGTGACGGGCTTTGTGAGTTGTACCATCGGGCTGACATTCTCAACGTGTTGGATTACGAGTGTGAAAACGAAGACATTAAATTTTCCACCAGAATCAATCGCCTGATTGACCAGGTGGACGATGCTTGGCAAATCGTGTTTCGGAACGCTCGCATTTATGATAGAGTGAATAACCCTACGTATGTCCCTATTAATCCGGAATCCGACCCATCCCTTTTTCGCGTATCCACTATGTCAAACATTCAAGAGCTATCACCCTTTCAGCAAGCAATTTTACAAACACTCCGTTTCCTGTATGATCACAATACTAAAAGATACAAGGGGCAGTGCTGTACGGAGATAAAGACAATGTCTGGTGCTTCTACGAGGGCCTGGAAGCCCGTGCAAACAATCCAAGAATTTGTCTACAGTGTCGGTAAAAAAGAAATTCACTTCGAGCTGTGGAAGAACTTGACATCCCGTGGGACGGCACATCGAGACGTGATCACATACTTGTCAAACTGTAACGACATGCAGTTTCCAGACATCATCAAGAATCGAAACGTATGGTCGTTTAACAATGGCATTTTCATAGGTAAAGAATGGAGCGAAAAATTGGGTGCGTATAAGTCGTCGTTTTACACGTATGATTCACCCGAGTTCAAAGCACTTGACCAGTCTGTGATGAGTTGTAAGTATTTCGAACAAGAATTCACTGATTACTCTCATCTCGAGGATTGGTATGATATCCCTACACCACATTTCCAGTCTATTCTCGACTACCAGAATTTCGAAGAGGATGTATGCAAGTGGATTTACGTTCTCGGTGGCCGTCTGTGCTTCGACGTGAACGACATGGACGGGTGGCAAGTGATTCCCTTTTTGAAGGGTGTCGCGCGCTCTGGTAAATCAACCTTAATCACGAAAGTGTTTCGAAAGTTCTATTGTACGGAAGATGTCCGCACACTTTCGAACAATGTCGAGAAGAAGTTCGGTTTATCGTCCATCTACGACGCGTTTATGTTTATCGCCCCCGAGGTTAAGAACGATCTCGCTCTTGAACAGGCTGAATTTCAGTCTATCGTGAGCGGCGAAGACGTTTCTATCGCGGTAAAGCACGAGAAGGCTAAGTCGATCGAATGGACGACACCCGGTATTCTTGGTGGGAATGAGGTACCTCACTGGAAGGACAATTCTGGTAGTATTCTGCGCCGCATTTTGACTGTCAATTTCGGTAAGCAAGTGAAGAACGCGGACCCCACTCTCGAGACCAAACTTGAAAGTGAACTTCCAATCATTCTTCAAAAATGTGTGCGAGCGTACCTCATCTATTCCCAGAAATACGCGAATAAGGATGTGTGGAACGTCGTACCCGAATACTTCAAAAAGGTGCAGAAGCAAGTCGCGCTCGTGACCAGCCCTCTCGAGAACTTCCTGCAGTCGCACATGGTCAAGTTCGACGAGACTGCGACATGCCCCATGACAGTGTTCCAGGATGCATTTAACAACTTCTGCGTGTCGAGAAACCTTGGTAAGAAGACGATCAATTACGACACATACATCGGACCGTTCAGTCAAAGAGATATCACAGTCGCACTCGATTCGAGGCTACACAACGATATGATGTACGACGCACAAGAATTTGTCGTCGGACTGGACGTCGTCGTGTCTCTTAACAATTAAAATGTACACATAAAATATATGGGACAATTCAACCATTTCATAAACAATAACGATATACCATCGATTAATGAGGTATTGCGGGCCGAGCCATACTTAACAAACGCCAATAGAAGTGCTCTGCGTCGCGCCCACGTGAGAAACAACGCGACTGCATACAACAAAATATCCAACCTCACACAGGCGAGGTTGCAGAAAACAAATATCACAAAACTTGTCGCTGGCCCGCTTCAGCTCGGGTTTTTTAACGCTATCGTCAATAAAGACTACGACACGAAGACTGTGCGCGTTAATTTAGAAAATGTGATTAATAAACCACTCCCGGGAAGGGTTAAATTGCCGGGAACACAACTTGACATAGATGTCGTAAATGTAAAGTTGGTATATGGGCGGTACACGGGTGGTGTGGAGCGAACCAAAAATGGTCTCGTCGGTAAATTCAATCCGGCTGTGAACTATTTCATGGCCCAGATAACTGCCAACGTGTACGACGGTGATGTTCGTCAAGGTGTAAATTTCCGCGTTTACAAGAATGGCAAGATACACTTCTCTGGGGGTTTCATGAACAATGACATCACACATGCGGGAAAAATACAAAAGTACATCGTAGACAATCTCACGAATAGGGAAAGTTTTTTATACAATTCTATAATTTACAACAACATCACCGGTCAATTTAAAATTAACGGCGCGTTTGATTTAACGAAAGTAGCCAGAACATTCGCCAAAACTGGTAAAGTTGATTACGAACCCGAACTCCAGGCATCGTTGCGCATGGAATACAAGGGTCGTACATTTCAATTATTCACATCTGGTGTGGTACAAATTTTAGGTGTCCTCACCAATGCTGATATGCTCTCGTCTTATGATATCGGGAAGAGTCTCGTGGGTGAGTTGTTGGTGTTGCAATGCGCGCGTCTCACGAGCGTCGATGTGGTCGATCGTGTCACGAAGCGGCGTGTGGCAAAAGTTGTCGTCTCTAAAAAAAACACTAAAAATATCAGCTACGATAAAAATAAGAAAATATTGATATCCAAGAAAATGTGTATGTCACATTCAAAACCCGAGCTCATGTCCTTGGCTAAAAAAATCGGTATAATGAACCTCAAATCAACCACCACAAAGTCGGAGCTGTGCGAACGCATTCAAAAACATGTGTATGGTAATTTCGCAGTGAATGGTCATCCATGCAAGTCGTACTCGAAAGAGTACCTGACTACCGTGGCTATGACGAAGAACATCTCCGTATCGGACACAGATACAGTCGACACGTTATGCGAAAAATTAAAGATGCCCGCACCTGCGCGTCGACAACCGACAAAAACGAAGACGGCAACAAAAACCGCTAATATTACCGCAAATAACTACAAAAAACGGGGTCTGAACAACGCGAGTGTGAAATCTAACATAGAGAAGTTGTATGGAGATAAATGGATGACGAAATACAAGAACGTCATGCAGCCACTCAATAAAAACGTTGTCGAAATGCAGAAGATCATAAACGCCTTAGATCTTAAAAAGAACAAGAAAGGTGTGCCGTTTAAGAAAGGTGTGGATCAGGTTAAGAAGACTACTGTGAGGACATGGAAGTCGCAGAGAAAAGTTGAATTAAACAAGAAACTAAACGAATTAAATAACGCGTTTGCTAAAAACCTCGAAAACTTCATGAACGTCGCGACACCCTCTCCCCCGAAGAAGAACGTCAAAAAGAGCCGCTTCCCTAAAGGTACGCGAGTTGAAACACTTTAAAAGGATCGGGCAAATACCATATATGGATAATCCAAGAGATATATTTCTCGGACTCGTGCGTACCAAAGGTAACATTCAAATAGATTTGATGAATAACATCAGTATCGAAATCCGAGACCACATTTTAAACGTCATTTTTTACGTCATAACAGATTACATCAGGCACGAACGTGAAACGCACAAATCCGGGTTTGGACCCGTAGAAGCGAGTTATTTCTGTACGGACAACTTCATAGATGCGGTCGATGCGCGAAAATGGATACGGGAAAACATACCCGACGATGATACGAGTCTCGTCATGTATGTTTTCGATAACCCCAATCTAATGTATAGATCGAAACATCGACGCACTCTCTTATATCTCGTTAACATGTTATATTTCGATTTATGAGCTTCGTTGGTTCGGCAATTTGTTTAAGGTGTATCGTATGATACGAGAAATCATAACCGATAAACTTTGATTTTATCTTATCCGAAACCGCAAACCCTTCATATTTCATAGAGACTCCTTTGCACACCGACTCTTGCTCAATTCGTAAAAAATTGTCTTCGAGCATTATGAATTCCTTCAACCTTTCTTGTGGCAATCCATAATTCTTCATCTTAATAAACATCTCTTTAGAATTACCGTCAGATAAATGAAAATATTCCGTCTTGTATCCCAACTGTGACACCTGAGCACTGTTACTAATCACCGTGTTCATAGTGAAAATAACATATAGCATTATAGCTATTAATATGGGTATCATTTAGTAGTACCCAAGATATTAAAAATATCCTTAATCTTGTGTAAAAGATTGAACAATTGGCGTTCATCCCCAATCTGCTTAGGGTCAACAATCTCCATTTCAATCTGGTACACGACCGGATCCTCGCTGTCCATGTCATGGGTGTCACCCATACAAGTTGTTAGGTCGATGCTCAGATTCTTTCTGACGAACGAGAGGCGTTCCTTCATCTTCTTCTTATCCATCGTCCGATCGATATCCGACACTGGCGTCTCCTTAGAAATGCTCACACGGAAATCTAACGGTACATTCGCGTTATTTTTGAAATCTTCGTTATGAATGCGATCTTTTTGGACAATCGTTTCTTCACCGGTATTTTCATCGATTGTGATGCGAATGTTGTCTGTATCGCGATAAAACACCTCTTGGGAAGTTGACACGACCTTCTCCCACCCGCCATACTTTTGGAGACGTCGCATCACCGTCGTGAACGTCTCATTGCCGACATTCGTATCGAACATGTGTCCATTGAATTTACCCAATCGGATTTCAATCTCTACGTGGTCATCGTTCCGGTGACGGTCGATGATAGGTTTTACTTTATCGTAAATGTACTGAACGTCCATCTTATCAAGCTTACAAAGCCATATTTCTCTAAATAACTTAGGTTAAAGTTTTCCTTCCTCTTTTAAAAATGCATGGATTCTACAACAACGGCAATACGTGCTTTTTCAATGCAGCGATTCAATGTGTGTTAAATATTAAAGAATTGACCGGGTACGTATTAAAAAACGAATATACGGGCAGTTGCGAGTTTACTAAAGTGTACACAGATTTAGTACGTATGTACTTTAGCAAGGAAAAGGGTGTGATAAATATCGACTTTCTTCTTCAACGGTTCAGAAATCAGTTTCCCCGTTTCAAGTCCTATCAACCACATGATGCGCAAGATGCACTGTTTTGTATAATAGACATTCTCGAAAAGGAACTACCCATACTAAAGACTATCGTCTATGGAAAGAGATCACAGTATACTGTTTGTCCGAGTGGATCAAAATCTCTCGAAGAACCGTTCAGTTTTCTAATCTTAAACAATACCAACGCACAAGACACGGTGAGTAAAATGATCACGAGTTCCGAGAGGTGGGACGTCCTGAGCGATTACCGAGACGATTCCGGTGTCACACATAACGTCTCCACGACACGTTCGATGATAACGGAATATCCCAAAATACTATTCGTGTCATTCGACAAGAAACAGTTTGTCGAGGTGGACGAATTTAAACGATACGAAATATGTGGAAGTATTCTTCATATCGGAACGCAGAATGGTGGACATTACATAACTATTCTAAAACAATCCGACGGTAAATGGTATCTGCACGACGATGACGAAATCAAGGAGGTTGCGTTTCCCGTAAAGGCGGCGCACCATGTACTCATGTACAGGATAAAAAGTCACTCATATTAATATCCTCCTTGATATTTACGAGAGTCCTATAAAATGTTCGACGACCATTGGGATATGTCTTGTCCGGGCGTGACTGAACGGGTTTCCACCACATCGGTTCATCTTGGTGCATGTATTGACACTCTACAATTGAGTCCTCTTCGATGTGCATACCCCGGGGAACCTGATCTTCTCGTATTTCAGATTCGAATATGAGCTTTCCACGCTCTTGCACATATAGACGCCAGATGGCACCCTTCTTTTTAAACTGGAAATCTATCGTATTTTTATCTCGAGGCTTCCACTTGAACATAGTCTCATGTGTACCGGTTTTTATAGTATCCATCACCGGTGTAAAAATTAATCCGTCAATTTTTTGATTCACGGTGGGCAAATACGTATTCATAAAAAATTCAAATTCTTTCAAAGGATAAAAGTTTTTAATTTTTAATTTAATCGGATCATACTTTAAAATTGTCAGCATTTTCATTAATTTTTCTATATTTTCGAGACGATCTATAAAATGTTTATTTCCGACGATAGATCCCGAAGCGAGTAAACAGTCGTAGATCATGAATGTATCTTCATATAATTCACCTTCCAAAATCGTCCCGTCGTATACAGGCTTTCGAAAGTTTAGAGGACATTCAAACATGTCAAGTGCTCTATTTACAAACATACATCGTTTCTTGTTACCATACATAAACGCCAATAACATGAACCTGACACCATCCGTCTTTTCACAAACGACATATGTATGTCTTTTCAGTGTGTCAAAGTGTCTAAATTCAATAGACACGGGTTGACACCCAGGAAATGTACCCTTGACACCCCAATGTGTCTCCATAAAGGATATCGCATATGTGTAAATAGGGTCGTCTCTATTTACATATAGACGTTGCATATGTATTGAGTTATTAATTTTATCTTTAAGTAGATTTAACTCCAGAAGAATTCAGAATATTTCCGAAACACTCGTGGGTATATGTACTGGTGACTTGTGCGGATGTATACGCGACGATCTTCACACCGGATTCTTTAAATTTTTCAAACATTAGACTCGACTTAGGTGGAATTTTAACAGTACCAGTTCGCCTATCCCTGATTTTCTTTTGTACATTTTTATTCATCATTACCCAGATCTTCGGGGTCGTACTCCTGACATTGTACATATCACCGTCTATACATGCACCAACTTCTGTATCGAAGTGTAACCCCATTTGAGACGCGGGTTCGGATGAACCTTGTTTAACCTTCGTCTTAAACATGTCCCAATCAACACCTTCTTTTACTCCTGGAAAAACAATCACGTCGTAATTATCATTCACATCGATCACCTTCTGCAGAGCATCCGCGTCTACGCAAACGCCGAAATCAATAAAAAAAATCCGGTCATGTGTTTTCATGTATTGTTGAATCTTTTCGGACTTGGCAAACGGATCATCATTTACGAATACGAGTTCGTTGTTGACGTTTTTTTGCATACACTGAATATTGAAACGTAGGACCGTGTGTAACGCCTTCACATGACACGATCGAGATCGCGTGACGATTATAGTCGCGACGCGCATATTACAACTATTTAGAATTTAAGCCTTAAGCCTATGTTTTAAACATCCTGTAAATGGTAAATTACCTACGTGACCAAGCGTCGTATGCACATCGGCAAAAATCTTACCATCCATCTGCTGCCAACGTCGGCAAAACGCATAATCCTCGGATAGATACCGTTTCGAAACCGGGTCGATCATACAATCAAACAAGGCGCAATACTCGTCGAAATCGCGGTTCTGATGATCATTTTTACATGTGAGTGTATCACCGTAATGTTCGTGCATTCTTTCAAGGGCCGAACGCTTAATCATCATAAAACCAGTCGGACCATCGAGTACTTCGACGAACCCGTTCGACACCGAGCGTCGCTCAGCACCGATATTCACGACCAGGCTGGATGAGAGTAAACTCGGATCTCGTTCATCGTTATTCTCAATACCGCGTTTGACGTTGTCCCACATCACAACTTTTTTGGGATAGCACGCGACGGAAACATCGTGTCCCGATTTAGCCAGGCGTACCACTGACTTCGCGTCGAACTCGACATCTGCGTCTATGAACATGAAATAATCTGCATCGGTCTTCTGCATAAAACGACCCAGGGAAACGTTCCTCGCACGGTGTACGAGACTTTCATTTTCAGTGGTATCAATCATCAACTGAATACCCTCTTTTATAAGTTCAATCTGTAGGCGGATAAGACTTGACATGTATTGTTCGAGACATAAACCCCCATAACAGGGGGTGCTTAAAAAGATCTTCATGACTATATACTATTACAACTTATCCTCTAAGTATCGTTTTACAATTGCGACAATTTTGTTCAAAGTCGGGGTAGATACTGAACATTTTTCACACACTTCCGATTTTGACACTCTCCCGTGTAAGACCATATAAATAACCGCCGCCGCCACACTTTTTGGTGATTTGCTCATGAGTTCGACACATGGTTCTATGTTTACACACTGTCTATTGCACATGAGACGATCATCTCGATTCACGTCGAAACTATTCAGTAATCGCTGCATGACATTATACGGTTTGGTCACGTAATTCTTTTCCGTTTTTTCATCATTTATCACCTCCATAAACATATCCGTCGTCCGACTCACATCTTTAGAGTGAATACCGAACATTTTCGAAATCTCCTCGGTCGTTCTCGGTAAGTTGGAAATGCGACACGCGTATAAAACGCAGTTTGCTTTGATACCCGAACGTACCGCACCTCTCGTGAGTTTACCCTCGTTAAACTGTTTATACAGCGTCTTCGCACCTTTCAATACAGTTTCCGGTAAATCCCTACACGCTTCATCTATGTCTTTATACGCATGAAACAGCGATCGATCCCTGTGATTCATCGAACTGTGAAAGTTAATTTTCGCCATTCGTTTCGTTTCGTATTTAGACGAGTGCCTTGTTTCGATCACGGTACCTTTACCCCATGCGTCTGAAAACAGCTCGTGATTCGCCGATGGAATGTTACACCTGGAAGGATCAGCGACGCGTCCATCTTCTGAAACGCCACTTGTCCATTCAGCCGTGTCGTCTATGTACATGGAATCTACCAAGCCACACCCTGTGCACACCATTCCTTCTCGCGTGACAACCTTCTGCTCGTTGCACGCGTTGCATGTATAAATATTTACCGGCTTAATGGTTGGTTTTTGTAAAATCTGGTCCAGATCGGACCATATAGCAGCCAGCATTCCTTCGTTCATCCTTATGTACACGCTTTTAAAAAAGTGGTATAATTTTCGCACTTAGGCTAAAAGTTATGCTCGTCCATTTGAAGTTTCGCCCTCTCTTCGATTCGGTCAACCATTTCCTTAAATTTCAGAGATCCGGGGCTGGTAGGTTTCCAGTCAGACCACGCAGCGTCGATAGTTTCGTATCCAGGGGGAAGTTCTATCTTCCCGTCAATTTCGGAATCAGAAACGACGAATCCACTCAAGTCTGATTCGTCGCTATCGGACATGTCGTATATTTCACTATCGGTGTCCATGTTCATCTCGTCGGTCACAACATACATATCGTCTTTAATATGCATGAATACTATATCTCCGTTGTTATAGTGTTCACATACACTGTCTCCTCTCAGTGTGTTCGTCTCTTCATCGAGAGTGTACACATGCGCATCTTTGTATATTAAAGACGTTTCTGAGTAATATTTAACTATCAAGTAATCTTGACAATTCTCTTGTACTACTGCGTACATCTCGTCTTCTACGTCATCAACGTTCACTAAAATTTTTATCAGGTCTCCAGGGAGGATTTCTGAAAATACTATCATATCTAAAGATTTCAGACAAAATTTATTCATTGTTAATAACACACGCGATGGGGATAAAAATTTTTTCAAAGGCTGACTGTAAATATTGTGACTATGCCGAGACGATATGCAAAAAAATGAATCTCGAATATACAAAAGAGATTGTAGATAAAATACAATTGAAGGAGCGCTGCGGTCCTGGTGCCGTGACGTATCCGCAGATATTCGTAAACGATAAGCACATCGGTGATTACTTCGCGTTTGAAGAATACATAGATGGTACGGAAAATATGCTCCTGCCCACTCTTTCTCGTTTCACGGTATTTCCTATCGAACACGAGAATCTTTGGACCCTGTATAAAAAAGCCCAGATGTCCAACTGGACAGCCGAAGAAGTTGACGTTTCTTCGGACATGGACGACTGGAAAAAATTGACTGACAACGAACGCCACTTCATTAAATACATTCTTGCATTTTTTGCCGGGTCCGATGGTATAGTGTTTGAAAACATTAACAATAATTTTGCCGACGAGGTACAACTCACCGAAGCGCGTTCATTTTACGCTTATCAGTCTCATAACGAGATGGTTCACGGAGAGACGTATAGCAAACTCATAGACAAGTACATCAGGGATCCGGTAGAAAAGCGCCAACTTTTCGATGCTATACAGACCACACCTCCCATCAAGCACAAAGCTGAATGGGCTATGAAATGGTTCGATAAGTCTCGTTCGTTCGCCGAACGACTTCTTGCATTCGCGTGTGTCGAAGGTATATTCTTTTCGGGTAGTTTCTGTGCTATCTTTTGGTTAAAGAAGCGTGGGCTCATGCCCGGATTATGTTTTAGCAACGAACTCATCAGTCGGGACGAAGGTCTTCATCTCGAATTCGCCCTCGAACTATTTAAAATGTTGAATTTTAAACCAGACGATCAAACCGTTTATGAAATCGTGACAGACGCGGTGAATATCGAGAAGGCGTTTATTTTAGAGGCTCTTCCATGCAGCCTGATAGGTATGAATTCTCATAAAATGTCCGAGTATATCGAATACGTCGCGGATCGTTTGCTTAAACAGGCGGGGTTCAATAAAATCTGGAACACGCAAAATCCCTTTGATTTTATGGAAAATATTTCCCTTGATGGAAAGACTAATTTTTTTGAAAAGCGCGTAGGGGATTACGGTAAAATGGATGAAACGACTCCGATTTCATTCGACGAAGATTTTTAGTTAAAAACCAAATCCGTACCGTCCTCGAGCTTACAATTGGCCTTGGCCTTTTTAGACACCTTAAAAGAGATGGGTGCAGGAGCATCTAAACCGGAGTTGATATCCATGGGAGTAAATACACGACCACTGTCACGGATTTCAATCGGCTTTTCTTTCATGTATGGCTTGGGGGGTTCGACATCGGCCATGCGAACCACGGGATCTACACCAGATAACATGGGGCTGGGACCTATATCCATAGGACCCGGGGCGATAGACGCGGACTCATCGTCGGACTCGGCGTCGGACTCATCGTCGGACTCGGCGTCGGACTCATCGTCGGACTCGGCGTCGGACTCATCGTCGGACTCGGCGTCAGACTCGGCGTCAGACTCGGGCATGGGCGCCGGGCCGATGTCAGGTTCATACGCTTCAGTTTTCACGTTCATCATACCCCAAGTGACGAGCATGAATACAACCGTGTGCAGAGCGAGGCCGCTAATGGAGGGGCACCCCGTGGGGCTGGAAACCCAAGAACCGAAGACCTTCCGCATAATGCGGAAGGTGTCGGGGTTCGCGATGATGAAAAACACGAGCGCCGACATGATCGAAATCAAGAGTTTTTGTTCTTGCTTTTTACCATCACAACCACACCCGCAATCTTTGAAAAGACCCATTTCGTTTTGTTAATGTATTCTGAGAAAAAAAATATACTTAAAGTTTGGCCTCGTATATAAGATACAATAAGTATGTCTACCAACATCATTCAGCGTTACGAAAACTTCGATGCCTCCTCTGTTGTTTTTTCCAAAATGAAAAAGAACAAGAACGGTGGTAAAACTGTATACATTAACGCACCAGGCAACAAGAAGATGTATTTGCAGCTCCCCTTCCTCCGATCCCCCTTTGGTCTGAGCGTCTTCACTGATGAGGCGACGAATAAGACGTCGTATTCTCTTGACCTATCCTTCGACAAGGATAACGAGGCTGCTGCGGAACTCATGGGTAAGCTCCAGGTTCTCGACACTCGCATCATCGAGACGGTTGCTGAAAATTCTAAAGAGTGGCTGGGTAAGCAGTACAACATCGACGTCATTCGAGAGGCGCTTTACAAACCGATCGTGCGTCCAGGTAAGGAGGAATATCCTTCCACCATGAAACTCAAGCTCATGACTAAGCCAGATGGGGCGTTCCTCGCCGAGGCATATGACATGTCTCAAACGCCCATACCTCTGGACAGTATCGAGAAGGGGCAAAAGTGTATGTGCATCGTTGACTTTACT
>Ga0213862_10000781_pt1 | contig 13430 bp, 8 predicted proteins | sample PICome_7_FD_160092 | JGI IMG/M metagenome (GOLD analysis project Ga0213862, IMG submission 160092) | Coastal seawater microbial communities near Pivers Island, North Carolina, United States - PICO266 | ecosystem: Environmental > Aquatic > Marine > Coastal | place: USA: North Carolina | collected... | reverse complement strand
ACGGAGGTGGGGGAGGTGGATATATGATGGAAGAAGAGGAAGAAAAACCATCACCAGGGTTTAAGACGGTCGACGAAGAGAAAGCGGATCTCGTGAACAAACTCGGACGTTTGGAAAAAAAGGGGTTTACTGTGAACAAGCGTTTGAATGCTTATTCCCCTGTAGACGAACTTAGAAACGAAGTAAAACGAATAACATATAGTATAGATGTAGACAAATCAGTTAAGTTTTCGAGACGCATGCTTATTGCGTGTACGACAGGCCTTGAGTTTATGAATAAGAAATATAACCCATTCGAGATCCAACTTGACGGGTGGTCTGAAAACGTCATGGAAAACGTCGACGATTACGATGAAGTGTTTGAAGAATTATACGTGAAATATAGATCTAAAATGCACGTCGCCCCAGAAATCAAATTGATTATGATGCTGGGTGGGTCAGCGATGATGTTTCATTTGACGAATAGTATGTTCAAATCGGTCATGCCAAACATGAATGATGTGATTAAACAGAATCCAGGGTTGGTTCAAAACATGATGTCTGCGGTACAAAATACAGTACCAAAATCACAACAAGGTTCCGAACCTTCAAGTGATGGTAAACACGAAATGCAAGGTCCAGGGTTTGATATTTCCAGTCTCATGGGTAACATTATGATGCCACCAACACCGCCCATGAACACGACGAGTATTCCAGCACAAGAACCAATTATCGTAGACGGTGACGAAGATGATGATATTTCTGATATTGCCGAAGCACCAACACCAGGTGATGTCGAAGGAGGGGGTGATGGGGAATTGCGTGAAGTTAAAGTTACCCAGACCAAAGCTAAACGAGGGAAAAAGAAAAAATCAGTCGAAATTAATTTGTAAAATATAGTATATGATAGGGTATTGTCCATTAGACGAAGATCCTATTGAAAGGCCGAGACCTTCACGAGAAGTATCAGTCCCAGTCCAGGAGAAACGTAAAAATTCTACTGGTAGAGGAGAAGATACGGAGTGTAATTACGTTGTCATGTTCTTTATTGCGGGTGTTATAGCACTTGCAGTCATGGACTCACTTCCATCTAAAAAGTGAGACTAAACCATCTACCATCCTGTTTGTTCCAGCATGGTAAATGTGATTTTGTTTTTTTTAATTATTATGCGTTTTCCAAAGCCGTTACACGCACTAATAGATCCGCGTGTTTCCATCTGTATTTAGTGTTATTTTAACTTCTATACTCAATTAATTGTGCTGTCCAATCATTAGCACTACTGCCAATTGGTTTGAGTACCCACTCGTATACACGTGAACTGGAACAACTAAATGACGAAGAATAATTGGGAAGTGATACATACGTAGTTTTACTACTCCCATTTATCTTTACATAAAAACTGTCATATATAGTGTTATTGTAACCATCGAATCTAAAATGGTACTCGTACCATAAAGACGATGGTAAAGATGAACGTATGTCTATGTAATCAAAACCATAACCACTGAAGTATTTCTTATCCGAATTATAGTTATAATTCGAAGAGGTAAATGAAGATTGAATCTCTACATCATACGAGCTTGTGGAAATATAACTATTAAAATCAGCTGTACCATAACTACTACTCCCACCACCTCCACCACCAAACGTTTGTGCGGTTCCGTTAATTCTTAAACTACCCGATAAGTTTATATCACCCACAACGTCTAATGTGTAACCTGGACCTGATGTCCCTATACCCAGCTTTCCATCATTCATCAATGTCATGCGTGTACTAGTTGATATATCACTCGGGTCATACGCCCATTTAATTTTATTAAAATCGGAAGCATCCACACCATAAGACCAACCAGTTGAATCACTATTAACCATAAACGAAATAAATGGGTCTTGGGAAGTGCTACTCGTTCGTATACCTATTACGGCGGGGTGAGACGAACTATCCTGTTTTACTAATAAACCATTTTCGTAATGAGTCGAAGTATCTCTGCATTCTATGTGTAAAGGCGCATCTGGATTCGATGTCCCTATACCCAGCTTTCCATCACTCGTCAATGTCATTTTTGTACTAGTTGATAATTCACTCGGGTTATCCGACCATTTCATTTTATTACCATCGGAAGCATCCGCACCATAAGACCAACCAGTTGTATTATTATAAATCATAAACGAAATAAATGGGTCTTGGGTAGTGCTACTCGTTCGTATACCTATTACGGCGGGGTAAGACGAACTATCCTGTTTTACTAATAAACCATTTTCGTAATGAGTCGAAGTATCTCTGCATTCTATGTGTAAAGGCGCATCTGGATCTGTTGTTCCTATACCAACCTTGCCCGATTCTAGCGTAAGGTTATGAGTAACACCGGATGTGAGTGAGTTATTTGATGTACCATCACATACGTAAAAATCAATCGAGTTATCGGAAGAACTAGAATTGTGTCTCGTTCGTATGAAATGCCTATACTGATCGTTTCCGTTCCAACCAAAAGTTAATTGTGGGCAATTATTCGTCGCACTATTAGTATCACCGTTTCGAATCAGTATACCACCATTTGTGGCACTGACTGATCCAGCCACATCCAAATACCTCGACGGTGATGATGTTCCTATACCAACATTACCCGAGCTTCTATAAACATCTGACGACGACGTTGTCCAAGCACTCGAACCACCACCACTTACCGTTGTCCATGACATCGCACCTCCACCACTCGATGTAAGTACTTGTCCACTCGATCCATAAGAATTATTTACATATAAACCACTCGCTAGTCTCATGGTACCGTTAACGTCTAATAAATACGATGGTGTATTTGTACCTATACCAACTTTACCGGATGGTGCTAATATGACATTATCTTCGTTTGATCCCGAGCCGTCATTTTCGGTTCCGATTATGAGTCGACTCTTTTCGTCCCCGGAACTTGTCGAATCTTCGTATTGTATGTATCCATAATCTGAATTATTATTTTTTCTACTTGGGAAAACAATACACGACGAACCACCTGAATCACCATGGTCTAATACGAGTGTACCAGAAGTTGCCGAACGACTTGATCCCGTCGATTCGTAAATATGGAGTGGTCCAGATGGTGATGATGTTCCAATACCAAGTTTATCCCATATTCGAACAGCTCTATTTGAACTACTCGTTCCCGCACCTATAATATCGAGCGCGTTGTTTCCACCACCACTCCACGTACTGTACCCAATTTTACCCGCGTTTGTTTCTTTTCCGGATACACCCGTCCCCCATTCGAACGTATTTGTTCCGGATAACGATGAATTTCCACCACCACCACTTACCGTTGTCCATGACATCGCACCCCCACCACTCGATGTAAGTACTTGTCCATTCGTACCTGCAGAACCATTTGCACGTAAACCGCCTGTTATGTTCGCATTACCTATAACGTGTAATGGGGTTGTTGGGTTGTTTGTCCCTATACCAACATTACCATTAGAATCGATTCTTAATCTTTCGGTGTTAGCTGTTGTAATTGTAAACGTATCGTCTGATGGAAACCCAAACTTTGTATCTGAATCACCTGTGTGTGTAATATAATCAGCAATGTCACCACTAAAACTACCACCACTTACCGTTGTCCATGTCATTGCACCCCCACCACTCGATGTAAGTACTTGTCCATTCGAACCCGCAGAACCATTTGCACGTAAACCACCTGTTATGTTCGCATTACCCACAACGTGTAATGGGTAACTTGGACTTGTTGTTCCTATACCAACATTACCCGAGCTTCTATAAACATCTGACGACGACGTTGTCCAAGCACTCGAACCACCGCCACCACTTACCGTTGTCCATGTCATTGCACCCCCACCACTCGATGTAAGTACTTGTCCATTTGAACCCGCAGAACCATTTGCACGTAAACCACCTGTTATGTTCGCATTACCCGTAATGTCTAATGGATAAGATGGACTATTGTTTAATATACCAATTTTACCAGTTTTATCTAGTTTTATTTTTTGTGCGTATGTAGCTGTAATACCCGTGATTTTAATATCTTGGTAGTACATAAGGTTTCCCCCTGTAATTGAATTTATGACAAATACAAGTCTACTGTACGATGTATCGGTGTTGGTGTTTATACTAGAAGATCTATCGAATATCTGGTTATACGCCGACGACGTTCCCCAATATTTACTGTGGCTTGCGGTATGTATTATATAGTATTCTATACCATCATTACTTCCAAGTACATATAATAATCTTGGTAAAAATAAAGATGAATTCGCGTATATTTCAAGCTTTTGAATAAAAATTTGAGATGGCATTTGCACTTCAAACCATTCGCCTTTATATCCCGCAAATCTCTCTACCGAACCTAGATAGTCTCCTCGGGTAGAACCACCATTTGAGTACACGGTGTTGGTAGCGAAATTCCATCTATTAGTCGAATCGTTGGTGGTATTATCATTAAACGCTCTCCATACATCGCTTGCATTATATGATGCAGATAGTGTATATCCAGAAACACCTGCAGTGTTTGAAGTCATGGCACCGTTAGGCCACAGTGCAGAACTAGATATTGTGATTTCGCCCATTTCCATATCATTTGTAGTTGAACCGGCTACACCTGTTGCTGAAGAAGTTAAACCTGTAATATGGTTTAAGTCTAAACCTGTTATTTCTGTGCCGTTACCTATAAACCCTTGCGTAGCCTTAATTTTTCCATCTACGTCTATAACTTCGGTTGGTGAAGTAACATTTATACCTAACATACCAGCACCACCGGCATTTCTATGCATGACAGCACGTATATCTTCAGCTGTTCTATCGTACCCCGCATTCAAATCAAACGCTATTTGACCACCTTTTAATCGTATTCTATCTGGACCGTATGTACCACCACCAGATGCATCTGCGTTATCATTACCTTTAAAAATTAATAGTTCGGCCTTTTCCTCGGCTTCATAAACGCGGTTTTCTATAACTGTGAGTTCATACGCATTATCTGATTTTGAACCACCAAAGTATATACTTTTACTACTTGTACTCGAATCATCATTTGTACCTATTGATATACCAGTTCCCTGAATATATCCACCTATAGATACGTTACCTTTAACAATCATAGATTGACTGATATTGTATACCCAAATAGTTGATGCACCCGTACTAATTTGACTATCCGAACCAGGTACGGATGTAGTTGCACCCCCTATGTATGTTATATTATCAACAGTAAAACCCCCGGAAACTTGGGCAGCTGGTGACGCCGAGGTATTATAAAGGTCATAATGATTTTCAGTTTTTCCTATAGCTACCATTTCACCTTCACCATCAATCGATATAGATTCACCTAACTTATGTTGATAATTCGTCCAGTAAAAGAATGAACCCGCTATTTCAACCATTTCATTCGGGAAACTTACCCATTGATCCCCATTAAAATCGAATATGAGAACATTACCTTTATTATATGTTATATGATCTACGAAACCCGTGGCACCAGAAACTATACGCCTACCTGAACCGTCAAAACGTGCAGTCTTTCCAAGTAACATGTTACCTTGGGGTGAAACTATATGTTTAGCGACTTCCCCCATTTCTTCCCACACTGCATTAATAGGATCCCAATTGAGTGTGTATATTCTCCCTGACATGGCGTGAGGAGCCGTGTTTGATGTACCATAACTTCCGGGTCCACCTGCTAATATACGCGTACCCGCCCGGTTTATATCTACAGATGTACCAAGTGCATCTAACCATCTAACTTTTAAAGGGTTTGTATCATATGTCGTACCTATACCAGTTGTACCTATAACAGATGTAATAGAAACGTTACTGGTCCAGGACGAACCACCGGATAAAACGGTAACATTATCGTAAACGTGTGCATTACCGGTATATGGAAATGAGTCAGTTGACCATACGGTATTCGCTCCTCCCTGTATTTGATCTGGTTCATACCAAATATTTCTTATTGATGGTTCGCCTACGATTATTTTATCGCCTATATCTGTTATACCTAAGGAGTACCCGAAATAGAAATTTTTCCATGTTGCGGGTGTGGTAGTTGATAAAGTTCCCGAAGGTGAATTTAAGGTTTGTTGTAAAGTATAATTAGTACTATTCCACTTGTATATATAAACTTTACCTTCGGATACGGGTACAGAATCAAAATCAATATTACCACTCGAGTTTGGTACTAGTGTATTATAGAAAGGTGCACCAACAACTAATATGTTACCGTCGTATTGGGATAAAGCGACGGAGTGTCCAAACCCCCCCTGTTGTGATACATCGGAACCTCTCTGTGTCCATCCATTACCAGAACTATTTTTAGTGAATACTCTCGCGTAACCTGATATATTCGATACAGACCCAAACCATGTCCCGGGAGCACCTACAGCTACTATATCTGCATTATCCGTTCCGTCGAGGGATCTACCAAAATCTTCAGATGAATTACCTTGAATCGTGTGTTCGTGGTACCAAAGTTTTGATGTTTCATTATAAATGTATACGTTACACAAATTATTCATTGGTTCACCTGTAAACATTCTTTGAATTATACCCTTTTTACCCCGCGACAATTTGGAGGCGGTAGGTACCCAATATCTTAAAGCATGTGATTCAGATACTTCAGTTACAAATTCCGAGTCGGTTGGTCCTGTATTATTTGAATTATTACTAGATCCAGAACCTGACATTATACTATAGTTTAGTCATATTAATTTTATGGCTACCTGACGTCCCAAATTCCACCTTGAACTTGAATTGTTGAAATTTGTATAGTTCTGGTTGCTTCGGATGTTATACTCGCCGCTGTAATATTTGTCAAATTCGTACCATCACCCCGGAATGAAGTTGCATTCACTGTACCATTAACATCTAATGGGTACGCTGGTGTAGTTGTTCCAATACCAACATTACCCGAGCTTCTATAAACATCTGACCCCGACGTTGTCCAAGCACCACCACCACTGCTTACCGTCGACCATGTTATTGCACCCCCGCCACTCGATGTAACTACTTGTCCATTCGTACCTGCAGAACCATTTATATATAAAGTGTTTGTCACGTTCACGTTATCGGCAACAACATTACTGTTTGTTGTTATCGCACTTATTGTTGAAGCACTTATAGTGTTTGAACCAGAAATTTCACCATATATTTTGTTCGTGGCAACCACATTATCAGCAACAACATTACTGTTTGTTGTTATCGCACTTATTGTTGAAGCATTTATAGTGTTTGAACCCGCTATTGTTCCATACATTTTGTTCGTAGCAACCACGTTATCAGTAACAACATTACTGTTTGTTGTTATCGCACTTATTGTCGAAGCATTTATAGTGTTTGAACCCGCTATTGTTCCATACATTTTGTTCGTAGCAACCACGTTATCAGCAACAACATTACTGTTTGTTGTTATCGCACTTATTGTCGAAGCACTTATAGCATTAGAACCAGAAATTTCACCGTATATTTTGTTTGTAGCAACTACATTATCAGCAACAACATTACTGTTTGTTGTTATCGCACTTATTGTCGAAGCATTTATAGTGTTTGAACCCGCTATTGTTCCATACATTTTGTTCGTAGCAACCACGTTATCAGCAACAACATTACTGTTTGTTGTTATCGCACTTATTGTCGAAGCACTTATAGTGTTTGAACCAGAAATTTCACCGTATATTTTGTTTGTAGCAACTACATTATCAGCAACAACATTACTGTTTGTTGTTATCGCACTTATTGTCGAAGCACTTATAGCATTAGAACCAGAAATTTCACCATATATCTTTATTGCGTTTACATTTGAAACAAATATATCACCTTTACTATCACGCGCTACGAGTTGGTTCGATAAGTTTAAAACGTTTCCTAAGACTCTAATATTTGCATCAGTTATACCACTCCATGGACCACCGGTTATAAAATCATCTGTGTATAAATTTGCTGGTGTTGCCGAACCTATATCGGCAACATTTTCCCACGAAGGTGCATTACCGGTACCATTTGTTTGTAGAAAATACCCAGCCGTCGAAGGTGTGAGTTTCGACAAAGTTGACGAAGCGCTCGCATATAACATGTCTCCAATGCCATACGATGTTATATTAGTCCCACCTCTATTTACGGGTTGTACTTCACTTTCCAAAACACCAATTCGTCCAACATTACTCGTAAAATCTGATTTAAGTGCCACACCTGTCAGCTGGGAACCATTCCCGAAATAATAAGATGCCTCGACGTTACCGTGTACGTTTACTGTAAAATCTTCTCCATCTTTGATCGCTATTTCAGATAAACCAGCGTGGCTATCCGTAAACCCGATTGCAAATTCAGATAGCGACTGATCGAAACCAACAAATACATTATCTGTACTACTTGGACGGGCTATCAACATACCTGAATCCACAGATGCAGAAGCATTAGAAAGTTGTAAAATAGGATCTTGTACTATAAGATTTACAGTATCAAGTGTAGTCGTGTTTCCTAATACTGTGAGATTACCATTTATTCTTGTAGTCCCATTTGTGTAAGATATATCCGTTGTTTTTGTTTCAATAGCCCCTATTCTTAATACGTTACTTCCTAAGTCTGTACTTAAAGCGACACCAGACAGTGTTGTACCATCACCATAAAAATTGGATGCAGTAACGTTACCACTGATTAAGACGTTACCACTTGTAGTGAAAGATGTAATTGTGTTTGTAAACTGAATTGTATTAGACGTAGTGTTACCAGTATCCGATGTTTCCTGAAATGAAAACGCGGAACTTGCACCCGATATACCAGTAAGTTTACTTCCGTCACCTATAAAAAACCCAGAGGTCGTTATTATATCACCCGTTGTCGTGTTACCATTATCTGTAACATCCTGGAGTGTGGATACAGATCCACCAGAACCTTTATACTTTTGTATATTACGACCAGTATTACAACCCGGCATTCTTATAAATACGAATGATTATTTTCATGGTAAAATAAGGCATTTTCCTTTAGTGAAATCAGTCGGTTCTTCAGATTTTTGTTTTGGTATTTTAAAACCACCTTGACGATACACTTTGAGACGTTTATTATACATGGCGTGACATATAGACCATTGATCGAACATGTCGTAAATATGTGGATTATTCTTTTTACCATGCGTTTCACGCATAATCCGTCCAATCGATTGTACAATATCGGACTTAGGGGTCGCAAGTATAACCGTATCGAGTGAAGGTATATCGAGACCTTCATGTGCTTGACTAAAAGTTGCAAATATGATTTGTTTTTTACTTGATTCGGTCAAATCTGATTCTTTCATACCACCCATATAGAGTCCCGACGTTTTCTTAAAACTTTGGTGAAGTACCTCACAATGATGTCGACGATCACTTAATACGAGAACTTGACGTGTCCCCTTGACAATATTTTTTATAAGTTTTGCTATAACGATGTTTCGTTCACGATCTTCTGTAAGTTCGGTAATCATGGTCGCTAATGAAAGTTTACCGAATCGTGTACACGGTGGTGGATCTTGAAAACGTGGACATCTATATTCAATTGGAAACACTTCGACTTGTTCCTGATTTTCACGTTCAATTGCAAAGAATGTTGGTCCCATGAACCAATGTAAAACTTTCGTAAGACCATCTTTACGGGTCGGCGTTGCCGAGAGTCCAAAAATATGTTTCGGACATATTTTAAAAAGAGATTGGGAAAATACCTTTGCGCATATATGATGTGCTTCGTCTACGATAAGTGTACCGATAGTATCGAAATCATTAAATGAATATTCTTTTAAGGAGAGTGATTGGAGCATAGCAATAACAAAATCACAATCGGTTTCTAATTTGTTTTGTTGTACTACACCTATAGTGGCACCTGGACAAAACTGCCGGATACGTTCTTTCCATTGATTCGCGAGAAACTCTTTGTGTACGACAATCATGGTTCGGTACCCGAGTTTACACGCTATGGCCAAGGATACTGTCGTTTTCCCAAAGCCACAAGGAAGTGAGAGAACGCCGTGTCCAGATTTGAGTGCTGCCGCCAAAGCATCATTTTGATGTGTTTCATCACGAAGTTTTCCATTAAATTTACAAGATATTTTAACTGGCTTAGGACGACGATCTTCTTTTGCTTTACCAAACTTTTCTTCACCGTAAAAACGGGGGACACATAGACCTGTTTTTGTTTTTCTGAATACCTTAAAGGGAGGCGGTGGAAACCCGAACTCTGTATTTACAACGGCACGTACCGTGAGTTCTTTTTTTATTTCTGGTGTCTCACCTGTGAGATATCCTGAGCGCGTGAGTGACATTAACTATTGTACAAATTTAAACTTTATGTATATTAAAGAATAAACTATTTACATATAATATAATAAAAAATGCCTGTGATGAAATTAGATGAAAATATCAAAACGTTAAATGCGGAAATTGATAAAACTCGTGCAGATATTAACAAAATGAAAACTGAAGCGAATCGTGCGGAGACTGAAATGTATAGAATGGAAGGTAGTTTGAAAATATTGTTAGCACTTAAGGATAGTGGCTTATCTGAATTAGAATTACCCGAGAAAAAAGAGGAAGAGGGAGAGGAAAAGAAAGACCTAAAATAATAAATAAAACCATACCTTTTTATGTATATAATTATCCGATATAGTCCCCCACTTTATCCGGTAATTTAATTTTTAAATTTAATGTATTTTAGTACCCATGAATACCCACTATGATCATGGGTATTCCAAACCCCGTTAAATTGAATTTCAGTGAGAACTGTATCACCTTTTTTAAGTGATTGAACGGGTGTGTCTCCATCAACATTACACATGACCCGTCGGTATCTAAACGGAACTTTTACTTTTAAAACGTTGCCTTCCAATGGGTCGTCTAGTTTTTGGGGAAATAAAATAAGACCCGTTTTATGTTCATGTAATTCTCTGATATAGTCTCTTACTTTATCGGGTAGAGATACCCTAATATATTTTTTTTCATTGTAGTCGTACATGGGTTCATAAACAGTCGTAGTGACCGGTAAAGTCATTCTTTACGTGTATATATTATAATAAGAAACAAAACTATAAGTATGAATACATTCCATATTTATTTTAATATACTATGAAACTTTAAATACTTTTAAAATCCTATCTCGTTAATGATTTTTAAAAATAGTAATACAAATTAATCTTTACGTGTGTAAATAAGTATTAATGACAATATTAAAACAATGAATAAAACATGTGTAATCAAAACTGGTTGTAATGGTTTTCTCGTTTCGAACGTTTCATGACAAAATGATCTTCCGACTTCAATAGCGGCTTCGATACTCGAATAAGGTGTTTTTCTTTCAGACATCATACCACATAAAGCGACTTTCGAAGATTCACCATAAAATGGAACTTGACCATGTAAACTCAAAACCCCTGATGATTGTTCGAATGACCATTTACCATCTTTCCAATATGAACCCCACCCTATACGAATACTCGTTGGTTGTGGTACACTTAACTGTTTGACAACTTCACCTTTTAATGTTTCTGGGTCGGTCGATAAAACTTCATCCGTAAGATTACATATAACACATGAAACTGTTTTTTCATCACTAAGGACTACTGGTTGTAAATTAAACTCAGTTTCCATAGCATATTCTAAATCACTTTTAGGTAAACGAATTTTTTGATCGTAATCTAATAAAATATTAATACACCCATAGGTACTTGGACCAATTTTATTAAGGGTATCTTTACCCCAATTCTCACCCACGAGTTGTAACGCTTTACTATTATCTATACACAAAACGAGAAGACCATCTTTTATTTTTGTTTTGTTTGTAAAAGTAGCTTCGTATCCATCTTTTTCATAATGTACTTTTTCAAGATCTCTACCAAACATAAATGTAACACCTTTATCTACGAGTGCTTTTTGCATTTTGTCGGACATGACCTTACCCGAAACTTTTTGAACGTATTGTTTAGACAGACCTACATGATCAAAACTTTTTACAAATTCAAATGATGACATGGTTTCCCAAACAACTCCATCCATGATTAAAGGTAAAGTTTTGAGTAATTTTTCACCTGATTCAGAAAGTTCACCAAGTGCATCCTTGAGACTTATACCTTTGTACTTTGCAGGTTGTGCTAAAACACGTATCGCAAGTGATGTTAAAGTTAAATAATCTTTAAATTTAAGATACTTGAACGTTGTAGTATACACGCGTGTATCGGCAGATTGAAACATATCATCCCATTCAATACCCATTTCTTCGAATAAACTGTTCGTGTTTACGAATGCATTATCAAACACAATTCTATGTGCGTGTAAATCTCTTTTACTCCCGGATGGTTCCCACCATGATCCACCTGCAGATTCTTTACGATCATATATTGTAACTTCATGGTCTGTGGATCTGAGTATTTCCCATGCGACTGACATACCGGTTGGTCCGGCACCTATTACGTGAACTCGCATTTATATATACACACAAATATTATTTGAAAAAATTTTCATAGTATAATGTAAGATGGCACTATGTGCATTAAAACCTATTTTAATAAAGCCACCATCAAAACATAAAACTAGGACGTGGAAGTTTGCTGGTGAATTTTTGATACGGAAACAATTTCAAAAAGATCAGGTAAAGTTTGGTGCATGGACGAGGGAACAGATTATTGAACTTGGTCCTACGTTTATAAAATTGGGACAGATCGCATCTTCACGCGTTGATTTATATCCTTTGGAATTTACGAGAGAATTAGAATCTTTACAGGATGATGTACCACCAATAGATAGAGACACGATTGTAGACATGATTGAAACACACGTAAATTCGGGTACATTTTCACATTTTGATCACGAACCATTCAAGTCCGCAAGTATAGGACAAGTTCATAAAGCAACTTTACAAAATGGTAAAGAAGTTGTTGTTAAACTTAGACGACCTAAAATATACGAAATAATGAAAAGTGATACTGATAATATTAAACAAATCGTTACATTCTTAGAAAACGTTGGTATAGATACAGGTACAAATACGGGGTATGTTCTCGATGAATCTATTGATTATTTATTGGCTGAAACTGATTATGAACAGGAAACAAAAAACGCGAAGAAATTTAGGAAATCTCTCAAAAAAATAGATTGGATGAAAATACCTAAAGTACACGAACAATTGTGTACACCTGATATGATAGTTATGGAATATGTTCCTTCAGAAAAACTATACGATATATCCGACTCAAAAGTTAATCGAAAAAAAGTATGCGAAGCACTGATAAATTCTTACGTGATACAGACAATGGATAAAGGATTTTTCCACGCAGATCCACACCCAGGTAATTTAGGTTTTTCGAATGATGGTAAACTTGTTTTTTATGATTTTGGTTTGGTTATAGAGATTTCAGATGAAATGCGACAAGGATTTAATGAACTATTTATACATATAATAAATAGGGATACGAAAGGTATTGTTGATGTTCTT
>Ga0213862_10000768_pt1 | contig 13547 bp, 7 predicted proteins | sample PICome_7_FD_160092 | JGI IMG/M metagenome (GOLD analysis project Ga0213862, IMG submission 160092) | Coastal seawater microbial communities near Pivers Island, North Carolina, United States - PICO266 | ecosystem: Environmental > Aquatic > Marine > Coastal | place: USA: North Carolina | collected... | reverse complement strand
TTACTCCCCCGCTTGGACACAGCCTTGACAAGCTTACGATCGCTCTCTTCCATGAACGTGAGCGCGGTACCCTTACGCCCCGCGCGCGCCGTGCGTCCCACGCGGTGCAGGTAAGACGCGAGGGTCCTGGGAGCGTCGTAGGAGACAACCGCGTCGACGCCGGCGATGTCCAACCCTCGCGCCGCCACGTCCGTCGCGACCATGTGCGTAGCCTCGCCAGTCCTGAACTCCTCGAGCGCCGCCAGTCGCTGGGTCTGGGTCAAATCGCCGTGGAGCTCGCAGGCTTTCAGGCCGTGGATGCCCATGACGATCTTGAGCCTGTGCGCTTGCTGCTTGGTCCTGCTGAAGACGATTACTTTTTTGGTAAACGTCCTCGCGACGATGGCCAGTAAGTGAGCCTCCTTCATCGCCACCGCGCCGGGTCTCAGCCTGAGGACCTCCTCGGTGAGGGTACCAGGCGTGGTTCCGATCTGATCCGCGCTGAGACGCGCGGGGTTCTTCATCGAAAACTCGGCGAGCTCCTCGACCCCCGAGGTGAGCGTCGCGGAGAACAGCATCGTCTGCCTGCGCTTGGGACAGTGTCGGACAATCTCGCGAATCTCCTCCAGGAAACCCATCTCCAACAGTCGGTCCGCCTCGTCCAGCACCAAGGTGGCGAGGTCCTCGAGGCCGACGCTGTGGGTGTTGCGCACGTGATCGATCAACCGCCCCGGGGTCGCGACGACAACCTCCGGTCGAGTCCGGAGACTCGCCGCCTGCACGTTGGAGCTCAAGCCACCGACGACGAGCGCCGCGCGAATCGTGGAGAACTGCGCCAGCCGCTCGGTCATCTGGTGCACCTGCACGGCGAGCTCGCGCGTGGGCACCAGGACCAACACGTGCGTCGCGGGCACGGGCTTGGGTCCGCGGTGCAGCATGCGCTCCAGGCACGGTAACATAAACGCCGCCGTCTTGCCCGAGCCCGTCACCGCCCGGCCGCAGATGTCGCGGCCCGTGAGCGCGAGCGGGACGACCGCGGCTTGGATCGGGGTCGGGGATGCGTACCCCAGGGCGCCGCACGCCTTGACGAGGGGGCGGGAGAGGTTGAGCTCGGAGAAGGTGGCGGCGCTGAACGTGGTGTCCTTTGAGCCATTCTTGCCCTTGACCACCGCGCGCTCGGTGAACACGCCGGTGTCCTCGGGAACTTCCTCCTCCTCCTCCTCTTCTTCCTCCTCCTCGTCGGACTCCCCCTCGTCGTCATCCTCGTCATCCTCGTCATCCTCGTCCTCCTCATCGGACTCCTCCTCGTCGGAGTCGTCCTCGTCTTCGCTGTCGTCGTCGATCTCGGCATCGCTGTCGGTGTCCTCCTCCTCCTCGCCGGGCAGGAGCCGTTCATCGCTGTCGGAGTATTCGTCGTCGGACTCCTCGACCTTCTTGCCCTTGCCCTTCTTAGAAGCGCCGCCCTTGGCGTTTGCCCGAGCCTTCTGGATCTTGGCGTCCACCGAGGTCACGCCGGCAGCCTCGAGCTCGCGCTGCGCATCGCGCTTGGAGTCCGGGAACGCCCACGCGGCCTGCGCGGGCGCCTCCTTCTCGTTGTCGCTGTCCTCGAAGACGAAGCCTGCATTGAAGCCGAAGCCGTCATCTTTATCGCCCTCCATCGTATCGCCGATACGTCCTCCGTGCCACGGCGCGTTCGTCACTGACCCACAGGCGCCCCGCCGCCGCCCTGATGAATAAAGTTCCACCGCCGCCGCTGCGCACGGGACCGTTTTTTTCAAATATAGGTCAAAGGCAAAGGCGCCACCTTCGCCGCCACTATCGCGAGCGCATCGGTATCGCACGTTCACGATGGCTGCCCACAATGGTCTGCTCGCACCCCTGGCGATGTTCATCATCGCCGGCGCGTACTACTTCCTGAGCGCCCAGCGCATTATCAACGAAGATTTCATGGACCACTCCGTCCGCCAGATGGTCGGGCTCATGTATCTCTCGGACGTAGGCTTCAACCTTGTCACCGCCCACCTGGCATCCAAGTCCGAGGGCAAGAAGAAGGCATCCAAGAAGTCCCCTGGACTCACTGGCACCCCCGGCCTGGTCCTGAACCTTCTCCCGCTCACCGACCTCGTCGGGCTCGTGTGCGCGTTTGAAGCCATCCGGCTGGCGGGAAGCGGTTTCCACCAAACCGTCGGCGGCGCGTCCATCCCTATATCGTGCGTGCTCAACGTCCTCATCACCGGCAAGGTGTTCTCCACCGGGCAGCTCATCGGCATCTCCATCGTCGTCCTCGGCCTGGCGGTCAAGGCCAAGACGCTGCTGGACTCCGACGCCGAGTTTCCCGCGGCGGCGACGACGTACGTCTTGGTGTCGTGCGTCGGCTACGCGCTTCGAGGCATCGCGATGGAATACCTCAGCGACGCCGGCGTGGACGGCCGAGCGATGATGATGAAGATGGGCGTCACCGGAGCCGCGTGCTGGGGCGCGTACACCCTCGCGTTCACCGCCCCGGAGCTGGGCGCGAAGGTGACGACGCCATTCGCCGCGGCGACGACCCGCTTCGGCGTTTTCAACACCGCGGCGCTCTACCTCACGCACGCGGCGTCGCGAGGCTTGGCGAGCAGGACGATCACCCAGATCGTCGGGATCGGCGGTGCGACCGTGCTGAGCCTCGCGCAGGTCACGCGCGCGTCCCTCATCATCGTCGCGTCGTCCGTCGCCTTTTGCGGGTCGGACTCGAGGCAGTGCCTGGACGCCGCCGGAGCGCTGAGCGCGGCGCTCGTCGTCGCCGGGTCGGTGTACTACGGCAACTCGAGAAGCTTCGAGGAGGAGCTGGACGACGCGATCGACCCCGACATCGCGCACGAGATGGACTCGGTGATTGGCGAAGCTGAGGAGATCTTGGAGGAGCTCATGGATCTCTTCGTCGAGGAGCACGGCGCCGAGCCCACCGAGGACGAGTTCCTGGCGTGGACCGAGTCCCTCAAGGCTCAGGGCGCCGTCGCGGAGAAGAAGGCGGGGAAGAAGTCCACGCCCAAGAAGGCGACCACCCCGGCGAAGAAACCCGCGAAGAAGTCCACCCCGGCGAAGCCCAAGGCGGCCAAGGAGACCAAGACCTCCACGCGGAGAAGGCCACCCACCAGGTCGACTCCGGGCAAAAAGTAGAACCCCAGGCTGCTGTGTATGTTTGTAATCTATCGAACCGGTTTGTGTAAGATCTTAATGGTTTGGACGGTAAACGCGGACGGCGGGGACGCCGCGGCGGGTGACGCGTTTAAGCGAATCAGCCTCTTGGTTCACCCCGATAAGCACCGCGGGCATCACAGCACCAAGGCCAACTCGGCGTTCAGGCTGCTGAAGCAGGCGAGGGACCACTTCGATCTGAAGGCTAAGCGCGAGGCGGAGAGGCAGGAGAAGGAGGAGGGCGGTGGTAAACGATCATGTAGCGTTGGGTTTCACACGCGGCGCTGATGGCCGCGTTCAAAAATTAAACTACTGTTTCGCCGTGTGGCACTCCTTGCAGTTAGAGCGCTGATGGCCATGCTCGCATATCGATCCCCCACCGCACTCCTTGCACCGAGTGCGTCGACGACCGTGCTCGCATATTTGTGACCCACCGCACTCCTTGCATTCAGAGCGCCGACGACCGTGCTCGCAGAGTCCACCCCCACCGCACTCCTTGCACCGAGTGCGCTGACGACCGTGCTCGCATATCGATCCCCCACCGCACTCCTTGCACTCAGAGCGCCGACGACCGTGCTCGCATATTTGTGACCCACCGCACTCTTTGCATCTAGAGCGCTGACGACCGTGCTCGCAGATTGATCCCGCCCCGCACTCCTTGCACTCATGGCGCCGACGACCGTGCGGACAACCGCTGCACACCTTGCACTTCGAGCGAGGTTTCACCCCGTGCTCGCACGGCCCCTTTGTTGGAGGGGCTCTCTTCTTCCGCTTCGTGCCCTTCTTGGTCGACTCGTCTCTCCGATTCTCGTCAGCATCGGCACCGTCGATATCCGGAACTGCAATCCTCACGCGTGGCCGCCACACCGTCGTCATCCCTCACTCGCGCCCCGTGAAGTGTGAGAGGACGAACTTTTCAAACGAACCAACTAACCCTAGCGTTTCCCTCGGAAGGATCGAGATATGAAAAGCCACGAGCAGAAAGCGACGACTTCGAACACTCCACACTGTGTCGCGTGGTCCAAGAAGATGTGAGCCGTCGATGGGCGAATCCTGTCCGTTGACGTGGCGGCTGCGCCTCAGAAAGTGCCGTCGCGACGGCGCACCTTTCACCCAGCCGTCATGACCCTCCCTCGCTCTAAGCAGATCTACCTCGTCGCCGGAGTGGTGCTCATCTCGCTCGGCGCCATCGTCGTCGGCGTCACCGCCGCGCGTGCGGTCCAGGGCGACCAGCGCGCGCGTCGCGCCGAGACCGAAGTTTCCGCGCTCAAGACCGCCCTCAACAACTTGAGCGCGCCCGTCACCACCGAGCGCCGCGACAGGCGCGAGCTCTCCGAGAAGATGGAGGGTTGGATCGACGCGCGCGCCACCTGGTACGGAGGACCGGAAGGGCCGGGTCCCGACGGCATGTCTATCTACACCGGCAGCTGCGGCTACGGCACCAGCCTGGTGAGTCTTAACCCTATTTCAAAGAGGCCACGCCAAACCCCCTTCGCTGACCTTCTTCGTACCCACTCCTCGCAGAACAACCACTTCATATCCGCCTGGCACACGGACGGTGGCTACGACTGGGGCCTGACCGATAAGTGCGGCCAGTGCTACGAGGTCATGTGCGTCGACGGCGCGACCCGCGGCAAGGACTGGAGCGACCTCGGCCCCTGGGGCGGCTGCAGCGAACCCGGCAAGAAGACAGTCACCGTCATGATCTCCGACTCCTGCCCATGCCACCACCCGAACTCCGGCAACAAGCGGTGGTGCTGCGGCGACCGCACGCACCTCGACCTCTCATACGCCGCGTTCGATCAGATCGCCGTCAGGCACAGGGGAGTTGTGGACCTGAAGGTCAGGCCCGCTCCCTGCGATAAACAAGGGAACGTGGCGTACTACGAGTGAGGCGGTCTTCAAGTCACCACACGCCTGAACGACGGCACGACGGCACGAAACTATACGACGATAGTGTATGTGAATAAAGAAAAACTCCGCGTTTAGAATATGGAAGTGTCGCGGCCGAACACCTTGGTCGAAGAGGATCAGCACCCTGTATGTTCCTGAACGACACCTGTTTGGTGGATGGCCTCGTATGAGCAAAAAGTCTATTTATAGTAAAGCTGCTAATTCGTTATTTACGTAAAATACTCACTGAAAACTTTGGATCCATCGACGCTGTTCAAGATTCCCGCCAAAGCAGCTGCGTTTGAAAATCGCGGTTGTCAACAGACCCGCCGCTCCTCCGCCTTCGCGCATAGTCCGGGGCACCTGAGTGTGCTTTAGGGTTGAGGGTTAGCTCCCACCCTAGATCCAACTTCGCGCGGATCGCAGCCGCCGATCATGGCGTCCCGCGACAGCTTCGGCAACGGCGGCGCACAGGGCACCTCGCCCTCCGATAGGGCGATCGCGGCGTACGAGGAGCGCTTCTTCAACACGGCGAACAGCAACGACAGCAAGCGCCGTATGCTGGAGGAGCGCATGACCAGGCCGACGCCGGGCCCCGGGATCACCGCGGGCGACGCGCTGAACATGTCCAACGCGGGCGTGAACGATCAGCCCGACTCGGACGACGACGAGCAGAACGCGTTCAGGGTCGAGCCCAAGCGCGCGAGGCGGGGAGGCGGATCTGGGCACACCACCGGCAACAACGGGGCGCCCGCCCGGGGCGTCGCGACGTCGCCGCTCGGGGACAAGGAGAGGGCGACCCCCGGGTCCGCCGGCGGCCGAGGATCCATCGACACCTACTACAAGCGCGTCGACGGGGTTCAAATCCCGGCGCCAGCCTTCGGGCACTCACCCACCCACGGCGTGGGCGGCATCCCAACCCCAGCCTCCGGCTCGGGCAGGAAGGAAAACTACCCACCCGGCGTCACCCCCGGCGTCGAACCGCGAACGACGAGCCACACGCGCGCCTCGAACGACCACGAGTGGACCGCCGCGCTCGAACAGGCCAAGTCCAGGGCTGATGCGGAGAGGAAGCGCGCGTCCAAGCTAGAGACGGACCTCGCGGCCATGGTCGCGAGATCCGAAGAACTTGACAAACGGCTGGAGGCTTCGGACAAGTTGCTGGAGGAGTCAGAGGCGGCGCGTCACCAGCGCGATCGGAGCAAAGCCGCCGGGGTCATCGCGCTCGCGGTCAAGGTGGCGCAGTTCGAGCGCACGCAGGCGCGGCGCAAGCTCGCCGAGGACGGCCTCCGCCTCGGCACCGTCTCGGTGCAACGATCGGGCACGGTGCTGCAGGAGGTTTGGGAAGACGGCGCCGCGTTCCACGCGCTCAACTCGCGCGCGAACGCGGTACAGGTCGATAAGGACGCCGCGGACGAGGAGCGCAAACGGGTGAAGACGCGGCTCCCGCTGCCGGGCGCCGCGATCGACGAGGACACGGAGAAGGCGCTGCGCGCGGAGTTTGTCCTCTCCGAGGAGGTTCACAAGGTTCGATGCGCCGCGCTCAAGCGCGAGGAGGACTCGATATCGCGCGAGCGCGAGGCGCTGGAGCGCGAGAAGAGCGCGCACATCCGCGAGTTGAAGCGAACGCGCGACGAGGACAGCTCGCGGTTCAACCAGCATCCGCTGCTAGGTGACCGGTACGTCCTCATGAACATGCTCGGACGCGGCGGGTTCAGCGAAGTGTACAAAGCGTACGACGTGGTCGAGGCTCGGGAAGTCGCGTGCAAGCTGCACCAGCTCAACCCGCAGTGGAGCGAGCAACGGAAGGTGACGTACGTCAAGCACGCGGCGAGGGAGTGCGAGATCCACAAGCAGCTGTCGCACGTCTCCGTGGTGCAGCTCATCGACGTGTTCGAGGTTGACCAGAACTGCTTCTGCACGGTGCTGGAGCTGTGCCGCGGGGATGACTTGGACGCGAGGCTTAAATCGCAAGGGCCAGTGTCCGAGCGGGAGGCGCGGGCCATCCTGGCGCAGGTGTTCGCGGGACTGGCGTACATGAACAGCGGCAGCACCACCGTGATCCACTACGACTTGAAGCCCGGTAACATCCTGTTCGACGCAGCGGGAAGGGTGAAGATCACCGACTTTGGCCTCTCGAAGAAGCGCGACATGAACGGGGTGCGCACGCTGTCCGCTGACACCGGCATGGAGCTGACGTCCCAGGGCGCGGGTACGTACTGGTACCTTCCACCCGAGTGCTTCGAGACCGGCCCGACGCCGCCCAAGATCTCGAGCAAGGTGGACACGTGGTCGTGCGGCGTCATCCTGTACCAGATGCTCTTCAACCGCAGGCCCTTCGGCCACGACCAGAGCCAGGAGCAGATTTTACACGCCGGCACCATCCGCCACGCCAAGGAGGTGGACTTCCCGCAGACGCCCAAGGTGAGCGCGGAGTGCAAGGATTTCATCAAGAGATGTCTGGCGTACAGGAAGGAGGACAGGCCGGACGTGCCCACCGCGGCGAGGGACCCGTACATGACCTACGTCAAGCCGGGGAGCGAGTGAGTTTAGTTCAGACTTTGCATCACGACGTGAACGCACAGCACGATTCTTTTCCGCCACTCTACGATGTAGGTTTAGGGTCGTTTCGTCACCTGGCCTCATAGCGAGCGGCGCCGCGCTTACATGCACGCCGTCTGTCGACTCTGCCCCGTCGTCGCAAGTCACGCCCTCGCTCGCCGCACGCGCGCCGAATCGCACAGCGTCCGTATCGCCCGCCCGGTCCGAGCATCGACCGACGAGAACATGGCCGAGGCTTCGTCAGCTTCCCGGGCGGTGGACTTCTTCCACCTCACAGAGCAGCTCAAGCGTACCCCTCGCACGGGCTGGGTGAACCATGGCGTGGACAAGCCGGAGTCCATCGCCGACCACATGTACAGGATGTCGCTCATGGCGATGGTGGCGGCGAAGGAGATGCCGGGCTTGGACCAGAACCGATGCGTGAAGCTCGCGCTCATCCACGACCTCGCCGAGGCCATCGTCGGCGACATCACGCCGAACGACCCGGTCAGCAAGGAGGAGAAGAACAAGATGGAGTCCGACGCGATGGCGAAGATACGCGCCATGCTCGGCGATGCGTTGGGCGGGGAGGATATGGAGGCGCTGTGGCACGAGTACGAGGACCAGGTCACCGACGAGGCCAAGCTGCTGAAGGACCTCGACAAGCTCGAGATGATCATGCAGGCGGGGGAGTACGAGAGAGCGCAGGGGAAGGACCTCTCGCAGTTCTTCGAGTCCACCGCGGGAAAGTTCGCCACGCCCGTGGGACAGGCGTGGGAGGCGGAGATCGTCGCCCGCAGGAAGAAGGCCTAGATAGATAGAAGACGACGTCTCTGGCTGCTATATCAACTCTGCTAAGGTAAAAAACTATTCATCCACCGCCGTCGCCCCCGGAACCGCCGCGTCAGTTGTTGGTCGGGTACACGGAGTGAAAGCTACTCTGCGAACTCCGGAACAGCTCCGGGGACGCCAAGAGCTTCTGCATCGACCACACCACCGTGGAGTAGTACAAAACCTGGACAATCTTGGTGAAGACGTACAGCCCGGTGAAGGCGCTCTCGTTCCAGATCTGCAGGTGGGGGTAATTCTGGTACACGAGCCCGAGCCTGTAGAATCGCGTGGCGAGGATGAAGACGAAGTAAAGGAACGTGAGGAACACCGCGGGGGCGAACTCGTCCGCGAGCTTGAAGAACATCGCCCGTTTGACCAGCTGCGTCTCCGACATCATGTTGTAGAGGCACATGACGGTGAGAAAGAAGCTGCAAATCTGAAATATCGTGGCCATGACGTCCACCTGGGAGGTGGAGCCGTACGTGATGTCCGCGTACGCCGCGACGAAGACGTCCACGACCAACGCGCAGTACACCAGCAGCGCGTTCATCTTGAACGACGGGCTCACGCGCGTGTTGTCTGTCCATTGGTTCGGTGCGGGAGGGAGTCAGTCGGGGGCGAGTCGCCGGAGGGGCGAGAAAGGTGCCGAACAACCGTTGTGGAAATCGCTCGTGCGGGCGTGGTGCGGGCGGGTTCGGGGCGCACCTCTAGTCGCTCCCGCCATGGTGGACGCGTCCCTGTCCCTACGACACTCCCTCGAATGCGCTCCGATCACGTGAGCGAGGGGAGCGGCCTCTGTGTGCCGTGTGTTGTGGGTCAAGCGAAACTCGAGCTGAAGCATTTGAAACGGTTAGGAAATTTTGTGACTGTTGCTGTATGATAGTGAGTCAGAGATGCGTAATTAGGAAAACTTGTTTGAGAGGTGAGCAGTTGGTATTAGGTGATATTCAATTCAGTATTAGCGCAAGGTCAAATCGAACTGTGAACTTTTGGGCACCAACAGGTTTGCCTCGTCGGCGCCGCTCCCCACCGCGCCATTAGCGAGGTCGCGCGCACTTAGGCGCGCTACTCGGCTACTACACGCGCTCGGGCGTAGATCAGGCCGGAGCGAGGTCCGGTTGATCGATCCCGGCTATCCGATACCGGCGGTGCCCACGACGTCGGATCTGGTTGGGAGTTGAACTTCCCTTCCCGAGGCATCCGCAATCCGGTTAGAGGGGTGCCATGGGGAAGGTGACGCCGCCCAAGAAGAAGGTGGAGACGGTGCGTGTCCCATCGTCGATACGTGATCCTCGCCCACCGCGGTCGTAATTCCCGGGGTCAAACCGGGGTCGAACGGCCTCCCGGGTCCCATCGCCGCGCGTGTCCTCCGTTAGGTTTGCCGACTCTCAGATCCCTTCGACTGACTTCATCTCCCCGCCCTCCTTCGACAGCCGTCCGCGGTGAAGGCCCTGGTGGACAAGATCGTGGCCACGCCGTGCCTGCAGCTGGCCGACGTGTTCGGTCCTTTCGCGTGGACCTTCGGGAGGGTACGTCACCGGACCCGATATCCCGCCGCGACGCGTCGTTCCCACCGCACCGCGCCCAACCGCCGCCGCCGATCGAACTCCCGAACGCTTTTTCCCCATCTCTGACCCATCTCACCTCCGTCCATCCCAAAACAGGGTGACTTTCACCACTGGATCGCGGTGTTGAACCACTTCGACGAGTTCTTCGAGCAGCACGTCAAGCCACGAACGGACCTCGAGCTGAAGGACACGAGACGCGAGCCGTTTCCCCTGGCGCCGTGCCTCTGGATCCTCAAGGCGTCGAACGTCATCCTGGACAACTGCGCCAACAGGCACGTGTACGCGTCGTCGGAGCACCTCGCGTCGCTCCTGGCGCACGAGGACGATGACGTCGCCCTCGGTGCCCTCGGGGTTCTCGCGTCCGCCACGCGCAGGCCGCCGGGTACACGATCCAGTAACAGGTTCAGAGCGGACGCGAAGATGCGAGCGAGGCTCGCGGCGCTGTGCGCGGGACTGCACGACGGCGCCGGCAAAGGTGGCGACGACGACGGGGCGAAGGAGTCCTCCCGCCGCGGCGCGAGTGGCCAGTCAGCCGCGTCGTCCGCGACGGTGTTTGGCGTGAAGATCGGCGAGCACGACTTGGAGAGCGGGAACGCGTGCGACGTTCACTTTGAATTTTATTCCGAGGGCGACGGCGCGACGAGGCTCATCGCCGAGGATGTCCGCGCGGGGTCCCCGATGGAGACCGCGTCCGCGCTGGCCACCGCGCACGGCGTCCCTGACGATCTCAAGTTCACGCTGTACGCGAGGGTGAGGCTGGCGAAGCTCGCGGCGACGATGCGGGGCGCGTCGACGGCTACGCAGATTCGTCTGTGCGCTTTTTGCGTTCTCCTGCAGAGCGAGCTGACGGGAGATGGAGGCGGGGACGAGCAGGTGCTCCAGTTCGTCCGGGAACCGTCCCCGGAGTTCGTCGCGGAGTTGCTCAGGATCCTACGGCTCGAGGGCGAGGGCGGGTGCCCCCCCGCGGTGGTTGGGCTGGCGTTGAGGGTGCTCGCGGCGCTGGCGGGCGATCGCTCGCACCAGGGCGGCGTCATCACCGCCATGCGCGCGGGCGGCCAGCCGCAGGTGTTCGCCGCGCTCGTGAACAGCGCGGTGCAGCGGCTCACCCAGGCGCCCTCGCCGCCCTTCGGTAAGCGGGTCGGCGAGAGTTCGCTGCCCGCGCTGGAGATTGAATCCATCAACGCCGAGGCTGACGCGCCGGTGCCCCTCGCCGAGGCGCTCGTCGCGCTGCTCGGCACGCTGGTCATATCCCACGGCGGGTGCCAGACCTTACGGGACGTGAGTTTGCTGCCCGTGCTGCTGCCGCTGCTGAGGAACAGGAACCCGAGGCACCTGCACATCGTGTCGCACGCGGTGCACGTGCTCGAGATTTTCATGGATTACGCCAGCGCGGCGGCGGCGGCGTTCCGGGAACTCGGCGGGTTGGACCTGGTGGTCGACAGGCTATCGCAGGAGACCAAGGACGCGCTCGATGAGTTCGAGCTCGCGCACAAGGAACGGGAGACGGAGGAGAAGGAGAAGGGGAGCGTGCACTTGGTGTCGTCGCAGCGCAGGGTGCTGATCAAGGCGTTGATGCGCGCGATGGCGCTGACGAATTTTTCACCCGGCATGGGTAACGTCCCGGCGGCGGGTCTCGACGACGGCAAGCTGTGCCTCGCGCTGAACGACATCTTCGGCAGCACCAGGCTGTTCGGCAGCGGCGTGTTTTCGCTCGCCGCGAACCTCCTGTGCGACGTGATGAACCACGAGCCCACCAGCTACTGGAAGCTCGAGAAGCACGGCACCCCGGAGGCGTTCATCGCGGCTTGGGAGAAGCCCAAGGAGCACGCGCCGTTGCCCTCCGCCGACGCCCTCGCGTGCCTGCCGGTCACCCTCGGCGCGCTCTCGCTCTCCGCGGAGGGTCTGGAACGGGTGAAGAAGTCCAAGGCGCTAGACGCGCTCGTCGACGCCTTCACCACTCGCACCTACGCCAAGCTTCTGCAGGGCGAGACGGCGAGCACGATCGGCGGCAACCTGGACGAGCTGCTCAGGCACGTGCCGTCTCTCCAGGACATGGGCGTCGATCTCGCGGTGGACGTGCTCAGGCGCCTGGTGGAGCTGGGCGGCGGCGTCGTTGAGACGTCGGACAAGGACGACAAGGACCCGGTCAAGAAGGCAAAGACGGATGCCGACTCGAGCCCGGGCACCGCGAGTGATTCGCCCAAAGGGATGGACACGGACTCCGCGGAGAAGGACACGTCGACGGAGCCCGGGACGGAGAAGCAGTTCTCGCCGTCGTTTCTCATGGAGGCGGTTGCCAACGCGTCGCACCTCATCGACAGCATGCTCCCCACGGACGAGTGCGGCCAGAAGTTCGTGGAGCGGGGCGGGATGCAGCTCCTGATTCAGCTGCACACGCTGCCGCTGCACGGAGCGAGCTTTTCGTCATCCTCGCAGTGCCACGCGCTTTCCGTCACGCTACGCGCGCTCGCGGGGCAACACTCGAAGGAGCTCGCCAAAAAAGTGCAGGTTTCTCTCGGCGCGGCGGTTGAAAAGGCGATACTCGCGATGAGCCACGGCCACGAGGATGGGTTTTATCCGCCTTATGGACCGTTGAGGGATTTCGAGTGGGCCTGGATCAAGAAGAACGACGGTGTAGGGGACGCTGTGTGGGAAACCGTCGGCCACGGCGCGCCCAACCCTTTGCCGATGGATTCAACCGCGTGGAAGGCGAAGAAGGTTCGCGCGGCGCTCGCAAACGCCGAGGCGCTGCTTAACCTCGCCACCACGCTGATCCGGTCGTCTCCCGGCATGCTCCCGACGCTGTGCAGCGGCGACGACAGCTGGACCTCGCACCGGTCTCACGACGCGAACGGTTGGGTCCCGGGACTGATCACGAGGATCTCGCACCTGCAGCGGCTGGTGCACGCCACCGCCGCGGCGCTTCAAGACGAGGGCGGATTGAGAAAGATGGAGATGGAGGAGAGGCAGAAGAAAATCAAGGAGTACGTGGCGGAGTGGTGCAAGCGAACGGGCGGGCAGGAGAAGGATCTCGAGAAGGACCCAAACGTGGATTCAAAGATCCTCATGGCGAAGCAGGCGGTGGAGGTGTTGCAGCTCATGCAATCGCTGCAGTCGCTGTCTAACCACTTCGTCACCTCGCACAACTACTTTTGCTCTTCCCTCGCAAAGGCTGCGAGCGGCATCAAGCACAGGCACCGCGAAGAATACTCGGTGCAGTCGCGAGGCGCCGCGTGCGAGCTCGCGGTGCAGGTGTGCTGCACCCTGGAGACAATCGCGGGGTTTGAATTCAAAGAAACCGAAGACCACCGGGACTTCAGGTGCGCGCAGAGGGCGTTCGACGACGTGTACGCGATTCTCATCGACTCCAGACGTCGATGCAGCCAGGGTTTGGTGCTCAATTACATGCGCCAGCACTACAAGAGGCGAGCAGATTCCACCGCCACCGACGGTTCGGGCCTCGACTTGATCGCCGAGGCTTTCGCCGTCGTGTGGCAGCAACACCGCAGGTGCGTGGAAAAGGCGGACGCCGCGAAGGCTGCCGAGAAGGACCTGAAA
>Ga0213862_10000764_pt1 | contig 13590 bp, 14 predicted proteins | sample PICome_7_FD_160092 | JGI IMG/M metagenome (GOLD analysis project Ga0213862, IMG submission 160092) | Coastal seawater microbial communities near Pivers Island, North Carolina, United States - PICO266 | ecosystem: Environmental > Aquatic > Marine > Coastal | place: USA: North Carolina... | reverse complement strand
CGTGTACCCACTTTTCTTGACACACGCACTTTTCATGTACATGAGCCTTGATCTCGTATGGAATATCTTCAATTCACATTCATACAGGGATCTGATCGTGTGTCATCACATCGTGTGTCTATTGGCTTTGACGAGAGCACTTATGTACCCGGAAGAGACATTCATCATAAGTTTGGGTGGTTTGATTGAAATAGATACGAGCCTGTTGACTCTTCGTCGTCTGATTCCGAGATCGTGTTCGATTCATCAAATGGTCGACCTTCTATATCGAATTTCGAATATCATGTTTCGCGTGTTTTACGAAACCTTTCTCACTATGTTTATCATACATACGTACTCGGATCATTCACTACTCGTAAAAATGTTCGTGTATCCACTTCAGATTTTCATAAACATTTTCAGTTGTGGAATTTGTCTACTCACATACACAAAACGTAATCCGGCATTAAAGATTAAAATGTAATCAATAGTATAATGACTGACAAGACCAAGCCTAAGCGTAAGCCTAACGCGTACATGAACTTCGTAAAGAAGGTTCGACCCACCGTCGTGAAGGATTTTCCCGATCTGACGTTTACCGAGATTGGTTCTAAGCTCGGTGAGTTGTGGCGTGCACTCACAGATGACGAGAAGAAGAAATATGCGAAAGCTTAAGGATTTGAAACTCAAGTCAAATAGATGCCTCTCGGTGTTAAGAAGCTTTCATTCGATGCTTGTTTGCCTACTCGTGGTTCTGATGGTGCTGTGGGATATGATTTATATAGCTCCGAAGCTGCGACTGTACCGTGTCAGGCGGGGCGAGCTTTAGTTGGTACTGGTATCGCTTTGTCTATTCCGGATGGTCTATATGGACGTGTAGCCCCTCGTTCTGGTCTAGCTGTGAAGCACTGTATCAACGTTGGTGCGGGTGTTATTGATCCCGATTATACCGGTGAAGTCAAGGTCGTCCTATTCAATCATGGTACGGAAGACTTTGAAATCAAGAAGGGTGATCGCATCGCTCAACTTATTTTGGAAAGGTGTGAGACACCAATCATTAAGGAGATTGGTCTCCTTGATGAGACACTCAGGGGTGACGGGGGCTTTGGGTCTACAGGTCAGTAAACCAGAAGTCCTCTGGTGTAGGCATAAATAAAATACCGTGACGCATCGTCATGAAGAGTTTGGCCTTTGTCACATTAGGGTATGTATACAGTAGCCATCTTTCCCAATACTCGGCCCGGAAGAAATCTTCCCAATCTTCCTGAGAACTTTCCGAAATTTTTAACATTTCCCTATGAATCTCACCCTGATCCCTCTCGATTCGCAGCTTCTTAGGAAGGACGGCACCCTTTCTAATAAGTTGTGCACGCATAAGTCTTGGGTTTCCGTGTTCTGTGTAGTGTTGGACACCACGTTCACCGAAATCAATAGCTCTTTTATTTGGGAGTGTCACTCTAAGTTTGTGTGTGATGGATGGACTCGGTTGTAATACGACGTGCATTAATAGAATATAAGGAAAAAAATACATTATTATTCATGCTTGAATATACAACGAATGATGGCACAGTTATTCGCGTCGGACAAAATGCAAAGGATAACGACAACCTCACTGTGTATAGTAGTCCCCGATACTGGTGGATGCATGTAGCGGGATATTCGGGTGCTCATGTAGTCGTGTGTCACACCGGAGAACTTTCGAGAGAAACAAAACGAGATGCGATGGTTCTCGCTGTTCATCACAGTAACGTACCGGATACGAAAATGTCTTGTGTCGATATGGTCCGAGTGGAACAGACCATATGGACGAGACAAGCGGGGAAGGTCAAACTACAAGGTGAAGTTATGGAACTTACTATTTTTATGCGACGGGAAAAGGACCGTTTGGAAAGGATCTTAAAAACGAGGCGAGTAGTATAAATACAATGAGTCATCACCAAGATTGGACACCTGTCGTCATTCATGGAGCGAAACACAATGTTTTGCGACCCACACAACCACACCGTGAAGTGACGAAAGATCAAAAGTTGGATCGCGAAGAGTTGGGAACACATAAGAAGGTTTCACTTTCGATGGCGAAGATGATTCAACAGGGACGTATTGCTAAAGGTTTCAAAACACAAAAAGATTTAGCAAACGCGGTGGGTGTGAATGCGAGTATTATCAACTCGTACGAATCGGGTAGAGCTATTCCGGATCCGACGATTCTTCAAAAGTTGCGGAGAGTTTTGGGTGTCAAGTTTAAAAATTAATGTACGATTACAATAATGAGGGTTCTGCCTCTTGGAATTTTCTATGTGATTGTACTCCACAAACTTACACATCTGGGTAAGAAGAAAAAGAAGAAGATTTTATGGATTTAGAGTAAATCGGTATACAGACCTGCTATGTAGTAAACCTCATTGAACCCCAAACCAATGAGCTTTTCTGCCGCGAATCGGGCACGTTGCCCCGTATTACAATACACGAGGAGACCCTTTTTGGGGAGACTTTTTGTCGTCTTTTTATTTATCTTGTTGACTGGGATGTGAACTGCGCCAGGATAGTGCCCGAGACGCCATTCCATGCCGGTGCGAACGTCGATAACGCGTTTTATTTTTCCGCTTTTGATACGATTTTTTGCCTGTCTCGCGGTTAGAAGTTGACCGCCCGTGTACGTATACACAGTCAGAAGACCTAAACCTCCAAGTAGAAGATACGGTATCATGTACTGTAACCGGACATTTAAAAAGTTCTACTGGTTGAATCAAAAATAGGGAAAACATGTAATTCATGTAGTTGAAACACACTTAGGTATAAAGATTACAAACATATTGATATCAGAAATGAGCAAGAAAACAGGCGATGTGTCCACTCGTATCACTCCTGATCAGTTTGCTAAGCGTTCAATGGATGCCCGCGTGACCGCCATGAACAAAGCACTCGAAAGTGAAAAGGTTCGCTACACGTCTACGAATGATATGGATACGTTTAAAACTTTTTTGGAGGGGCGTTTGGATCTTTGGAGTTCCTTAAAGTCTGGATCACTCGAGAATACACGTCTTAAGAAGGGGTGGACAAACAGGTATTTTGAACGAATGTATGATAAGACGAAAGAGATTCTAGCATAACTTGAATCGAGCGCTAATCTTTCGCGCCTCTTCCCACCTTCCAGATTGTTGAATAAGGAGAACCGTATTTGGTTTCATTCTTGACAGTGAAAATCCCTCCCTTAACCTTTTAAATGCATAACTTACCGTCTTATTATCTATACCGGTACGGCGAACTTTGTACTGTCTCGTTTCATTTTCCGCCGCGACGACACGTGTCTCCGCTTGTTTCAGTTTCTCCTGGAGACTAGAAATGAATAACTTTTGTTTTTTCAATTTCAGATCATCAACCCTGTTCTGGAGCCTGTCCTCCAGTTCTGCGATGATTACCTTCTGCTTTCTGATTTTTGCATTTTTCTTCTTGACGACTCGGTCTATTTCTGGTCCGAGATCGATAACGAACTTGGATGCTTTACGGGGTCGTGAGGAAGATTTAACCATTTTTACATATTTTTTTAGTGGACTGCGATTTACTTAGTTACCGAAAGCGACACCACCCATACCATTCTTGATACGAAGAATGTTATAGTTGACCGCATACACGCGGACGATGTTTCCGACACGTGTACCACCGTTTAGGGACAACTTGGCGTTGTCGATACGGGAAAAGTTTAACGTACCAGTAGGTTGAGACTTGTTCATGGTGATGCAGAAGGGCCATGTGAACGTAGATACGGTACTCAAAGCATCTTGGGGAAGAATGGAACAGTGCATCTCGGGGACGACGTTGTGATGGAACGTCGCGGACATGTCCTCGAAAAGTGGCGTACCGTTAATGTACATGGTCGCCGTATCGAACGTCCAGTTGGTGGACCACTTGTTTGTATCCGCTTCAGATGACACGACGTGCACAGCCTTAACTGGGTGGTTGAAATACGTGAGATCAACTTCGGTATCGGTCGCGGACATGAGCTGGTGCTGGGTTTGTGTGAATAGAATTTCGTGTTCGGTGTTGGTAAAGAATTCACGTTCGGCTGTGTCGAGGTACACGTAGGTGCCATACACCTTGACGCCACTGGGTGAGAAGGTACCGTTACGGCACTTGACACGAATTTCAACATCGTGATACTGAAGACCGACGAGGGGGAGAGACTTGGTCCAATCATCACTGAAGAAGAAGGGGAGAATGTAATGGTTGGCGAAGGTCGCGGAACCGAGTGCATTCTGGGGAACCTCGTCGAGGGTCACGGCGCACGTCGCCTTCGCTTGCGTATCCTTGTATAGAAGATTGTGGACACCCTGAATGTAGAGGGAATCAATCTGGGAAACCTTTTGACCACCGATCCAAAGTTGGAATTCGGTGGTGGTGGAATCATCCTTATCGAAGAAACCAGTGTTCGAGTTACCGACACCACCGATATCATCAGCCTCGATCCATACGTAGCTCAAAAGATCACCTTTCGACTTGATAGGAATGGTGACCTCATTACCACTGGCAAAAGTACCGATGTAATCGAGACGTTCGGGCTTGATCGCGAAATTGGTGTAGCGCTTGTAGTTCTGACGGAAAAAGCTCACTTCGGGCTGACCGGTGATGTATACATCCTGGGCACCGACCGATACGAGGTCAATTAAAGCAGCAGACATTTATTAGTAAACGATATTAAAATTTTAGCTCGAATCATTTATAGCGAATATGGGTGTAGAGTTTCAGGCACTCACATGGGAAACGGTCGACACAGATGACGAACATCTCGTGAGTATCTTTGGAAAGACGGAAGGTGGTAAATCTATCTGTGTGACGACGGCATTTACTCCATACTTTTTCATCAAATTGCCTGAACGTGTTACACAACAGACTATTCAAGAAATCTATATGGTTCTTGACAAAAAATGTCCCGAATGTCTCGTATCCTATTCGATCACGAAATCGAAAGATGTATGGGGATTTCAAAATAACAAGGAGTTTGTGTACATGAAACTTGATTTCAAAAATTTAAAAAGTCGTCGTCGTGTTGATTATATATTGAGAAGTGCGATTCAGATGTCGCATGGTATGGAGCGGTTCAAAGTGTTTGAATCGAACATCGATCCCGTACTCCGTCTGATGCATCGAACGGGTATCCAGTCGACTGGTTGGCTCAACTCGGGTGACTCATGTGTACGAACCCATCTGGCGAAAGTTGACATCGACCTTTTCTGTAACGACTGGAGAACACTTAAACCAGTCTCACGCGATGATATCGCCCCATTCGTCGTTGCATCGTTTGATATCGAGTGTAATAGTTCGACTGGTAAGTTTCCAGATCCAAATGTGAGGGGTGATGCCTGTTTTCAGATTGCTATCTCGTTGTGTACATTTGGAAATGACGAACCTTATGACAAAACATGTCTCTGTTACAAAAAGACGGATCCGAAAATTGATGGATCAAATATTATCAGTTTTGAAACCGAGCGAGAGATGCTTGAAGCGTTTCAAAAGTATCTACACGAAAAGGATGTTGACATCATGACTGGATGGAACATCTTTGGTTTCGATCTTGATTACATTTACACGAGAGCTTTCATGACCGGGTGTGATCCCGAATTTTTCAAACTTGGAAAATTAAAGAGTCAGGAATGTGAAATCTCAATCAAGAAGTTGAGCTCGAGTGCACTCGGTGACAATGTTCTGAAACTTCTTCCTATGTCTGGTCGGTTCGTATTCGATATGTTTCATGAAGTGAAGAAGGGATACAAACTCGATTCATACAGTTTGAATAATGTTTCGAAACTGTATCTGGGTGATCAAAAGATTGACATGCCACCCAAAGAGATGTTTGCTCGTTATACAGAAGGTGATCCAGTAAAACTCCGAGAGGTTGCTGAGTATTGTATCAAGGATACGTTGTTGCCACACAAGTTGATGAAGAAGATGTGTATCCTACTCAATCTTTTGGAAATGGCAAAGGCGACGTGGGTGCCTATGTGCTTTCTCGTAGAAAGAGGTCAGCAAATCAAGGTATTCAGTCAACTCACGAAGAAGGCACGGGAAATGGGATTCATGGTTCCGACGATTCGGTACGGACAGCTTCCCGAAGAACCGTACGAAGGTGCCACTGTTCTGGAAGCACAAAAGGGTGCGTATTATACACCAATTACAGCACTGGATTTTGAAGCACTGTATCCCTCGATCATGATGGCACACAACCTGTGCTACTCTTCGTATGTCATGAACGAAAAGGATTATGGGAATATACCTGGTATCGAATACGAGATATTCAGGATTGGGGATCGAACATACAAGTTTGCACAGGATGTTCCGAGTCTCTTGCCAGCCATTCTACTGGAACTCAAGCAGTTTCGTAAAAAGGCGAAAAAAGATATGGCAGCTGCGACGGGGTACATGAAGGAGGTCTACAATGGTAAGCAGTTGGCGTATAAAATTTCAATGAACTCAGTCTATGGATTTACGGGTGCTGGAAAAGGTATTTTACCCTGTGTACCCATCGCGTCGACAACGACGTTTAGGGGTCGTGCGATGATTGAGGAGACGAAGAATTACGTCGAGAAGAATTTTCCTGGTGCGAAGGTGAGATACGGAGACACAGATTCTGTCATGATTGAATTTGATGTCGGTGACCGGAAAGGTGAAGAGGCTGTCAAGTACAGTTGGGAGATTGGTGAGAGAGCCGCCGAAGAGTGCTCAGCGCTCTTCAAAAAGCCTAATAACCTCGAGCTTGAAAAGGTGTATTGGCCCTACTTTCTGTATTCAAAGAAACGGTACGCTGCGAAACTGTGGACACAAGGCAAGGATGGAAATATGAACATGGATTACATAGACATCAAGGGTCTTCAAGTTGTTCGACGGGACAACACACCACACGTGCGTGAAGTATGCAAGGAACTCTTGGATGTCGTACTCACGTCGAGTGACACGGGACCACCTAAAGAACTCGCTAAGGAACGCGCGGTTGAGCTACTTTCCGGTGACGTTCCAAACGAGAAGTTGATTCTTAGTCAGTCCCTTTCAGATTCATACAAGGTGAATGGTCAAAATGTATCAATCACAAGTTCGGAGAGTTGCAATATTAACCAAGCACATGTCCAAGTTGTTAATAAAATGCGCATGCGTAAACCTGGTTCCGAACCTCAATCTGGTGACCGCGTCCCGTATCTGCTCACGAATACAGGTGATCCTAAGGCGAAAGCGTTTGAAAAATCTGAAGATCCAAAGTATGTCGAAGAAAATAACATACCGGTAGACTACAAGTATTACTTCATCAATAAATTTTTGAACCCCGTGTGTGATCTTCTAGATCCACTTTTTGAAAATACAAAACAGGAAATTTTCGGTGAACTCATTAATCAATGTAAACCACCACCCAAGAAACGAGAACCGGCCCTGAGCACGATGAAAAAACCTGAACTCATCGAAGAGTGTAAAAAGCTTGGTCTTGAAACAGATGGAACGATCGTCAATCTTAAACTTCGTATAAAAAATGCTAGAGTTCCTCGTGAAGAAAGTATTGAAGACTTATTTAAAAAATACGAACAAGTACAGAATAAGGAATGAGTTTTAGAGACAAAATCGTAGAGGTATTCGAAGATGAACTGGAAATGCGCATCGATTCGATGATGACATCGTACGCGGAAATTATCTCGAACAAATATCAGATTAAGTTGGCATCATTACTAAAAGATATACCAGTTCTTTCATCAAACCCTATTTGTAGAGGTACCAAACCGGATGGTTCGAGATGTACATTCAAGGGTAATCACGGAGGATATTGTGGAAAGCATCAGAAACAGGGTGAAAAAATTAAACAAAGAACGCATGAAAGTATAAGTGGTCACACACATGGACCAGGATTTAGAAATGTTGTTGGGTGTCCGGGCTGTGAGAAATCTTCTTCATCGAAAGGACTTATAGATTTAGATTCTATTATTGTTAATGAGTAAAACAGATATTCTACTAACATCAATAAATTCATTTTACAACGAAGAAGGAAACAGGTCCAAGTTATTGAATATACTAGACAAAACGAGTGGTATTTCACTGAGAAATCTTGAATGGTTTATCACGAATTATGCAAAGAAGAATCATACATCTTACAAAACAACGGATGGCAAACTCTTTACGGTACATTATGCATACAAGTCAAGTCTCGACGGGTACAGTAAAAAATTGTTTGACCCCTTTTGTCGGTCAGAAAAGTTTGCGTACATTGTTCCCGGAACATCTCATGAAATTCATACGACTTTGGCACAGTTGAATTTCATCAAATGGTGTATCAAGAATAAGATTATCGACTATATTTCGAGTAACAAAACGACTCTATTTAGTAAGCGACCGGTGTCACCCGACCACCTTCGAAAATAAACGTTTGGTACCCCGTGTAATACATGTGTAAAGAATATGTATTTGAAGACACGTCCACTTTTGTCGTGTCGAGATTTACTTCGATTTTTGTTTTATCGGATTGTATCTCACCAAAGTCCAAGCTTCCCGACGGTTCCACATTAATCGGATTCATCGAGAAACTATACGTGTAAATATTCCTGATGGGTCTAGAAAGACGCATCCTGTATGGGATGAGGTACTTGAAATAATTGTGATTCGTGTTGGTCACATTAGGGAGACGTGTACCGTTAATAAAAAAACTCGCATCTTTCATGACAGGATTAAAGAATGTGAGTTGATCATCGAAATCCACGTTTGAAGAAAAATTGAATCTGTTTTGACAGAAATAAAGTTCTTCATCATTTGTTGGAAGATCGAAAACCTGTGTTTGTCCTACATTATTGTTGAAAGTGGGAGAGCCTGTGACCACACGTAAACCCTCATCAGCCATAGATAAAGCACCACCGTTTCCAGTCCCCGTCAAATCACGGTGTAAACGATCCCAAGCAAACACACCACCGACATTCGTGAAATTGTATGCTCTCGAACGGTTCGCGATCGGTGTACCTACGGCGACACGCGTACCCGTATTAGACACTGCGACTGACGTACCCGATTCTTCGTCGGCGGTGAGACCCTTAATTGCGGGACCAACTTGTACCCATGAACTACTTCCGGTCGAGTAAAAGAAAACACGTGCGTGCCCGGCGTTTGATCCACCATCATCATTCTTGGGGGCACCTGCGATGAGGTACGAACCATTCTTGGAGAGGTCAACTGAAGTTCCAAATTCATCACCCGACGATGTTCCATCAATGTCGGAACCTCGCTGAGTCCATACACTTCCGTTATACGCAAATATGCGTACGTGTCCCCGACTCGATTGGTGACCATACGCTCCGATAGCTACTGTATAGTCTGTACCACCATTAGTCACTGGATTTGAAATCGAGACTGCTTTACCCGAAAAATCTCCACCACCAACACCGTCCATATTTCCACCCAATTGCTGCCAACCTAGTGCGATAGTGTAATACCATACTTGTACACGACCCCTGTTTGTAAATCCAACATCTGTATATTCGGGTGCACCTATGACAACATGTGTTCCGTTTCCAGATAAAGAAACAGAAGTTCCCGATTTAGTCGATGCTGTACCCGTGATATCCGAACCCAATTGGGTCCATGACTCAATAGTGTATTGATACACACGTGTTGTATCTGATCCGGGTGAACCGATGGCGAGAGCTGTACCCGTTTCAGATAAAGAAACAGACGTTCCTAGTAATTCACCATCAACGAGTCCGTTAATATCCGAACCTAATTGTGTCCATGATCCCGATACTAGTTTAAACACCCTAACACGACCCTTATTTTGATTGGGATTATCAATCACACCATCTTCAGGACTCGTGTCAACCTGTAACTCATACTTAGGTTCACCTATAGCTATAGTGGTTCCATCGGGTGATATGGCCACCGAGTATCCTGAGTCATCATTCGCGTTAGTACCTATAATACTTCCACCTAATTGCTTGGGTTCCAGTGCCACACTCTCATTCTCAATCTCAAACTTTGTATTCCTTAAAAACCAATGAAGACATTTAACGGGAATGTTCGGAACGAGATTCGTTTGGATTATCGGATTGCCAAGTTCGCTCACAGTCGTTGGATGTTTTCGAACGATATCTGTCACAATAGTCTGAGGTTCGTGTCCAAGATATTTCCTTTCTTCGGGGCTCACCGTCATCTCTTCCGTGATGAGCTTGAATTCATCGAGAATCAACGTATCAAGTGTATCAGTAAAAAATGACTGGTTATGAAACTCTAGTACAAACTCAATTTTCTGTTTATGTACGGCACATGTAGGGAAGTAGGGTCTATTTGGTTTATTCGTAGTATACTCATCGCTCGCGTACTTGCGTGCAAAGAAAAATTGTAATGGAATCATGAGATCTGTTTCGAGTCTTGAAACCGAATCCGTTTTTGTTGAGTCATCGAAACCTATACTTCTATTTACAAGAAACCTATTCGCCACTTTTTCTGAAAGTTCTAAATACAACTCATCGTAAATGATTCCCCAATCACCTTCAATCTTTTCAAGTTCGGTATCATCCACATACATTGCGATACTTTTGAGAATATGACGACCCAATTGATCTGCATAATTTCCATTCGTAACTCGAGGCATCTTTATACTCAACCAAAGATTACTCAAAAGATCACCCATGTTTTGGGGATTAAACTGCACCTTGATGGTCTGTCCGAACGGCCAATTAGGAATCTGACCGGTATTGATGACATTCTTACTCCTATGATACTTTCTAAAATTCGAGTGTCTTTTCGTAGTATTTGGGTTAAAGAAAGATTCCGCTGGATTCTTGCAAAGCAAGTATGTATCTTGCTTTCCAATAGCTTTAAGTGAAATCTTTGCCGCTTCACCCATACTTATCTATTGTCTACATATTTTTAATATCATCTTTCCACATTGTCATAGGAGAAGTAGACTTCATAATCTCGAGTTCCTTCTTTGCCTGTTTGGACTGTGCCAAAAGCTCTCTGACACTCTCATCCGTGTACTGAACTGTCTTGATGTTTAGAAGGTAGTCATAGCTTCCATTTACTTCCGGGAATAGACCAGACAATTGGTTCTCAAGATCCTGCTTTTTACGACGGAAGACCACAATGTCTCCATTGATGACCATAGACACAAAACGAGACTTGTAGTCACACATCTTAGATTTAGCCTCAAGAACCTTGATGAGATACTCTTTCCGCTTATTGTAATACTCGCGACGAAGGGTGATAAAGTCCTTCAAGATCATCTCAGGGCTTTCGTACTTATGAATACCCTTGGTGGGATGGAATAAATGCATATTTGATGTTCGAAAAGTCTTTTGAAGCTTGAGATCCTTGACGACATCTTTACCATTGTAGTCTTGGATGAGGAAATCCACATTCTCTGTTGTACTGTTATTCGTGTATGAAGAGATGATTTTCTTTTCAACGAGGGTATCCAGATGTTCTTTGTAATCTTGGGTCCAGCGTCCCGGTGGGAGTTCAGTTACCTTAACTGTTCTTCCAATGGCGCTCCACATGCCTTGTGTCATCCATGAATCATCATCTTGTTCAAACACTTTTCCCTTGAAACCTCTGAACCAAGGCTTCATCCTTTTGATAGGATTACCATCAAGGACGTTGATGATATTGTCTCGAATATCTTTGGGGTTAAATGGAGGTACATAGCAGCTGAAACCGGTGCCAATACCCTCTGTGCCGTTCACAAGTACCATCGGGAGAGTGGGCATGTAAAAGTCAGGTTCGATTGAGCGACCATCGTCGTCTAGGTAGGTGAGAATCGCGTCATCTCGGGGATCAAATACATTCCTCGCTTCAGGTGTCAATCTCGTGAAGATATAACGAGTCTGGCTCGCATCTCTTCCTCCCATAAGTCGTGTCCCAAACTGCCCACAAGGCTCTAGGAGATTCATATTGTTGGAGCCTGTATAGTCATTGGCCAACTTCACAATGGTGTCGGCCAAACTTACTTCACCGTGATGGTAAGCAGACTTTTCGGCCACATAAGCAGCCAATTGAGCCACTTTCATCTCCGCAGTCAAATTCCTTTGAAAGCAAGAATACATCACCTTACGCTGTGAAGGTTTGAGTCCATCACAAACGTGGGCGATAGAACGCTTCAAATCAGCGAGTGAAAAATTCACTAGATCTTTGTGAACAAAGTCTGAGATGGCCAATTGTTTTACTTTCCCGTAGGGTACTTCAAGTTCTTTGGCTTCTTTGGCGGTACTTTCTAAAAGCCACGTCTTACGGTCATCAGCCTTCTTCTTGTCAAATGCCAATGTAATAGATTTATCAGACATTACATCCGTATTAAACTTGACAGTAAGATCTTCGATTTTCTTGAAATACTCACGAGCTTCGGCACTCGTCGAGGTACCCAAACCCTTATAGTACTTGATACGCCAACCGGATTGTCCATTTCCATACCACGCACGAAACGCAGAATCTGTATAGAACGATTTACTTTGATTACCCCTAGAAGCCTTGATGATTGGAGTCACCATCGAAACAACGAATCCCAACTTGAGGAGACTCGGCCAAAAGTAGTCAATCATATTGAGGATGAGACCCTTGATATGGGATCCATCGTTATCCGCATCTGTCATGATCATTAGACGTCCGTAACGGAGCTCGGAGACACTCGTGTACTCCTTTCCCTGCTGAAGACCCAAAATCTTCTTGAGATCGTTGAACTCTTGATTTCCAGTCAACTGTGTAACAGATGCATCTCGGACATTCTTACACTTACCACGTAGGGGGAAGACACCGTAGTGGTCTCGACCTACTACCGAAAGACCGGCGACAGCGAGGGTCTTCGCCGAGTCACCCTCAGTCACGATGAGTGTACACTTAGAAGAATGAGCTGTACCAGCCTTGTTTGCATCATCCAATTTGGGAATACCGGTAATTTTGGACTTTCTGACACCATCAGTCTTCTTGAGTTCTTTCATCTCCTTGAACTTCGAGAGTGCCAGGAGTTCATCAGCGATACCAGTCTTGAGAGCATTCTTGACGAATGTCTTGGGGAGTTCAAACTTTGAACCAAAGTCAGGAGACTTCGAGGTACACTCAGACTTCACCTGGCTGGAAAAGTTTGGGTTCTCGAGGGTCGCCTTTACGAAGATTGTAAAAGCATTCTTCACCTGTTGAGGTTTCAGTTTAATCTTCTTGGCCATATCATCAATGATTCCATTGGCGACAATGTTCGCCACATGATCGACGTGAGTACCACCCTTCATAGTACAGAGACCATTCACAAAGGAGATTTGCTCGAGACCATTCTCAGACGGTCCGATACACACTGACCAGCGGTCTCCAGATACAGATGCAACTTCTTGAACACCTTCATGCATCTTGGCGTAGGCTTCAAAGTTTTGTTTGGGGAGGACATCTCCATTGAACTTCACTTTACAGTTTTGAGTGGTACAGATGTTCGCATCCCAGACTCTCTTCTGGAAAATCTTATAGATGGTATCGTCCATTTTGGACATCCCAAACCTCTTCCACTCGGGAGTAAAGGTGATGGCTACAGATGACGTAGCACCTGAATGTTTTTTGATTTTTGGTGGGTCACAGACAGTCATATTCTTTGACCAAGATTGGGTGTACATCTGCTTT
>Ga0213862_10000761_pt1 | contig 13597 bp, 12 predicted proteins | sample PICome_7_FD_160092 | JGI IMG/M metagenome (GOLD analysis project Ga0213862, IMG submission 160092) | Coastal seawater microbial communities near Pivers Island, North Carolina, United States - PICO266 | ecosystem: Environmental > Aquatic > Marine > Coastal | place: USA: North Carolina... | reverse complement strand
TCCACCACCGGTAGCCAAGACCAGACGATCAAATTCTAGAACCAGGCCCTCATTGGTAGAAAGCTGGAATATACCTGTATGGTCGATACGGGCACTGTCGACTCCGGTCTTCGCCTTGAGCTCTACCCCGCTTCCCCGAGCGGTATCAAGAAGGCAGTCGATGATGGTTTGGGAGGAATCGGTAACCGGAAACATTCTCCCATCGGGCTCGGTTTTAAGCACGACCCCATGCGACTCGAACCAATCCACCGTATCCTGCGGTTGCCAACTGTAGAAGGGACCCAGAAGTTCCTTAGAGCCACGAGGGTATCTTGAGGTGAGCTCTCGCGGCTCGAAACAAGCATGAGTGACATTGCAGCGCCCGCCTCCGGATATCTTTACCTTAGTGAGAAAGCGGTTCGATTTTTCAAAAACGCAAACCTGCACGTTGGGATTTGCCTCTCTCGCCGAAATGGCCGCGAATATGCCGGCGGCTCCACCTCCGACAATTGCGATTCGAACTGGATCTAGAGGAGCCTCCATAGGGGTAAAGAGGGGACTTGCCGATCAGCTAAAAAGTTGGTCGTGCAATGCCTTGGCCTGGCCTTCGTCAAGGCGCGGCCCCCATTTGGAAACGACTTTCGAGGAGGCGAGACTCGCGAGGCACCCGGATTCGGCATGCGTTTTACCTTGAGTTAGTGCATACAAAAATGCGCCCGCAAAAAGGTCGCCCGCTCCGTTGGTATCGATGGCCGTTGTTGGAAAGGGATCAATTTTGATTTCCTCGGATCCATCGAATACAAGGGCGCCTTTTGCTCCAAGAGTGACAACGAACGTCTTTGCCTTCTGTTTTAATGCTTCGATCGCCCAGGCAACCGTTTTCGTTTCTGTAAAGAGCATCGCTTCCTCTTCGTTGCAAAATAGCAAATCGACACCAGAGCCGACGACATCGGCCATTTGGTCCTTGAAGTACTTTACCATACTAGGGTCGGAGAAAGTGAGAGCCGTTTTAACGCTATACTCCTCGGCCAGTCTTTTGGCCTCTTTCATTGCTTTGAGCCCCAATTCGCCGGTTACCAAGTAGCCTTCAATATATAGGAACTCCGAGTCTCTAAGTGCGGTTTCGTCAACTTCCTTCGTGGAATAGCTGGCGGTAATACCCAAGAACGTGTTCATCGTTCGTTCCGCGTCAGGTGTGGTCATTACGAGGCATTGCCCGGTAATTCCCTCTTCGTGGGCCCCGGGAGAAAGATTGGTACTGACGTTGTGGGAGGTAAGGTCGTCATGGTAGAAATCCCCCATTTCATCGTTAGCTACCTTGCAGGAGTAGAAGCAGGAAGCTCCGAACTGAGCCGCTCCGATAATCGTGTTGGCGGCGGATCCTCCGCATTGGCGGTCCGCACTGGGCATGTGGATTGCGTTGGTGAGCTGTTGCTGACGGTTTTCGTCAACGAGTGTCATGAAGCCTTTCTCGATGGAATGCTCCTTGAAAAATTCATCGGTCACCTCGGTTACGATATCGACGAGGGCATTGCCCATTCCGTAGACGTGATATTTCTTCGCCATTGCTATTAATTGTGTTTTACTTTGCCAAATCCCCTCGAAACAGGATGGGGAGAGCGAAATCGTCTGCGTTCCAACGCGCAACATAAATTCGAGATTGAAGGATGGAGGGCGTGTCCCGTAGCGTGTGCGTGGATGACAGAATTGATCGACGAAGTTCGCGAGTTGCTAGAGCTATACCCCCCTTGGCTGGTTACTACCTGTTTGATCGTGGTGGGTGCAGGATTGCTCTATGTCATGTGGCGGATTGTAAAGTTTGGTATCGTCCTCGTGGTTACGGCACTTTTGATCGCTCTCGTCGCATTTGCCGCCTGGACGCTCATTATTGCCTAGATTGAAGGAGAGATTTCGATTTTAGGGAACTCCCTAGTTGACCTAATTGGTCCTTTTCCCTTCACATGGCAGACGAAGTGCAGAAAGAAAAGCCTAAGAAATATATATTCGTAACGGGTGGCGTAGTGTCCTCACTTGGCAAGGGACTGACAGCCGCCTCTTTAGGTGCCCTGCTTGAGGAAAGGGGAGTGACCGTTCGAATCCAGAAGTTCGATCCCTATCTCAACGTCGATCCGGGAACCATGAACCCTTTTCAGCACGGAGAAGTCTATGTCTTGGATGACGGGGCTGAAACGGACTTGGATCTAGGTCACTACGAGCGTTTTACGTCGGGCAAGCTAAGCCAGTTCAACAACCTCACGTCGGGGCAAATCTACGAATCGGTGATTCAAAAGGAGCGTCGCGGAGAGTATCTGGGAGCGACGGTACAAGTAATACCGCATGTCACAAACGAAATTAAGGCCCGGATTCGGGCGGCCAGCGAAGACGTGGATATTTTGATTACCGAGATCGGTGGTACGACGGGCGATATTGAGGGGTTGCCTTTTCTCGAAGCCATGCGCCAATTCGCACTCGAGGCGGGACGAGGCAATGTGGTATTCATTCATGTAACTTTGGTTCCGTTTTTGAACGCAGCCGGTGAGTTGAAAACAAAGCCGACGCAGCAGAGTGTCGCCAAACTTCGGGAAATCGGGATTCAGCCCGACATCCTTGTTTGCCGCACCGAGCATCCCATTGATCGCGAGATTCGGGAAAAGCTGAGCCTATTCTGTAACGTTGCCGTAAAAGCTGTGATCGAGGAGATGGATGTGGAGTCTTCCATCTACGAGCTTCCCCTTGCTTTGCAGAGGGAGGAGATGGATGATCTTGTAGTTGAATTGTTAGGACTAGACGCCCCTCCGATTGAGCACAGCGTTTGGATTGATATCGTTAGGCGCTTGAAGTCGCCATCTGAACGGGTAGATATTGGGGTCGTTGGAAAATACATCGAACTGCAGGATGCGTATAAGTCGGTTTACGAATCGCTCACTCATGCGGGGATCGCAAATGACTGTGCAGTCAATGTGATTCGAGTCGATGCGGAGTCTCTGGAAAAGCCGGAGGGGCTGAACAAACTGAAAGGCTTGCATGGGATCTTAGTGCCCGGGGGATTTGGGGATCGCGGCATTGAAGGAAAGATAGCGGCGGTCAAGAATGCCCGGGAAAACAAGATTCCTTATTTTGGATTGTGCCTAGGCCTGCAAATCGCGGTTATCGAGTTTTCCCGTAACGTTCTTGGCCTAAAAGGTGCCAACAGTTTCGAGGTGGACAAGTCGACCCCCCATCCTGTGATTTCCATGATGGATGAGCAAAAGGACGTCGTAGAAAAAGGGGCGACGATGCGATTGGGATCTTACGAGTGTCGGGTTAAGGCAGGCACCAAAGGATTTGAAGCTTATGGTGAAGAGTTTGTGCGCGAGCGGCATCGGCATCGCTATGAGGTGAACAACGACTACGTGGAGCAGATTGAAAATGCCGGGCTAAAAGTGAGTGGAATTAATCCAAAAAGAGATTTGGTGGAGATGGTGGAATTGGACGACCATCCTTGGTTTCTGGGAGTTCAATCACACCCGGAATTTTTATCGAAACCCAATAAGGCCCATCCGCTGTTCAAGGCTTTTGTGCAAGCCAGTCTTGCCTATAAGAAAGCGTAGTTGAAGCCCGTTCGAAATGATGCCAGTCAATTCTTTTTGAGTGCTTACCTAAATCAAAAAACCTCATGGCGAAGCAGCTGATAGAAGTTCCCATCCCATCGATGGGCGCGACGGTAAACGAAATAACGTTGATCGATCTTTTTTGCGAGGCGGGAAGTGCGGTCGCTAAAGGCGAGAAGCTAGCCGAGCTCGAAAGCGACAAATCAATATTCGATTTCGAGTCTCCCTGCGATGGGGTTATTCGGGGAATTTGCTGTCGCGCGGGAGACATCCTGAAAGTGGGGGTTCCTTTTTTCCGGATAGAGACAGAAGATCAATCCATGGGCCACTTAGCGGTGGACCTGGGAACCGATTCGGGAGCCTTGAATACCGTGACAACCCCGGCAACCGAATCTAAGCAGAAGCTCGTTGCCCCGCTGGCGGAAATAGCAACCGCCGAAAGTGTGATCTCGGAGACCCCGCCCCCATCAGATAAAATGGGAGCGATTCGCTGGACTCCTCGAGCTCGAAAGATTGCCATAGAGCGTGGATTGAATCCGGATACGATTTGCGATATTGTGGGTACGGGACCCGGAGGTAGGGTGACCGGAGACGACTTGACTCGCTACAAAGGCGCATCACTGAAAAGTGCCGTCGCATCAAGTGATGTTGGCGTAGACTCACTTGCCTCTCAGACGGTGTGCGTAGCGGGTATCGGCTATGCTGTTCCCAAGAATGCCCGTTCGAACGAGGAGATCCTAAGAGAGTTTCCGGGAAAGACAGCCGAAGAGATTGAAAAGGTAACCGGGATTCAGCAGCGCTATATCATTAGCGAAGGTGAATCGGCCACCAGCCTAGCTACAGAGGCGACAAACAAGGCCTTGGAAATGGCCGGTATGTCAGTGGACGACATCGATGCGGTGATTGTCGCAACCCTTCTTCCCGATCAACCGGTTCCCGGAGCCGCGAGCGCGTTGGCCAAGGAGCTTGGCATTGGACAGGCGTTGGCTTTTGATCTTAACGCGGCCTGTTCGGGCTGGCTTTACGCTCTCGAGGTGGGACGGGCTTTCATAATAGGAGGAACGGCAAAAAATGCTCTCGTGGTTACCGCGGAAATTCTTTCGCGAATCACTAACTCTAAAGATCACGAAACCGCCTTTCTTTTTGGCGACGGAGCAGGAGCGGCAGTATTGACTCCGCAAAAAGGAGGCCATCGATTTTATCGGCATGAACTCAGTGGTGACTCGCGGTACACCGAGGCGATTTGCCGCAGAGGTGGTGGGGCGATGAATCCGATTCCACAGCCGGGAGATAGCCTGGACTCTTTCTATATTCAGTTGGACGGCGGAGTGGTTTTCAAAAGGGCCGTGCTTGCGTTTTCCGATATTATTGAAAGCGCTATGAAGCGTCATGGGCTTTCCGAGGAAGATGTATCCTGGATTGTGCCTCACCAGGCGAACGCTCGAATTCTGAAAGCAGTCAGCAAGCGAGTTGGAATCTCCTACGAAAAATTCATCGTTACGGTGGGAAAGTATGGTAACACATCGGCTGCTTCCGTCTCAATGGCGTTGGGATGGGCTGCGGAAGAGGGGATTTTTGAAGAAGGTGACAAGATCATCTTCTGTTCCGTCGGGGCAGGGTTTACCTACGCTGGCGGTTTGATGGTTTGGTAGAAGAGGGTGCCTATCAGGGGGCCCATTTAGAAAATTCGTGCTGCAAGATGCTAAGGGCTTTGACCGCGGCGGTTTCGCATTTCAGCACATAGGGCCCCAGTGAGACTGGAAGGAAATCTGTCCGGCGAATTTGGGCATACTCGGTTTCCGTGAAATCACCTTCGGGGCCGACTAGAAATATCCCAGAAGCGTTGGGATTTAGAACGGCTTGTTCAATTTGCCCGTGAAGCGAGGCACTGCCTTCTTCGAGGGAGGCAATGAGCTTCAGCTGGAAATCTCCCGATTCTTTTTCCAGAAAAAGGTCCAAACGCTGAGCGGGATGAATGGTGGGAATAAATGGGTTTCCCGACTGTTTCGCTCCCTCAATTGCGGCCCCGAGCCATTTTTCGTTCTTCGTTTTTTCTTTGCCATCGCGAATCTTGGTTTCGGTTCGATTGGAAATCAAAGGATAGATGTCCTGAATACCCAGCTCCGTTGCTTTGCGAATGATGTTCTCCAAGACCTTGGATTTTGGAATCGACTGGGCCAAAGCGATTCTTTGAAGAGGAGGAGAGTGGCGGTTGAAGGCTTTTCCCTCTAAGACAGCCTCCCGTTTATTGGCTATGGTTATTTCTGAGGCCCATTCATTCCCAAAACCGTCGAAAATAACGACCGGGTCCCCCCGACGGGCACGATTTACCGAGATCAAGTGATGCGACTCATCAGCCGAAAGTGTGATCTGCGGCACGTTTGGATTTAGAGTTGGGCAGTAACTCCGAAAGTCGGGCATTTCGAGAGCATTACCATCTGATTGGCTTCGATCAAATTGAAATCCGCGACGGGGCCTATTATTGGCGAAATCAAAAAAAGAAAGGGCCCCGCTAAGCGGGACCCTTACTAACTTATCAAACTACAAACCAGAATTAAAAAACTACTACTTCATCTTCTGCACAAGGTAGGCGCATCTACGGTAGAAACGTTCAAAGAAATATCCAGTTTTCGGAGAAATCTTTTTTGCGGCCCTTCCTGAAGGAGAACGGCGAGGATTACGGGCAACAAAAAGGCACCGCTAAGCGGTGCCCTTTCGACTTATCAAACTACAAACCAGATACGAAAATAAAAAATATCCTTTTAAATACTATGAGATAGACGGGTTCCGGAGCCTAGCGTTCAAAAATTTGAATCTTTTTAGGCAGAAATCTCATTAAAGATCATAAGTCTTTGTTTTACATTGGATTAAGATTTTAAAATTAAGTAATCCTCGTAGCCTCAGCAAAGTCTCATTCCTAGTCAGCCGAATTGGTTTGTCTTAGCTCGGCTGCTTAGGGCTTCGGCCGTGAGCTCAGTCGAACGGATAAGCGGCTCCTCCCTCCTCGCCTAATATTTTTTACTGATTGGACACTCTCTCAGAGGCATGCCAAGCCGTACTCTCGAATCCAGTGGGGGACTTACTACTCCGTCTTACGGGCTTCGAGGTTACAGCCTGAGACTCTAAGCTGCGTTTCGATCGAAGGATGGTACCCAGGGGGGGGATCGAACCCCCACTTCCGAAGAAACCTGATTTTGAGTCAGGCGCGTCTACCAATTCCGCCACCTGGGCATCCTTTGAAAGAGGTGAGAGGTGTATGCCTGCCAGCTCAACTGGAAGCAAGTCAAATTCAAGTGTTTGAGGCGTCCAAGATAAATAAATCCAGCTTTCGGAAAAAAGCATTTGAAATCGAATCCAGAGCTCCCCAAGTTCTCCTGCCTTTCCTTTGTGTCGGGCCATGGCGCAGCTTGGTAGCGCGCTTGTCTGGGGGACAAGAGGTCCCGAGTTCAAATCTCGGTGGCCCGACCATTTTTCTCTTTTTCATGGATTCCGCTTTTCTGGCGTGAGTACTCGTCTTCCTCTTCGATATTTGATTCTGCCAGTCGCCTTGCTCGCGGCGGTTGCTTGGGCATCGAGTTTTGACGAAAGCAGTCCACAGGGTCCAGATATCGTCAATTTTGACAAGGTGGCCCATTTCTTCGTGTTTGGGTTGCTGGGCACTCTTTGGTTTCGTTGGTTACCGGGTCCTTTACGATCAAACTCCCGATTAGCGTGGGCTTTTTTGTTGACGATTTTATACGGAATAGTGGACGAATGGATACAATTCTATAATCCCCTTAGGTCGTCGGATGTGATGGACATTGTCGCAGATGGTGCTGGGGCGGTAACGGCAATTTTTGTTTACCGCTCTTGGGGACTCTACCGACGCACTTTGGAAACGCGGTTCTGGGATGTGATGAGAGGCAGAATTGGCAAAGAAGCCGGGGCTGAATAGATTACAGTAATTTAAAACAGTCTCATAAGAGGATTATAATTATATAAATAGCTGATAGAAAACATAATAAAGAATATTGATAGGATCTTATGATACTTATCCTATGGCTGATTATTAATAAATACTCCAATAGTACTCCACTAAAAACTATTTTCTGAACGTTACATGCCAACGAAGGCAGCTCATTTGAGCTTGCTGAAGTGCAACACCCAGACAAAAGCGGGGAGGGGGTAGGGGCGGCGGCGCGCATCGCAATGTATATTCATCAACTGCCTCAGAAAAAAATGTCGCCCTAACAGGTCTTCTTCATGTTTGGTTTTATTATGAAAACAAACACCTTCATCACCTTAAGTACAGCAACTGCCAATGTCGGGGTCCTAGTCGGACTGGTCTTCCTTATCTTTGAAATTAAACAGAATTCTGCCATCGCACTATCCGAGATAAGACAGGAAAGAACTCTCAGTATTATTAATGAATACACCGCTTACGCCAGAGATGAGCAATTCAACTCTCTTCTTCACCGAGCGATAGATAATGCGGATTTTGACTCTGTATCCAATAATGAATGGGGACAGATAAGACACTATGAACTAGCAAGGGGCTTCCGACTTGAAGACGTTTTCTTTCAGTACCAGGAAGGATTAATTGATGAGAGTGCATACCGTTTCAGCATAGCTATGGCTGCAAGCAGAACGCCTCTTTGGAAATGGTTAAGAATTCCAGATCCCAACCCTAAATTTCGGGCGGCTATTAAGAGCTACATGGAAGATTCAGACTACAAGGAGAGCAACTTTGCGATATTTTTCAAAAAATGGAGTGAGGGCAAGATAAGTCCCTCCAAAGGCTTAGGCTCACCCTTTGTGTTTGAATAATCTCACAGCTTCTTAATTCCCCAGTTTAGCGTAATTATGAAAACAAACACCATCCTTACTATCACCACAGCACTTGGAAACGTAGCTGTACTCGCTGGCCTCGTTTTCCTGATTATTGAAATGCGGCAGACTTCAAGCATCGCTCGTTCTGAGATCAGGCAGGATCGCAGTAACGCGATGATTGAGGAATTCAGCCAGATATACTCCGAAGATTCAGTGCTCTCTGTTCATATGGCTTTAATGGAAGGTGATTTTGAGGCAATCACTGGCCTAGAGAAAGAAAGACTGTTCTGGTTTGAGAGGGTAAGGTACCAACGATTTGAAGACGTATACTATCAGTTCATAAATGGGTTGATTGATGAAAGTCCATTCAGGGAAAGCATGGCGTTTGCTGCAAACAGGAAGGCTTTATGGGGGTGGCTGGGTATACCTAAACCCAATGCTGGAATGAATGCTGAGGTTGATAGGTTTCACACTTCCGAATACTTTTCTCCAGAGCCATGGGCCATACGTTTCTATAACTGGCTAGGATCAAAAGATGCCTAAAGTCTACTTACTAAAGAAACTCAATCCACAGGACTCCATCTGGAAACACTATCCAGAGGATGATTTTGTCCGCTGGGTCGGAGATGGTGAGGAAGAAGCTAGGAAGAACGCGGCTAGAGGATCTCTGCCAAGGAACAAGGCCATCAGCATGTCTCCATGGCTAAATAAGGAGCAAACTTCCTGTGAGCTTGAGTACAACTCGGAGCAGGATGGTGTCGCTGGAGTTACTAATCAGGGTTTAACCTCCCAGCATCTTTAGAGGCCATTCTCAATTTTGGCCGAAAACAGGCCATTTTAGCCCAAAAACAGCCAAAAACGTCAAATTTAGTTCAATTCGAAAGCCCACCAAAACCTGTAATTCTCCCAAAAGTCTCTACAAGCTGCTACAGCGACTACGCGTCAAATTGATAGGCTGCGTCGAGAACGAATTGAAATCCGAACCCGCCTAATCATGAAGCCAGAACGAATAGATGAATTAGTTCGGAAATGCGTGCTTGGGATCCAGACGGAATCCGATCTACAGGAGCTATCGGACTATCTGGAATGGGACGACTCCAAAGCCACCCGTCGCAAAATGAGATTCGCCCTCAAAGCCGATGCCTATCGTTGGTTTTAACGATGAGAAGATCAGACAGTCCGCGTCACAGGCGTTGCTCTCGAATATTACATTAGTCCATAAAATAATGATGAACAGAAGTTTAAATAATTATTAAACACGAAAAGAATCCGCGAGCGAACGATTTTTAAAGGAGCGTTGAGTTATTTAAATTGGATGAACGCCGATTTCATTCCCATCATTTCATCGATAGCGTTTTGCGGAGGTTCATTGCCTGCTCCGCCTCACGAATAGTACGTTCCGCGGCAAAGCTTAGGATGTAGCCATCGGCCAGGTTTTGTTGCACGACCTCTTTCACAGCTTCGACATAGGCTTTATGGCTGGAATAGAGTTTTAAGAGAGTTGATTCATCGAAGGGTTCGTGGCTACCGTACAACTTGCAAAACTTATAGGTCCCTGGATTCATGCCTGTGTTCTTCGCTGTGGGTACCGCATGGGACGCTAGGCGAATGCCTCCTAACGCGTTGCCCTGCTCGTCTCGGCCCAACACGAGATTGGGCTTTATTTGCAGAATGACCAAAGGCTCTGCCGCAGGAGGGAGGGTATTATCCCGAACCCAACGCTGCAGGTGTTCATAGGCCGCATTGAGCGTATCGCTAAAGGGGACTCTGCTAAAAGCGGGATAATCGCAATCAGGCGTTCGCGGGGTCACATCGTTAACCGGCTTGCCTAAGAGCAAATTACGAACTTTCCCATATTCCATTTCGAAGCGAATATCGACGTGCGAGGTGCCTGCGACCTCCCAGCAATGAGAGGTATCCGTATTGGGCTGACGGATCGCCGCCTGCCAGATCATATCCGATTCCGCCATGATCTTGAATACCTTTACCTCCAGATCATCCCGGATTCCAGCGCCTCCTCCATGGATCATGAAGCCATCGTAGACCGGATCCAGGGGATGCATATGGTTCACATAGGCCGCCAAGCGATTGGCCGACTGGGAATGCCCTGTGGCAATGACGAGCTCTGCCTGTAAGCCACCAAGAATGTCTACCTGGCCGGGCTTCGAGGGCTTCCCAATACGATTGATGGCTCGGCCTGCCGCAGAGAAAATATCAAACGATAGGTCATCTTTCTCCACCTTGCCCCCATCGGTGACATCGAGGCTCCCATAGCGCTCCGGGCTCCAGTCTTTCATCGATTGGATCCCCATCCACTGCGCGGAAACGGCCACATAGGCATAGCCTTCGCGAACAAAGTGATCTCCCGACATCCACCAGTCGATGTCCTTGTCAGGTCCCGCTGTCACATTATTCCACTCCACGATAACGACCCCATTGAAGCTGGATGTGCTTCGGGGCCGCCTTACGATGAAGCGAGTACGATAGGGATGGCCCGAATCAATAATCGCTCCCGTTTCGTTTTTCGGTCGGGTATATCGATTGGCCAATCCTTCTATGAAGTACTCTTCCTCCAGGTACCCATTCGCTTCCAGTTCGATGGCTGAGGCGCTGTAGATGGCATTTCGCGAGGTACCGGGCTCATCGGCGGCGATAGGTCCGTTAATAGAGAAATCCGAGCGCGATTGGGAATAGGCTGACGTTAATAGAAAAGACAGCGTAACCACCGCCCATAAAAAAACCCTGCTAGACTTATTCATAATTCTAATTGTAAATTCCCTGCGTTGCCGCTTCGAGGGCAACGCAAGCCTCTTTTCGCAGATCGAACGCAGTTGATATGGAATCGTCCAGTATGAGGTAGGGTTTTCGGTTGCCCTTGTACTCCGACCACCTCGGCAGGTCCGGTCCATTTGGGTCTCCGTAATACGCAAAGCGTACCCAGTACTTCATGACCTTATCCGACAATACCTGATTTTCGGGAAACTCATCGGCGTTGTTTAACGTATTGAAAACATAGCGTAACTCTATGGCATGCGGCGCTCCCATTCCTGGGTTCCTACTACTCGGTTTGGCGAAGTCGTATTGAAACGCGGGAGAAGAAACCTGCTGCATTCCCTCTAGCAATTGACCGGCAGGATGGACGAACCAGGCATCCGTCACAAACTGGACGCCCGCTTGCTTTAGTTCATCCTGGCTTTCTCCCGGGTATTGGGCCAAGACCATTTTGACGTATCGCCCGTAGAACGCTTCGAGCTTCGCTTCCAATTCAGCGCGCTGTGCAAAGCGAACGTAGTTCCGAAAGTAGGCCCCTTCATCGCGAGTCGTCCCAATGATCACAGGCACGTTGGCTTGCTGACCCTTCGCGAAGACATGCACCGGATGGTCCGGCAAGACCCATCCGTCAATCGTGGCTCTCGTTCGGTAGTAGCGAACCCTCTCGAGTATTTCAGATGGGCTCAACGATCTAAGCGCTTTAAGCGCATCCGCGTTCGATCCCGTGACCTTGGGATCCGCCCAATCCAACCCGAGTTGCTCCGCGGAAGGCGTGTTGGATACCGGCTCTTTCAGTTTGACGATATTAGGGCTCGCCAGCTCATCGATGTATCCAAACATCCATGGGCTTTGAATAATCGCTTTGTGAAACAATCCTTTGGCCAAAGGAGAAGAGCAAAGGACCGCTACGCTCGTTCCTCCGGCGGACTCCCCGAAAATCGTAACGTTTTCGGGGTCCCCTCCAAAAGCCACGATATTCCGCCGCGTCCATTCCAGAGCCGCTATCTGGTCGAGAAAACCGTAGTTGCCCGAAACTCCGCTAGGGGATTCCGCCGACAGCGCGGGGTGAGCGAGAAACCCCAGGGCGCCGAGACGATAGTTTATCGATACCAGGACGACACCGCTTTGGGCAAAAGCGGTTCCATCGGAAACTGCCCCATTTCCCTTACCCCTATTCAACCCGCCTCCGTGTATCCAAACCATGACGGGAAGCTTGGCGGATTCGTCCCCGCCTTTGGTTGTCCATACGTTAAGGTAGAGGCAATCTTCGCTCTGCTCCTGCGTGGCGTTTCGGCCCGTTTTCTGGATACTCGCCGGGCCAAAGGTATCGCAAGCGCGAACGCCTTTCCAGGACTCGACGGCCTGCGGAGGACGCCATCTCAAGTCGCCAATAGGAGGTTTCGCATACGGTATGCCGCGATATACCTGCAAACCTGAGTCAGCATCCAATGCGATGCCGGATATTTTCCCCGAGTCTACCTGAACGGGAGAAGCATGAACCAGCGCAAGACAACTAAAAGCGACTACGCAAAATAGAGAGCGGACGATTTTCATAACTATATTGGTTTATTTGGAATGGATGACCACCGATTTCATTTCAGTCATTTCTTCGATCGCGTATTTCGGGCCTTCCTTGCCCGTACCGCTTCCCTTCATCCCCCCGTAAGGCATGGCATCGGTCCGCCATAACGGTCCCCAGTTGATGTGAATATTGCCACTGTCCACCTCCCGAGCAAAACGCATGGCAGCATCGATATCCTTTGTGAACAAACCTGCGCTCAAACCGAATTCCGTATCATTCGCCAAACGAATGGCTTCGTCTATGCTCGAGACACTCATCACCGATACCGCAGGGCCGAACAGCTCTTCGCGGCACACGCGCATGTCGGGAGTCGCTCCGTCGAGCAGCGTCGGCTGCATGAGAGCGCCATCCCTCTCCCCCCCGCATACCAATTGGGCTCCATCACCCACAGCCTCCTGTATCCAACTTTCAACCCTGGATGCATCCGACTTCCGTATCATTGGGCCAATGCCCGTCTCTTCGAGCAACTGGTCCCCCGCTTTTAGGGCCTCCACCTTGGGCTTCATCGTTTCGATGAGCGCTTCGCGAACGGAGTCCACCACGATCAACCGCTGCGCCGATATACATACCTGGCCCGCGTTGGTGTAAGCCGAGGAAACCGCCAGATTGGCGACTTCATTCAAATCCGCATCGGGAAGAACAACGAGGGGGCAATTCGACCCCAACTCCATCGTCACTTTCTTAATGCCTGCGATAGCACAGATGCGCTCGCCAACCTCTTTGCTCCCCGTAAAGGAAATCTTACGAACGCGTGGGTCGGAGCAAATCTTCTCGCCAATCAAGGCACCGCTCCCCGTGAGACAAGATATCCCAAGCGGAGGGAGTCCCGCTTCCAGCAAAATTTCAACTAACTTAAGGGCCACCA
>Ga0213862_10000757_pt1 | contig 13611 bp, 12 predicted proteins | sample PICome_7_FD_160092 | JGI IMG/M metagenome (GOLD analysis project Ga0213862, IMG submission 160092) | Coastal seawater microbial communities near Pivers Island, North Carolina, United States - PICO266 | ecosystem: Environmental > Aquatic > Marine > Coastal | place: USA: North Carolina... | reverse complement strand
CATCTACACTAGTCGAAAAAGGAATAGAGAAAACTGTTGACTGGTATCTTGAAAATGTAGATTTGCTAGAATCATTAACTTATATAAAGAAATAATATGAAAAAAATAATAATCACAGGCGGTGCTGGATTTATCGGATCGCATTTAATAGATAAATTACTCAACAAAGACATTGTTGAAATCCTCGTAATAGATGATCTATCAACAGGAAAAAGTTCTAATCTTGCTAAATTTGAAGACACGGGAAAAGTTAAATTCATAAATAAAAAAGTTGAAGATATTGATGATTTAAGTCAAACTTTTGAAGGTTATGATTTTTGCTATCATCTTGCTGCCGGAGTAGGTGTTCAATACATTATGGAAAATCTTAGTAAATCTTTACTCACGAATATAATGGCCACACATGAAGTGTTTGAAGCCTGTAAAAATAATAGTATACCTGTCCTTGTAACCTCTACTTCTGAGGTCTACGGTGTTTCGGAGGATAAAGAGTGGACAGAAGAATCAAGAAGCTTAATAGGTCCAACTACTAAGTTACGTTGGTCTTACGCTGCTTCTAAGATGATTGATGAATTTTTAGCTCTTTCAGAATATGAAGAAGGAAGTCTTAATCCTATCATTGTAAGGCTGTTTAATATAATTGGACCAAATCAACTTTCAGAATTTGGCATGGTGGTTCCAAAGTTTATAGACGCTGCACTAAAAAACGACCCTATTGTTATTCATGGTGATGGAAGCCAGTCGAGATCATTTACTTGGGTAGACGACGTAACAGAGTATTTTATAAGACTTGCAGAAATGAAGGCATATGGTGAAGTCTACAATATTGGCCAAACTCAAGAAATTACAATTAAAGATCTTGCAGAATTAATAATTAAGGAGTGTCATTCAGCTTCAGTAATAGAGTATGTTGAGCACGATAAAGTTTTTGGTAACAAATTTGAAGACCCAACAAGAAGAACGCCAAACATAGATAAAATTGTCAACTTTACTGGTATATCCCCCTCAAAAGATATTGACTCTATGATTAAAGATATAGTTGCTCATAAAAAAAAATAACTTAATAAACTTTAATTTATGAACATATTAATAACTGTAGGAATATTTCCTCCAGATATTGGGGGTCCTGCTAGTTTTGTTCCTAAAATTGCTAACCACCTGATAAACATGAATAATAAAGTAAAAATTATATGTTTAGCAGATGAAGAAAATCTAATGCTTGAAGATGAATTAGATGTCCTCAGAATTAAGAGATCTACATATTTGCCTTTACGTTGGTTTAAAACAATATCTTTAATAATTAAACATGGAAGGAAAAGTGACATTCTCTTTGTTAATGGCCTAGGTGTTGAGGCAGCAATTGCAAACTTGTATTTAAGAAAAAAAATTGTAAGAAAGATAGTTGGGGACCCTGTATGGGAAAGGTTTTATAATAAAAAAAGAACGTCTAAAACATTTGATGATTTTCAGAATCTAAATCAAAATTTAAATGTCAGAATTCAAAAATTAATAAGAGACTGGAGTATACGATCATCTGAAGTAGTTATAACACCATCAGATCATTTAAAAGAATTCATAAATAGAATAAATCCAAAAACTGAAGTACTTAAAATTAACAATGGCATTGAAATTATTGAGTTCAAAAGAAGTAAAACTCCTCAACGTCAATTCAATATATTAATAAATTCTAGGTTGGTAGTACAAAAAAATATACATCTTGTAATTGAAGCAATGGGTTCTATTGCAAACCTTGATATAAATCTCAAAATAATTGGTGAAGGTGGAGAGTTTGCTAGGTTAGAAGATTTAATTATCGATCTAAAGGTTCAAGATAGAGTGAAGCTGATTGGAAAAGTTGAAAATAAATTAATTTCAGAATATTTAAAAACAACAAATCTTTTTATTCAAGCATCAGATTATGAAGGTCTACCTCATTCAATTTTAGAAGCTATTAATTACGAAGTTCCAATTTTAAGCACTGAAGCTGGTGGCTGTAAAGATTTACTAAATAATGGAGATAGAGGGTTTATAATTTCATCCCCACAAAACAAAAATCAAATAGCTGAAAAAATTGACTATATTTTTGAAAATTATGATATAGCACTCGCAAAAGCTGTTGCTGCCAAAAAATACATCCAAAATAAATATAATTTTTCCACTCAAGCACAAATATATACTGAAGCATTAGAGAAAATAATGAAAAAATAGCTATGGAAAAACAAAATTTACTATTATTTAATATTTCTACTGATTCCAAGAATACATCGCTAGGTTTTGCAATAACCTGGATTAATAACTTCTCAGGTTTTTATGAAAAGATAGATATTGTGACTTTACATAAAGGTGATATTGCAAATCTTAATAAAAATATCAATGTGCATAGTGAAGAGTTAAATAACTCAAATAGAATCATAAAATTTATAAAATTAAGAAGAATAATTAAAGATTTGATACATGAAAATAACTATAAATTTTGTTTATCCCATATGTCGTCAGCTTTGGTGTTAGTAGCATTTACCATACCTAAATTTCGATCAACCCAAACTCTCTTTTGGTATACCCACAGGGGTCCGCAAACTTTATTCAAAAAGATAATACTTAATCTTGCAACAAAAGTATCAAATAGGATAATCACTGCTTCTCAAAATTCTTATCCAATAAAATCTGACAAGGTAGCTCCTATTGGACATGCCATTGATTATGACAGTTTTTATAAAAAAGAAGTATCAACTAAATCGAAAAATTTCATAATTATTAGTCGTATTTCTAGGTCTAAAAATATTGAATTATCAATCCAGGGATTTTTAAAAAGTTGTTACGGGAAAAGTAATGAACTAAGAGTTATTGGTGGGACTATTACAGACGATGATATTCTTTATCAATCCTACTTGAAAGATAAATTCAAAAACTACTCAAATATAAAATTTTTAGGTACTATTCCCCATTCCGAGCTTAATGAACACATCAAAGATGTTGGTTTTCATATAAACAATACTTCGGAAGGATTCTATGATAAAAGTGTATTAGAAACTATGGCTAGTGGAATAATAAATTTTTACACTAACTCTGACTATGATCGAAATGTTCATCCGAAATATATTGAACTTCTCAAATTTAACCAAACTGAGTCAAACCTGAGCCAAAAAATTAATCTCATTTCAAATTTTGGTGATGATGAATTATTAGATTTAATTAAATTTAGTCAAAAAAGAGTATCGGAAGAGTCCCTATCAAATTTACATGAAAGAATACTTAAAGTTATTTAGACAACTCTTTTTTAATCCAATCGATTGTATGAGTCAAACCAGTCTCTAAATCGACTTTTGGCTCCCAATTTAATTTTTCTTTAGCTTTTGTTATATCTGGCTTTCTTTGTTTTGGATCATCATTAGGCAGAGGTTGATAAATTATTTTTGACTTTGAATCTGTAAGACTAAGAATTGTCTCTGCTAGTTCTTTTACGGTCATCTCATATGGATTACCTATATTAAAAACTTCATAAAACTCTGAGTTCATCATTGCTAGTATCCCTGCCACGGTATCAGACACGTAAGAGAAACTTCTTGTTTGTGTGCCATCTCCATATAGAGTTAGGTCTTCATTGTTTAGTGCTTGTACTATTAAGTTTGTAACAACCCTTCCATCATTAAGTTGCATGTTAGGACCATAAGTATTAAAAATTCTAATAATTTTAGTCTTCAATTTATAAGTTCTTGCATAAGTAGCTGTTGCAGCTTCTGCAAATCTTTTAGCCTCATCATACATACTTCTTTCACCATTAGGATTTACATTTCCCCAATAAGCTTCATTTTGAGGAGTAATTAAAGGATCCCCATAAACTTCAGAAGTAGAAGCAAGGAAATATTCTGCATTATGTTTTCTTGCTAAACCAAGTGTGTTTATTGTTCCGAGACTACCAGCTTTTAAGGTGTTAACTGGATTTTCTGTATAAGCAACAGGGGAAGCTGCACTCGCAAAATGAAATACATAATCAACTTTCTCATCAATTTCTAAATGGTCTTGAACGTCGTGCTGAACAAATCTAACACTTTCGTTGTCTAATAAACTTTCAAGATTATTGAGACTTCCTGTAAGTAAATTATCAACAATGATTAATCTATTTTTATCATTTTTTAAAAGCTGTTTTGTAAGGTGGGAGCCTATAAATCCAGACCCTCCTGTTAATAAGATGTTCATATTTTTACCATGGTGTATATAGAATAGATTGTGTTCTTGAAATTACTAATTCTATTTTTTCCATGAGTACTTTCTTAACTGGATACATGAGTACAATCAAACTTGCCTCACTTATATCATCTAAATCATCTAATGAGTTAAATGATTCCAGTTCAACCATTTCGTCATAAATTAAAGTTTTAATGTTTTTTTCTTCAAGCATTTGATAAATATCTAATGTTGGAGAATTTCTCAAATCATCTGTATCTTCTTTAAATGCTGCTCCCACCATTACTATTGACGTTATGCTTTCTTTATCAAGAATCGTTAATAATTTTTCAACTGTCCATGTAGTTTGAAGATTATTTGATTCTATGATATTTGATATTAATGGAAGGGTTAGCTCTTCACGTTGATAAAAATTATTAACTTCTATTAAATCTTTTGGAAAACATGATCCACCCCATGCAGGTGATGGCCTGAAATAATGAGAACCTATTCTTGAGTCAAGACCAACACCTTTTAGAACATCTTGTTGATTTCCTCCAGAGTAGTCAATTAATCTTGCAGCTTCATTAACAAACGAAAGCCTTAATGGTAAGTATGTGTTTGCTAGATACTTTATTAACTGAGAGCTTATGGGATCTGTCTCTATAAGTTCCGCGTCAAAACTTTTATATAGTTCTTTTAATACAGACAATTTTTTTGGGTCATTTCCACCAACTACAATTCGATCAGGCTTGAAAAAATCTTCGATAGCTGTACCTTCTCTTAAAAATTCAGGATTAAATGTTATTTCATTTTTATCCATTCCTACTTTATTGCAAACTTTTTCAATTTCATATGGTGGAATTGTTGACTTTACTGTGACCACAATATTTGAATTATCTAAGTTATTAATTTCAGTAATTGCTGACTCAAGAAATCTTGTATCTACTGAGTTTGTCTCTAAGTTATTTGGAGTTTGAACACAAATAAAAGCTACATCCACCTTATCCCAGTTGATATCTTTATACGTTGATGAAAATGACATAAGTGAGAAGGTTTCTTCATCTTGAAAGTGCTCTTCAAGACCTGGTTCATAAAATGGAACTTTTTTACTCTTTAGTTTTGTTATTTTATTTTCATCTAAATCTACAAAACTTACAGTATTACCGAGGCTAGCAAAACCTACACCGGTTACTAAACCTACATACCCGGTACCTATGACTACTAAATTCATATTATGCAATGTTAACAAATTTAGCACTTAAAATGGTGGTAATGATAACTTATTTATCTCATTGGGATTGGATTCTGTATAAATCTAGAAAAGATTTAGTAACTTATTTAAACTCACAAGATATTCACGCAATGTGTCCAGATGGAGACTATCTCATAAACTTAAAGGAAGTTTATAAGTCCACGACTTCTTGGGAAGTAAATAGAGCAAAATTACTAGACTTTAATGCAATACATGCTCTCAGAAAGCATATAAAGAGTGTTGAAACTAATTATCACTGTTTCACATTGAAGACTGGGCTATTATTTGCTATCGCAAAAATAGGGATTAGTAAAAGAGGAAAGGCTATTTTATCAATCACAGGTCTAGGATTTATGTTCACAAATAATAAAAAAGCAACATTATTACGATTTTTGATCAAGCCATTTATAAAAAAACTTATGAATAGTGCTTTTGAGGTAATTATTTTTCAAAATCCCTCAGATAAAGAAATATTTATCAACTTCTCGAAATTTTCAAATAAAGTAGAGATAATACCGAGTTCTGGAATAGAAACTAGTAAATTTAATATACGAAAAAACAAAAAAAAGAGCCTTAAGCCACTTAAAGTAATCCTCGTTTCTAGATTGTTGTATGACAAAGGTATTCTTGATTACTTAGAGTTAGCTGAGATATCTGAGAATATTAATTGTGAGTTTTATCTTGCAGGAGAACGTGATTATGGAAATCCTCAAAATTTAACGGATGATGACATGAATAGAATAATAGAAAATAAAAATCTAAAGTTTTTAGGAAAATTAGATGTAGAAGAAGAATTATCAGATTTTGATATTTCAATAATTATGTCTTCACATGAAGGCTTCTCGAGAATTCTTTTGGAGTCTTTGTATGTTGGACTTTATTGCTTAGCATATAAAATTCAAGGAACCGAAGTTATGGGAAATTTTAGAAACCTAGAACTTATTCCATTGAATCATGTAAACGAATTCAAAAAATATATAGAGAGCTTTACCGGAGATATAGATAATTCTTACAACATACAATTAGTTGAAAAGAACTACACTTCAAAAATTGTTGCATCTAAATTTCAAAAAATTTATAAAGAATTGGATGTGTCTAATTGAGCTTCTTTCAACTCTCTATTTTTTATGCAATTACTTTGGCATTTACTATTTCAATTTTCTTTAATAGAGTTTTAATTAGTTTTGCAACAAATTATAAGAAAAAAAATATCAAAAATGAGAAAAGATTGTCTGATAAAAATATTCCTCCCTATGGTGGAGTTGCAACCTCATTTGCTTTCTTCATAGCTACTATTTTTTTGGGTAGAGCTGAACCAGCTTTTATAACAATAGGTATCTGTGCTTTCATAATTTCAATTATCGGAATAATTGATGATATATATAATCTTGAATGGAAAGTAAAACTATTATTTCAGATTTTAATTATTCTTTACCCACTTATAGCGCTTGATATTTTTATAAACATTGAGGCTTTTTTGAATCAAGATTTACAAAATGTTTTGAACATTGTGATTTCGCTTATTTGGGTTCTTGTAATAATTAACTCTATAAACTTTATTGATAATATGGATGGTTTAACAGTGTTTGTTTCAGGTAGCATCTGCTTGCAAATATCTCTACTCTCCAATTATTCAAATATCTACAAGGTTACAGATATTTCATTGTTGCTTTTAGCTACTCTTCTTGGCTTTCTAATCTATAACTACCCTCCTGCAAGACTATATTTTGGGGACTCAGGAACACTTTTTGTTGGATATGTACTTGGGTTTATAAGTATTATTTTTGACTGGATTCCTATTGATAATGGAATACTAAATTCTCCTCTAAGTCCAGTACTGTTTATCTTTGTAGTACCAATATTAGATTTTACTGTTGTAACAACTCATAGGATTAGAAATAAAGTTTCTCCAACCCAAGGAGGGACAGACCATATTTCTCATAGACTCTTGAACATTGGTTACTCTGAAAAAAAAGTGTTGCTTGAATTTTTACTTGTAAGCTTTACTTTTTATTGTCTATTAATTGGAACAATATCTTTTAGCGGGTTTTTAAGTTATCTATTTGCATCTTTATATTTATTATTTTATATATTTAGTTTTTTAAGATATAGAAAATTAGAACCCTTAAGTTAATTTTGATTCTAACTCAACAATTCTTTCCGGGGTCCCTGCGTCGATCCACCATCCACTTAATGTGAAATTTTTACACTTACCTTCATCAATGTATAGATTATTTAAATCTGTAACTTCATACTCTCCTCGTGCTGAAGGTTTTAATGTTTTAATTTTTTGCATCACTGTATCGTCATAAATATATACACCTACAACAGCATTGTTTGATTTTGGATTTTCTGGCTTTTCTTCAATTGAAACAACATTATTTTGGACATCTAACTCTGCAACACCGAATTCTTCAGGATTATTAACTTTGTATGAAAATATATATGCACCTTTTTGTTTTACAACTTCATCCATATTTATGCTCTTGGTTGGGTTGTTCTGAAAAAAATTATCACCTAAAATAAATAGTAGTGTGTCTCCGGTGTCTATATATTCATCTGCACATAATAAAGCATGTGAAATACCTTTTTGCTCGTGCTGAATTGTAAAATTAATATTTTTTTCTGGAAAATGTTGTTTTATGACTTCTTTAATCATTTTATCAAAAGATGGGTTAGTTATTATGATAAATTCACTCATGCCCCATGATGAAAGTTGTTCAATTTGTCTTACAATCATAGGAGATCCGTCAACTTCTAGTAAAATTTTAGTTGAATCATTACCTCTAAAACCTTGTAAGCGTGTGCCAAGACCACCCGCTGCAATAACTGTTTTAATCTTATTCATAAAATTTATTATATAGTTATACTTAGTTTTTGGTTTAACATGAAACTTTTAAATAAATATACTTATCTGTTTATAGGAATTATAGCTTTAGTATTAATAGCTATTTTTGCAATTATCCCAAGGTTTCAAACACAAGAATTTGACCCGGATAGAATTGTAGAAATATCTGAAGGTGTAACTACTACTACCACGCAAGGTCCTGAAAATAATAATCAAACACCCTCAACAACTTCTGAAATTTCAGAAGTTGAAAAAACTGAAATCGAGAAACTTCTCATTAACAATAAAGCAGAATTAAAAATTGATAACTATAAAACCTACCTACTCATAGGTAGTGATGAGAGAGATGAAAATTCTTCAGCAGCTCGAGGTTTTATTGGTGGGCAAAGAGCAGATGTAATAATTATTGGTTTGATTGACAACAGCTCAAATGACCATCACTTGCTGTCAATTCCAAGAGATACTTTAATTATAAATTCTTGTACTAAAGACCTAGAAAGAATAAACGGATCTTATTCTAAAAATGATTGCGGAAATAAAGCAGAAAATCTTGCTGCTGCTGTAACTGGGATAACAGGTATTAAAGTAGACCATTTTGCGAGTTTTAATTTCGAAGGATTTGAAAATATTATAGATTCATTTGAAGGCATAGAAATATGTGTAGATCAAACACAAAGAGAAGGTTATTCTTTTGAACTACAAAAAGGGTGTCAAATTGTTAACGGTTCCACAGCATTAAATTGGGTAGTTTCTCGAAATACGGAAATTTTAGTAGGAGAGAAAAAACTTAATGAAAATGGTGAAGATGCATCTGAGTGGGTAAAAATGAGTGGAGTTAGTGATCTGTCAAGAAATGAACGTCAACAATATGTAATATTACAACTACTAAGAAGACTGAATGATTTTACCTCACTTACCGATCTGAATAATTTTATAAATGCACTCGAAGACTCTTTTATAGTAGATGAAAACCTTACTCTAAATTCGGCAATAAACACACTCTGGAACCTCAGGGGGATTGATTTTAATAGTATAAACAAACTATCATTACCTACTTACCCATACGAACTACAAGATGGTAGACAAGTTTTGATTGTATCTAAAAATTTTACTGAATACGCTCAAGAAGTTGGACTATTAGGCTCTTAATCCGTAAATACTTTACTCATTAAATAAGTCGGTATAATCCAGAAATAAATTGCTGCATCTGGAGAATATACCAAATCATTAGTCAAATTTTGGGTTAGGAATGCAAACAAGATAGAGAGTTCTAATTGATTCCTGTGGCCTAAATTCTTGTAAATGATAAGAATCAATGAACTAATAATTACCAATACAGGTATTAAGCCATATTCGACAGCCATAGTCAAAAATCCATTATGAGAAGTTGTTATCTCGTCATACTGAGAAAGAGAAAAATCAGAGATGACCGAGTTAAATTGACCATTTTCTGATATTAACCTACCAGATCTTAAACTTTGCCCTCCAAGAAAATTTGAGTATCCGTTAGCAACATCTTCAATCCAGAAGAAGTACATTCGCCCATCAATGATTGACCACTTCCAAGATTGATTGTTTAACAAATCTGAATTTTTAATGATTGAGCTCTGGCTAAATAGCGTCTCATTCCCTCTAGGAATATTGTTAAGCTTAACTTGTAAAATTACCTCAAAATCTTTTTTTGAAATGTTGTTTTGATTAGGTATTGCTATCCAATAACTTCGTGGTCTTTTAAGTTTGACTCCATCCTCAGTAAAGATAATTTTTCCATCATTCCTGTTATCATAAAAATCATTTGTTTGAGGAAGGAATATGAAATATTGTTGATCTCTATTTGCTTCACTAAACTCATATTGTAAATTCACATTATTTACATTGATTTGAACCTCTTTTACAAAACCATCCAAATATGAACCTCCAGGAGATTGCCCATCTGCCCAACCTCCTACTTCAAAATAAGAATCATTTTCAATAAGATTGATTAAAAGTCCACTTGTATGCTGAGATCCGATTTTATTCCAATTATTTCCATCGGTTGAATGATAAAAAGATACAACCGATCTAGGTAAAGCACCATCTCTATAGTCAAAAGTAAGTTTTAAATAGCCTTTAGTTTCCTCCTCGCCTTCAATAAGATTAGGTTGTGGGTAAGAATTTTTAATAGTTTCAGAATATCTAATATTGAATCGATCTAATAACTCTTCGTCACTTAGAGTCACTAAATATTCTTCATATACTTCCTTGATATAATTACCACCCCCTGTACCAATAAATACCTCTATATTATTTATTGCAAGATTGCTTAAAAAACTTCTATTTGATTGCTTTAAAAAAATTGATGGGAATGTATAGATTATAATTGCGGAGAGAAAAATAACAGATATTGTCAGTATTTGTTTTGTTTTTTTATTAAAACTATCGGTATAAAAAAGAAGTATCAATGCTCCAATAAATAATGCTATATAAGATCCTCGAGAATATGTTATATAAAGATTGAAAATAGAGATTACTAGCAGAGCGGTGTTAAATTTATCAGTTAAAAGTACACCAATAAAATTTTTTGAATTTAAAACTTTATATATACAAAGCAATACATAAATTGCACATATTATCCCAATGACATTTGGGCCTCCTCCTTGGAATCCACCTAACCTTCCAGAATAAAAAGGATTAGAACTACCTGTATTGTTTAAAATCCAACCATCTATCGTGCCTGGTAGCTGAACCTGAAAAATTACAACTATGAAATTGGCAACCATTACTATGGATAAAGGTTCAAATATTTCAAGTATTCCTTTTGAAGAAGTTTTAATAGTATCTATGCATAAATAGCTAAGTAAAAAATAAAAATAAAATCTTATATTTGTCTGATTAAATACTTGAAAATTTTTTGTAAATATATTTGAGTATAAAATAAATAAAATGAAAAAAGATATAAAAACTTTATCAAAAAATACTAGTGAGAATTTAGCTTTTTTCTTAAGAAGTAACAATATAAAAATTATTATGATCGGGATGTCTTCAAAATTAATTCCACCTAGATTTAAACCATAATTAGATGGAATTAGTAAGGAAACAGAGAGAAATAAACCAATAGTTTTGCTATTTATATTTTTAAGATTCATAAATCTTTTCAAGTGGGCCCGGCAGGACTCGAACCTGCGACCGACGGATTATGAGTCCGTTGCTCTAACCAACTGAGCTACAGGCCCTTATATTATCCAATAACAGATTGAAGCTTGAGAGCTATTCCCATATCTCCAGCTATTTTAATTTTTCCTGTCATAAAAGCAGCTTGTGGACTGACTGATTTATCATACATACCTTTAAATGTGTCCATATCAGTTGTGATGGTACATGCTGCCTCACCATCTTCATCTGTAACTTCATTGCTTTCTGGATTCATGAATACAATTTGTGAATCTACAACCCATTTGATTGACCCTGGAAGGATACTTAAATCCTTACCTTCCGTATTTTGTTTAACAAAATCTAATGCTTCTGACATATTCCTCCTATTGTCTCTATATCAATTATATACGAGATATGAATTCTGTAGATAATTATTTGCTCCGAGGGTGGGACTTGAACCCACAACCAACGGATTAACAGTCCGCTGCTCTGCCAATTGAGCTACCTCGGATAGCAAATTAATAATAGTATGAATTAAAGGGTATTCTGAAATTTTTCAATTTTCTTTTTGATAGTTTCTATTTCTGTAAATATGTTTATATCATTGGATTCTTCAAGTTGAGCAATGAGTGTATCAATTTTAATTTCAAAGAAATGAATATAAAGCCTTGTGATTGCTTCATTTAGCTGATCACTAGTATAAGAAATATTTTTATATTTTTCAGAATTTTCGCTTTGTAAATTTTTCTTTAGATTTTCAATCATTTTTAAAAACTCATCGTTCGAATTAACTAATTCAATGTATGTCTCTAAGTTTTGAAAATTATTTTTTACTAAGTTTGAAATAAATATCTCTTGGAAAGATTCCATATGATTATTACTGTTCTTCCTACTTTCAAAAATATTCTGTTCATTTTCAATGTTTTGTTTGTATTTAAGTTCCTTCATTAGTAAATCTTTTGGAGTATTTATCAAAATAGAAAGCTTCTCTATGGCAAAATCTTGATCGAGTGGACCAAGTGTTTTTATAAGTGTTTTAAATTCTGAAAAGACTTTTCTTTTATCTAAATCTTCATCTTTATTAATCAAAGTATTTATACAAAATTCTATAAGATCTATTTTGTCATTAAGCAATGAATCAATATTGCCTTTTCCTTTTTCATAAAATTCACCTATATCCTTGTACTCACTAGGGAGCAACAAGCAAGTTAAGTTTAAATCTCGAGAAGTTGATTTTTTCAGATCAAGAATCCTCGTAGTAGCACTCACTCCAGCTTTATCGTTGTCAAAAGCTAATGTGATATTTGTGGAGTATTTTGACAATTGCTCGAGTTGCTGAATAGTTAATGCTGTTCCTGATGGAGAAGCTACGTTGCTATAACCAAGAAGATTAAATGCTAAAACATCAAAATATCCTTCGACAATAATTATTTCATTATTATTTTTAACACTTTTTAGAAAGTTATCCGTGAAAAATAATGTTCTATTTTTTTTATAGATTTGTGATTCAGCTGAATTCAAATATTTAGGACCATAGTCATTTAAAGCTCTTCCTCCATACGCAACAACTTCATTTCTAAAATTAGTAATAGGAAACATGATTCTATCTCTAAATAACAAATTGTGCTTTTCACTTAACAGTCCTAAAGATTTTAGGATTTGTTTATCTATCTGATTATCATTACAAAATTTATAAAAAACTTTTTCATCATTTTCGGCAAATCCTAACTTGAATTTTTGAATCTCATTTTCATTTATTTTTCTAGAATTTAGATATTGCTTTGGTTTTGTAGAATTTGTTTTATTTAAATTTTCAATAAAATAATCAGAAATAGTTTTCATAATCTTAATTAAGTTTTTTTGATCCGATTCAAATTTCGAATCTGTATATTTTAAACTAAAGGCATATTTGTCAGCTACAATCTCAACTGATTCTTGAAACTCAACACTGTTAATAAGTTGGACGTATTTAAAAATGTCCCCACCCTCCTTGCATCCGAAACAATGAAATAAATTTTCTTCATCAGTAAAACTCATACTCGCTGTCTTTTCACCATGAAAGGGACAAAGTGCCATTCCTTTATTTCCTCGGATTTTTCCAGTTGTTGAACTCAAAACAAAGTCGCTAATTTTAGCTTTTAATTTTAATGATTCTATTGAGTCTTTAGCAATGCCCATGTCTAGTTTTGAAAATACTCAACTAGTTTTGATA
>Ga0213862_10000755_pt1 | contig 13623 bp, 6 predicted proteins | sample PICome_7_FD_160092 | JGI IMG/M metagenome (GOLD analysis project Ga0213862, IMG submission 160092) | Coastal seawater microbial communities near Pivers Island, North Carolina, United States - PICO266 | ecosystem: Environmental > Aquatic > Marine > Coastal | place: USA: North Carolina | collected... | reverse complement strand
TGATTCCCGCCGCTCTGAGCTTGTCCGCGACGTACGTTGACTTTGCCTCCCTCGTGTCGCACTCGTCCAACTCGAACCAAGGCAACGTCACCACCCTCCGGTGCCTCTTACGTAGGAACATATCGCGAAGCTCCGTCGCGGTGGTCGGCCGGGTGACCCGACCCTCCTCGCCGTCGGCTGAGATTTCATCCACAAAGTGCGTCGGTCCGTCAACCTCAACCACGCAGTCGTGCTCGGGGACGTACAGGTCCAGGGAGAAGTACTCGTCGTCGGTGAGGCACTCCATCTCGTGCCTCACCCCTAGGTCGGTCAACACATTCGCAACCTCGCGGTGGCCCATGGACACCTCCACCTCCTCGAAGGCGTTCCGCGTCCAGGCCTCCTCCGCGTCGGTGGCGAGCCACGGGGGGAAGTTCCTCGCGCCGTCCACGAGTGACGCGGCGTCCGGTCGATCCAGCACCGCCTCCACGTCCTTGCCCTTACCCATGGCACTCACACCGATGAGCTCCGTGTGTATCAGGTACGCGTGGAAGAAGTTACACCAGTTCACGTCGAGCATGGCGCGCGTGTCCAAGTCACCCGCCGCGCGCCACAGCTCCCCGTAGCACCTCGGCAGAGGGGCACCGCGCGTCGCCGCGAGGGATAGGAAGGACCACAGCGCGGTGGCCACTTGTCTCGCGTTCATGCTCGTCGCCACACGTCCCGCCGCGGTGTCCAACGCCCGGGCGCTCTCCTCGCACGGAACCTCACCCAGCCGAGCGTACGCGTACACCGCGTTGGCGACGTGCCCTGCGTCCATAGCCGGCTCGAGTGACACGACGGCTCGCTCCAACACCGCCCAGTTAACGTCCGTCGCGCGCCTGCCGCACACCGCGTAGCAGTACATGACGTTACTGAGGTGCGCCGGGTCCATGGCGGGGGCGCATCGCACCGCGGCCGACTCGAGCGCGCGCCAGGTGTCATCCCCGGATTGGGCGAGGAGACCCGTCCGCCTCGCGTCGTTCAGCGCGTACCCCATCATGACCCCCGCCACGTCACCCGCGGTCATCGTCGGCGCCAAGCGACGCTCAGCCTCCGCGAGTGACTCGAGGGTCTCGTCGCGCGGTACCAGACCGGGAGATAGGGTGGACAGCGCCCACGCCACGTTGCAAACGTCCCTGGCCGACATGGACCCGGCGAGTCGACGCGCGGTTCGTTCGAGCGATTCGGCGCACCGGTCCGAAGGCGGCGTCTCGAGCGTGGCGAAGGACCACCACGCCACCGCCTGGTCCCTGATCCCCAACGCGGGTTCAACCCTCTCGATCGCTCCCTCGAGGGCGCTCAGGGTCACCTCCGCGGGTAACCTGCCCGCGGTGGCGTACGACCAGAGCGCGTTGCCGATGCCCTGCGGCGTCATCGCATCCGCCGACCTCGCCGCCGCCAGGTCCAGCGCGCGCCACGTGTCATCCCCCAGCTCCCACCCCAACGTGGCGCACGACCACATCACGTTCGCGGTCTCCACCGCGTTCATCTCCCCGCGCCTCGCGGCCCTGACCACCGTCCGCTCGGTGGCGTCCCACGCCTCCACACCGGGTTGCCAACCGATCTTGGCAAAGCCCCACAGAAGATTAGCCGTCTCCACGCCGGACATTCCGTCCGCCACGGAGGGAAGCGCGCGCTCCAGCGAGGTTAACAGGTCGTACACGCCGCTCGATGTCATATCCACCGCGTCCGCGTCCACGGCGGCGGCGATGGAGTGAACGACACTCGCGTGCGCCCTCGGGTCCAGTTGACCGGACTCGCACATCGACCCGGCGCGTTTCACGAGCCGCACGTACGCCTCGTCGTCTCCGAACCGTACCGGCCTCATGTTCGCACCCCGGGCGCCGTTATCCCTCTGCGCCAGCCTGGCGAGCCGGTGGAGCGCGGCCGCGACGTGTATGCGATCGAAACGGTCCACGTTATCGGCGACCAGGGCGAGTGCGTCCCTCACGGTTTTTGTGCGAACGATGGTCGCGGTGAGCGCGGTGGCCGGATCGTTCGCCCTTGGGTCCCTGTCCACGCCGAACATGACGTCGACGCACTTGCGTAGGCTGAAGTCTGTGGTCGTGCCGTCCTTACGCGTCGCCACGAACGAGCGGTACCCCTTGCTGGGGTGGAGCGACACCGCGAACGTGTCGACGCCGTCGCCAATCTTATCGACCGCGTCCGGGTGCCGCCCGAGTGCGTCGAGTAACACGGCGTGCACCTCCCCGTCGGTGGCCCAGTCGGTGTCCACCGGGGATTTCTCCAGCAGACGGTTGAAGAAGCGCATCGCGTCGTCGGGGGAACCGAAGGTGATGGCTCCGTCGCCCAAGGTCACCGACGGCCAGTCCCGCCTCGGAGCGCGACCGCCGCCCCTCGGAGTCCCTCTCCTCGCATTGGCATTGACGCCCCCTCTCCTCGACCCGTACCCTCCGCGACGTGCCGTGGACGACGATGGCGTCGAGGATGACAACGAGGACGAGGGCTCGCTCAGCGCCGCGCGGGTGGTCACCCGCGCGCGTCCAACCGCCGCCGATGACGCCAACGCGGTCGCCATGCCCACCTGAGTGAAGATTCGGAGCACACACCGACGGCCTTTGCCGAAAAACTCTCGGCGAAAATGGCACACCCGCGTGTGTCGATTATATGGTGTGTTTAAACCCCCGATTACGGTTCGCGTTTTCCCGCTTTGTGGATCACTCGACGAGCGCTGTCCGCCTCTGGTTTCAGTGACTGAGGGTTCTGGGGCGCGGTTTAACTCGACGTTCCAGGTTCAAAGACAAAACAAGGCGCCAAGAGGAGCCAGTCTGATCGGCGCCCGCGTCGTCAGCAGCGAGACCCGCAGGCTAAAGCCCAGCGGCACATCGCTTGAAGGTCCGGTCGAGTTCGGTCGTCCACCTTCACTCATACGCGCTCGCCTCTCGGCGTCGATAGGTGAGTCTCGAGGGTCCAACACACGCGGGCGTCAACAGTTGCACAGCCCGAACCGAGATCGCGATCGGGCGCGTTTCGCGGTGTCCTCCGCGGCGCTCGACGGGCGCTAGACCTCGATATTTACCCGCCTCGATCGTGACCGCGGCGATATTGGCCACTGGCGATCGATCCCGCGTCGCGAGATCGACCCGCGGGGATCACGGCGCGTCGATCACGGCGCCGTGATCACCTCGGGGTTTGAGTCGTTCTGGCCGGTTCGACTACGATTTCGCCGATCGTTCCCGTACCTCGTCACCGTCGCACGCCTTGGACGTCCTTTCAATCACGTAAACGACCCCCGATCCCGCATCGAACCGTCGCTGACGCCCTGCCCCCTCCCTTTTCCCGCGCGCGATCAGGCCCGCCTGTCGCGATGGCTGCGCAGGCTGTGATGGACCAGTTCACCAGCTTTGTCGAGGAGAACATCCGGTTCAGCCAGGAGGATTTCGCCATCCTCGGGCTGAACATGGTGATGTGCGTCTTCGTCTACTACTTCATGAGGCTGCTGAGGCTCCCGGACCACTCCTGGTACCTCACCCTCTACTCCTCCGGCGTCACGTCTTTCTTCGGCGTGTACTTCTTTTACCACCTGGTCAAAGACGGCTTCACCGCGGCGCTGAGCAACGAGCAGGACATCACGCGGTACCTCGCCATCTTCTTCATCGGGTACTGCATCATGGACCTCTCCATGGGCACCCTCCACTACGGCAGCCTGGTGACGTACGACGACGGATGGACTCACCACTTCCTCTACATCGTCATCCTGGCGTACCTGCTCCACAACAACATGACGCCGCTCTTCGCGGTGGCGCTCGTCGAGGAGCTGCCCATCATCCTGCTCTCCATCTTCGAGGTGCAGGATAAGCGCAGGCCCTCGCTGCTCTTCGGTGTGCTCTACTACATCACCCGCGTCGTGTTCCACACCGTGCTCATCTACAAGGCGTACCCCATGTCCAGGTTTGTCTTTGTGGGCGGCCTCGGCCTCCTCCTGTGGCACGTCGAGGTGTTCCAGGGATGGGTCCGCGGCTACCTCATGCGCTCGCACGGACGCCAGCGCATGAGCTTCAAGGCCAAGCTCGGCCTCATGTTCACCATGCTCGTCTCCCAGATTGGCACCCACGCCTTTGTCGCGTACGAGGTCATCGACCAGCTGCCCAGGGACGCCAACTTTGCGCCCATGGCTGCGCTCCACGGCCTCGTGTTTGTGTACTTTCTCTACCGCTTCGGCGCGGTGGTGCACGACGTGTACACCCAGAACTTCATCATGACCTCCATCGGCCGCAAGAAGATTATCTACAACATCTCCTGGGAGGATCCCGCCATCGACCACACCGTGATGCACATGAAGGAGGACGACGTCGTCCTGACCATCTCCTCCGCGGGGTGCAACGTGCTCGACTACCTGTGCGAGGGACCCAAGAAGATCATCGCCGTGGACATGAACTGGGCGCAGCTTCACGTGCTCGAGCTCAAGCTCGCGGGCATCCGATGCCTCACCTGGAAGCAGTTCTTTGCCATCTGGGGCCGCTCCGACTTCAAGGTGTTCACCGAGGTTTACAAGTCCAAGCTCCGTCCCCTCCTCGCCAAGGAGACGGCCGAGTTCTGGGACCAGAACACCAACCTCTTCCGCGACAACTTCATGTACGCGGGCACCTCCGGTCTGATGGCCAAGATCCTGTGCATGCCCCTCATCTGGTCCGGCGTGCGCGAGAAGGTGAAGAACCGCACCCCCATCGAGGGCAAGGGCGGCATCCTCTTCCAGCTCACCCTCAAGATCTGCTCCATCACCTCCCTGTGGTCCATCTTCGCCCCGCTCGGCGGCGTGCCCCTCGAGCAGCTCAACCTGCTCTCCCGCAACCCCCAGGTGTTCGTCGAGCGCCTCGTCGAGGTTCTCACCACCCGCATCTGGAAGCCCAACAACTACTTCTACTACGGGTACATCGTCGGCGAGTTCGCCCCCGACTGCTGCCCCCGCTACCTGGAGGAGAAGAACTTCGCCATCATGAAGCAGCGCGTGGACCGCGTGAAGGTTTTCTACGGCACCTGGGCGCAGGGTGCCGAGGCGGAGGGCCCCGGCTCCATCACCATCGCGTCCCTCCTCGACTCCATGGACTGGATGCCCCCCACCATGATCGCCGAGAACATCTCGAAGGTGATCGCCAACATGGACAGGAAGAAGGGCCGCGTCTTCTGGCGCTCCTTCGCCGACCGCGTGCACTCCCCCGTGCTCGCGCACATCAAGGCGGACCTCGTCGACACCTACGACCGCGTTGGCTGGTACCTCACCCAGTTCATCGGCCCCGTGCCCGAGCCCTACGACCCCGCCATGCTCGAGTGCACCGGCACCGACTCCAGGCCCGTCAACTCCTTCCTGGACGACGTCGCGGTCATGGCCGCGATGGCCAAGCAGGGCTTGGCCTCCAAGAAGGACGTCCGCGCCTTTTACAAGTCGCAGGGCAGCAGGTACGACGGGTTCCGCGAGGCGCTCCTGCCCGGCCGCGACTTGCTCATGCAGCACGCGGTGCCGTGGGTCAAGAGGCCGAAGACTTGGATCTCGGTCGGGTGCGGGACCGCGAGGGACATCGAGTTCGTCACGGGTCACGTCAAGGCGGCGGGTACCAAGGTGATCCTGGTGGACCTCTCCGACGCGCTCCTCGACATGGCTCGCCAGCGCGTCATCGACCTCGGCCTCCAAACCCAGGTGCAGCTCGTGGAGGGCGACATCAACGACCCCAAGATCAGGAAGAAGCTGCCCGAGGCTGACCTCGTGACGTGCTCCTACTGCCTCACCATGATCCCGAAGTGGAAGGATGCCCTGAAGAACATGCTCGGCCTGGTCAAGCCGGGCGGCAACCTCGCCCTCATCGACTTTGTCACCCGCGAGGGCAGGGAGAGCAACTGGGATCAGAAGCTCTACAAATGGTGGTTCTCCATGGACGGCGTGTACTTCAACCGTGAACACGTCGACTGGCTTCGCGCGCAAAAGAGCCTGTCGACGATCTGGTACAGCGAGGAGGAGTCCAGGGTGCCTTACACCCCTTACACCCCGACGCATTACCTCTACGTCGGCGAGAAGGCCAAGTAAAGGGAATACTTGAGGGTCCACATTCTTTAACGACGCGTCGAATGATGACGGCTCGTCGATATTACGGGACGGGTTTCTTTTGGGATGCACGCGCTCAAGGCACGCGCAGGGGCGTATTGAGAGAGAGAGAGTTGGGGAGAGAGGGGCGGGGACGTTTGTCACGCGGCTGCGGACGATCCCGATCGCCGCCCCGGGCCATCGCCGGGCCTTCGCCGAGGAGGGCGAGCGAACGCGATTGGCTCGATGTCTGAAAGATACTGTAGAGTTCACTGCAGTGACGCGCTTTTTATAACAACCGCAATTTACTCGCGAGCACACCGCCTGTTGAGCGCTCGTTAGTTCCTATAACCTCGAGCAGAGGAAAAGGCGCCTGTTGAGCGCTCGTTAGTTCCTGTAACCTCGAGCAGAGGAAAAGGCGCCAAACCGAGCCGTTCTCGCATTTCGAATTCATCGGACAAAAAGCTGACTCGGAGGGTGAGAGTCTCTATCCATCTCTGTGTGGCTGGGCCGAGGGAACCAGGGGGTTGCTAAGACAAATTTTTGGCTTGTTTGAAAAATTTCACCAAACGTCGCCACGAGTCCGGCTTTGATTGGAGGTAACTATCCGAAACGACGGTTCATTCGTCGATAAAAAATTTCCCCGTGCGCCCGAACCACAAATATTACTCGTTTGGGCTAAGTAAACACTTAAGCTCCCCCGCTACTGTGTATTTTAACTCTAAAAAAGCACGTGTCCCTTTTCTGGGCTGGGCACACTAGACGCGCGCGAGCAGTAGGGTCGCGCGCGAGAACGATCGATAGTCGGGACCCCGGGACGGCCCGTATCGAGCACCGATCTACCAATCCTAGCGGGTAGTCGGGACAGATGAGCGCGATGAGCTCGCTTAGCCTCGCCGGAAACGTCGCGCGGATCCGGTCGAATTACTCCACGTCCTCCTCCACCTCCAAGAGTCGGTCGGGTCGCGCCGCCCCGGTTCGCGCGGCGGCGTCCGATGGAAACGGTGCGGGAGACCGGCCGGCGGCGGGGACGAAACAATCGGTGAAGCACGACAAGCGCGGCGAGGCGATACGTCGCGATGCGATCAGTTATCCCGAGTTGAGGACCGCGGAGGAGTCCGCGACGGACCGTGCCAAGAGGCTCATCGCCGAAGAGGCGCAGGCGTTCAACTCGGCGATCGTGAAGCTCCCGTCGGGGGAGAAGGTGACGCCGTGGTGGCGCAAGGGACCCAAGCTCCGAAACATCGTGGACGTGCACTCGGCCGACGAGTTCGTCGCCTACCTGCACGAGGCGGCCAACCTCGACCGCAAGACGGGCCGCGCCAGGCTGGTGTGCGTCGAGTATTTTGCGGGGTGGTGCCACGCGTGCCGCAGCGTCCACCCGAAGCTCGGCAAGATGGCCGAGAAGGAGTTCCCGGACGTCCTTTTTCTCAGGGTGCACAAGGATGAGCTGCCGGAGATGTGCGAGTCCCTCGGGGTGAACAAGCTTCCGTTCGTCCAGCTGTACAAGGGCGTGGACGGGCTCGTGGCGGAGTTCCCCGTCAGCGTCACCGCGCCCGCGCTCGCGAGGTTCAGGGGTGAACTCAACCAGCACCGCGACGGGCACGTGTCGCTCACCGAGTCGCACGACGGCGTGAGCAGGCTCGGGGTGGCGACGACGCTCAACGCCAGGGGATGGCCCAGCCACTACACCTCGGCGCACAAGAAGCTGAGGTTCCGGGCGCTGAAGTACTACCGCGGGAAAGGGGGCGTCAAGGGAGACGGTCTTCCGCCGCCGGGGTGCCCCGAGGAACCCCCGGATGGCGAGAGCGCGGGGGTGATGTCGCGTTGAGGTGATGTCGCGTTGAGGATACCGGAGATATAATAGTAGTCTGTAATCGTATGTATTAATGGTCAACGGCTGTGTTCGCCGCGGTTCTTCTCACCCCCCTCTTGACTTGAATCAATCCCCACTCTTGAATCAATCCCCGCGGATGCGTCCGATGAGTGCCGCGAGCAAGGGAACCAGACCGAGGGACGCGAGCTGGAGCCTCTCGTTCGTGGTGGCCCTGAGCGTGAGCTGACCCGCACCGCGCGAGTTGAGGTTGGCCCTGGCGGTGAGCTGGGTGTCCTTGCCGAGGGTGATGGATGACATGGCGTTACCTCCCAGCGCGACGTCGCCGCGCCAGTTCATGAAGGACATCCCCACCGTGCTGCTGTTGGGGTTACCCGGATCGTCGGAGTGACGAAGGATCGCCTCGCAGTTACCGCCGTACGCGACATCCTTATTCGCCGACACCGCACCCGCGGACACCACCAGCTTGGCGCCCGGGGTGACCTTCCAGCGGTTCTCGAGCTTGGTACCCAACGCCAGAGCTCCGCCCACGAGTGACGCGGAGAGACCCGCGGCGATCTTGTTGACGGCGCAAAACTTCCACCGAGTCTCCGCCCTGCCGGTGTACGCGAGCTGCTTGCCCACGGTCTGGACATCCACCCCCGCGGTGGTGACCAACTTCTTGGTGTGGTGCAGAGAGACGCCACCCTCGAACCCGACGTTGCTGTCCTTCTTATCCTTGGTCAGCTGGCCGGACATGTTACCCGGGTGCTTGTTGAAGACGACGAAGCCCTTGTCGACGCTGAACCCCTCGATGCCGCTCTCGTGGTCCCACCCGTGAGCCTCCACGATGGGCCGAACCATCCACTGAGACTGAGGCTCGAGGAACCTGTACCTGTGACCCACGCTCTCCCCGTCAAAGGAAGGGGGAAGCTGGGGGTCGGGCGCGGGCACCGCAACCTGCTTGGGGGGAAGCATCTCCTCCTGCTGGTCCTTGGGGACGTCGTACGGGGACGGCGCGCCGAGGATGATGTCCGAGGCGTCGTCGTACTCGTCGTCGTCGTCGCCGGCGAGCTTGAAGGGCTTGCGGCTGGTGATGAGGTTGGAGAGGAGGAAAGGAAGGGGGGGAACCTTCTGCTGCTGCGCGGCAGCCTTGGCAGCCTTGGCGTTCTGCTCCTGGAGGTTGAGGAGCGAGTTCGCCTCGGTGAGGATCTTGCTCGCGAAGCACAGGAGCATGAGCTGGGGCATCCACACCTGGCCGTTGGGCAGGACCCTCTCGCCCGCTCGGTTGGTGCGGCACATCGGGTGGTTCTCCGCGAGCGCCACGGGGTTCATCAGCCTCATGTCTCCAGCCGCCTGGCGGATGATCTGCTGCACCACGTGTGACCTTTGGGCAAAGTACATCTCGTAACTAATTGGTTGGCCGTTCTGCCCGTCAGGGGGCGCGGAGGAGCCGTGGGTCAAAACCACGATGGCGTTGAACCAGACGGAGGCGCCAAAGGTGCTGGTGATCGTCTTGAGCAGGGGCAGATCCGCGAGGTCGACGCGCGCGGGCTGGTCCATGCGGTCGAAGTAGAGGACGATGTCGGGCTTGTGCTTCCTGGTGAACCTCTTGGCGTCGGCCATGATCTTGGAGTTGTAGGAGATGTCCGAGGAGGAGGGCTGAAGGCCGGGGGTGTCGATGAGCCGCAGGGTCATGCCGTGCATCTTGTGCTCAACCATGCGAACCTTCTTGGTCTCAGCCCTGAACGCGTCCGCCGCGGCGGTGTTCTCACCGAGCAGGGAGTTGATCGTGGAGGACTTACCGGTGCCCGATTTGCCCAGGAGCAAGATGGTGCACGTGAAGCCGAGGTCCGAGTCGGCTCCGTCGCGCTTCTCCTTTTGCTCCGCTAGAGCCACGGCGCGGTCAAAGGAGGTGGTGGTGCCGCGGCCGGTGGGCGCGGCGGGCGTCTTCTTGCCGCTCTTGAGCTGCTCGGCGAGCTCGAGGCGGTAGATGACCTGCGCCACGACGGTGTTACGCGGGCTCTGGCCCAGGCGGGTCGCGATCCTCAGGAGGTTCACGCGGAGGCTCTGGAGCTTCGCCGCCGTCGCCGCCTCCTTGTCGCCGGGGGCAGCCTGGAGCTCATCCTCGGGGATGACGGGCGCGGGGGGCTGCACGACGCGCGCGGGCACCGGGAGCGTGGGCGCGGCGGTGGGCGCGGCGGCGGGCTCTGTGGATGAGACGGGAGAGACGGTGGGTTCAGCCGTTGGGTCGAATCCTCCGAGGCGAGCGGCTAGCGGCGCGAGATCGTTCGTCAGCCGTCGCATCGCCTCGTCGGAGGGGCGTGACGGCGCGGGCTGGGCGTCCGCGATCGAGCGCACCCTCGCGGCGAACTCGGCCGCGGATCGCGCGCCCTCGACCAGGCTCAGGTCCCTCGTCATGACGCCGGTGGCCATGAGATTGAGAGCCTGCAGGGCCCGGATCTCGGAAGGGTCGGTGACCTGCGCGGTCGGGTTCGCACCTGGAGCGGCGGGCGCGGGTGCGGGAGCCGGTGCGGGCGGCGGGGCGGCAGCCTGCGACGCGGGGACGAACGGTGCGGCGGAAGCGGAGACGGTGGGAGCCGCGGGAGCGGGCTCCTCCTCCTCATCCTCGACACCCTCGGACTGCTCATCCTCGGATTCGTCGGGGTAGTCCTCGGACACCGACGCCTGCTCGTCGTACTCGTACTCCTCGTCGTCCGTGGAGTCGGCCATCTGTGGGGGTAATGCCGTGGGCGGGTGGATCGGTCAGCGATTGTTCGGTGTTCGGCACGCGGGGCACCCGCGCGCGGTCGAGGCCCAAAGACCTCAAGATAAGGGTTATTTCGCCTCCAATGGCGCCCGGCGCTGGGGTCTGGGCGCGCGGCGCGGTCGTGTCGGGGGAGATGATGGCACACGGTCGGGTCCAAGCACGGCAGGGGTGGTCGCTCACCTTAAATTCCCTTGAACTGGTCTCGAGCGACGTCGACACGACGCTACTCTCGAGGTTCTGGCCTCCGCCGCCCCCGACGATCGGATTGGGGCGAGGCTGGAAAAGCGGAATCAAACGGTTGCCCACTCGAGATCCAACCAAAAAGGCAACGGTGCGTACCCACGTTTTACATCTAATTACTTTGTAAATCCACAATTGACTATTTGTTTTCTCACTGTAAAGGCATAGACTTAACGCTGACGAGGACGCCGAACTAAACCTAAAAAGCCGAGGTGACTGGATGAGGTTCCTTCCGCGCGCAAAAGCCGTCAAAAGGGTGGATGACCCACGAAAGCGCGTCAGCCTTGGCGTCGCCGGTGTCCTCGCACGCCTCCGGCTACCGGAAGAACAACCGCGAATCTCAGGAGATTTTCCAGATGTCGATTGTCGCGCCCGTCATTTCGCCAATCGCGGCGACCGCGGCGTCCGCGCCCCGCACCCCCGGGGCACGTCATGTCCCTTTGGCCACACAAAAAGTCGTGAGGGGACCCGTGATGCATCGCCGCCTCGTGGTCGCCCGCGGCGGCGAGATCTCGTGGGACGAGGCTGACGAGATCCTCACCCTCGAGTACGTACCCATCGATACACTGTATCCCCCAACATTTGCACGCAATCATCCGCGTCCCGTCGCTCGCCCCGCGCGCGATCTTTCCGTTAGGTTCGTTCCGTAACAAAATAAGGAAACGCGGCTCACCTCGCCATCCCCCCCTTTCGTTGCAGTCTCGGAGGCGAGCATGCCGACATCCAGGTCGACGTCAAGGACAAATGGACCGCCGAGATCATGGTATCCGCGCCGGACCGCCCCGGCTTGCTGAACGACGTCTGCGGCGCGCTCAACGACAACAACCTTCACGTCGTCGGGGCGGAGATCACCACCGTGGAGGGAAAGGGTGCGAACAAGTTCGTGGTCAAGCTCCCGGAAGAGTGCCCGGTGACTTTCGGTGAGGGCGACTCGTTCTTCGACGAGGAGGGCGAACTATGCGGTACCATGATGGCCAAGGTGCGCGCCGTCGTCGTCGAGGCGGCGCTCAACTCGTGGTCCGAGGGCGCGGTTGCCAAGAAGCCGCAGTACCTCACCGCCGACCAGTCCAAGGTTGAGGCCAAGGTGACCGCGACCGAGGTGGAGACGTCGCTGACCAAGACGGGCACGTGCGTGGTGGTGAGCATGGAGGCAACGGACAGGAAAGGGCTCCTGAACGCCATCACCTCGGCGCTCAGAAATCTGAACTGCGAAGTGCTCAGCGGAAGCATAGCCACCAAGGAGGGCGTCGCCACCAACCGATTCGTGATTGCCGCGCCGGGCAATGTCAAGACCGAGACCATCCGACTGGCGGTCGAGGATTTGGTGAAATGAAACAATCGCGTCGTCATCGGGTTCGGTGACGAACGGTACGTGTAGTTGTCATCATCGTTGTAAAGCATGGATTCTGTCCACATTCATAAGCGTCGTGCTATCGACTAAACAAATCGCGTTTTTCCCATCCAACGACAACATCGCGTCTCGCGTCACTGAATCACGCAGCACTTTCCACCCGCGGCGATCTCCCTGTCCTCCTGCTGGTACTTCTCCGCCAGTGGCTCGAGGATCTGGATGATCTGAGGGAACGTCGGTCGCCTCTGATCGTCTGGATCCCACATGAGCCGGATGACCCGCGCGAGGTCGGGGGGCATGAGGTTCTTGCTCATCGTGGGGCGAAGCGCGTCGATGGACGCCATCTTCGCCGCATCCACGGGGTTAATACCGTAGAACGGCTGGCGGAAGCAGAAGAGCTGGTAGTAGATCATCGACGCCGCGTACACGTCCACGGCGGGGCCGTAAAACTCGTGCCTGAAAACCTCGGGCGCCATGTACCGGTAGGACCCCGTCTCGCCAGTCATGGTGAAGTTCTGGTCGATGTCGGTGGGCATCTTGTTCCTGACGGAAAGCGTCTTGGACAGGCCGAAGTCGCCAATCTTGAGCCTGTTCGCGCGGGTGAGCATGAGATTTCCGGGCTTCAGGTCGCGGTGAATCACCGGCTGGGGTTTCCTCCCGTGCAGGTAGCTCATCCCCCTCGCCACGTCCAGCGCCAGCTCGACCGCGTGGCCCTTGGACAGCGGCACCTGCGCCTTGCGGAACATCTGGTCCAGGGATCCAAAGTGCATGAACTCGAAGATGAGCGACACCAGGCCCGTGACGGGCTCCACAGACGTACCCAAGAACTGCACGATGTGGGGGTGGTGCAGCTGCCGCATGAGCTTGAGCTCGGTGCGGAACTCCGCCTTGGCCACCTCGTCGTGGTGCAGGTGCCTGTGCAGCTGCTTCATGGCCACGACCGTCCCTCGCCACCTCGTCTTCAACACCACCCCGAACGCACCCGCGCCAATCTCCGTCCGCTCAGCCAACTCCTCATCCGGAACCTCCCACGCCATCAGGTCGGCGGTGAGCACGGGCTTGGCCTCGCTCGCGCTCGCGAGGTGAGACTCCTCGAGCGGCACCAGGGTTTTCGTCGTCCTGTCCATGATCATCCCCCCCGCCTGCACCATCATCTGCACGATGTCCTGGTGGTCTCCGAACACGGCTCCCTCCAGCGGCGTCATCAGCCAGCGGTCGAGGGGGTTCACGTCCACCCCTTGCTCCAGGAGCCAGTTGGTGACGAACACCGACCCGTCGCTCGCGGCGATGTGAAGAGGTGTGCGCTTATCGTAGTCGGCGTAGTTCTCCGTCTTGATGGTCTTACCAGCTTTGTTCAGCACCATCTTCAGCCTGCGAAGGTTACCCATGGA
>Ga0213862_10000753_pt1 | contig 13629 bp, 5 predicted proteins | sample PICome_7_FD_160092 | JGI IMG/M metagenome (GOLD analysis project Ga0213862, IMG submission 160092) | Coastal seawater microbial communities near Pivers Island, North Carolina, United States - PICO266 | ecosystem: Environmental > Aquatic > Marine > Coastal | place: USA: North Carolina | collected... | reverse complement strand
GCGTCGACATTTAGTGCCACTTCGCGAATTAATATCGGCACCTCAGCGAGTATCCGTCAGTCATCTACATCATCGTGGACAGGTGACCCCGGGAGTGGAGTTGGGAAGCTTGAATACCACAGCAATAGGTGGTATATCGTAGCGGGATCGAATAGCACCGAACTTCTACAGGTTCGTCGGAATAATACCAACAAATTTACCATCGATAACAATGGTTCAATCTCATTGGGTATAGTTCCAGCTGCCAGAATATCTGGTACGGTGGCGAGCGCCACAACAGCAAACGGTACGAACGGTGCTTCGAAAATAGTGGTTCAAAACGGCACGGATGGGGGTAGCTCAAAGGGTATATACATGTGGACACCGACAGATACCAATTGGGGCATATACATGGCTCAATCTGGGGCAGGCAAGGCTTTAAGTGGTGGTACAGCCCCAGCTGGAAATGGTTTTACTGCACACGCCATTCGTTTCAGGACTTATTCGGCTGATGCGAACAGGGGTTGGATTTTTGAAGGAAGTAATGACGAGACCAAGGTGTCTATACGGTCGAGTGATGGACACTTGTACGCAAAAGGATATATTCAGGGTGCGTACAACACAGACACAACAAGTTATTTCGGTCGCACGGCGATAGGATATTGTGGGCATGGCGATTGGAGTTCTATCGCTCACATAGACAGGAACAACACAAACGATTACGCACTTCTACACAACTCAGCAGGTCTTACTCTATTAAATTGTTCGAGCAACCAAAGCATTCGCTTCAGGTCTGGGAACACCGATAGGATGGCTATGGACAGTTCTGGACACTTGGGCATTAATATTATCTCAGGCATGACTGCGATGTTAGATATTCGTGGTGCTTTTGGTAGCATGTCGTCGGGAACGAGAAGGTATTTTCATTACAACACGAACATTACAGGCAATTCCGGTGGTTGGGGTACAAAGTCTATTTACGCAACTGGAGACATCGTCACGAATGGTTGGGTAGCTTCACACTCAGGTGTGTCCCAAGCGAGTGATCGTCGTATAAAAACGGATATCGTGGACGCTGATGACCTGGAGTGTTTGGATACTCTTCGTCAGCTCCAACCAAAGAAATACAAATACAAGGATGTACTCAATAAAGGTGAGACACCCGTATGGGGTTTCATCGCTCAAGAAGTTCGGGATACACTGCCGTACGCAACAAACACGACGACAGATTTCATACCAAACATTTACGAGCTTGGGACAGTCTCCTCGTCGAATGTGATTACCCTGACCAACTTTAACACATCTAACCTTCACTCAAACACATCAAGTATTCGTATCATGGACAAAGAGGATACGCCAAGAGAGCTTACTCTTGTTGAAATCATCGACGAACACACTATTCGTGTTCAAGAAGACCCAACAGAGTTCGCAACAGAAGATGGCGAAGTCTTTGTCTATGGAGAAGAGGTGGACGACTTTGTATTTCTTAAAAAGGATGCTATATACACAGTCGCCACAGCAGCCCTCCAAGAAGTCGACCGACAACTCCAAGCCGAAAAGGTCAAAACCCACCAAATGAAAGAGGATCTCCAAGCCGAAAAGGTCAAAACCCACCAAATGAAAGAGGATCTCCAAGCCGAGAAGGCCAGGACCTACGAACTTCAAAAGAAGGTTGAGTTGTTGGAGATGTCCCACACCTCCCTTATTCAGCGCATAGAAGCATTAGAAAATTTATAAAGTAAATGTAGATGAGTGGTGATATTAACGTTCAATCATTCTCAGGGAAGGTTAATATCAGCAACAACCTATTGGTGGGGAGCTCTCACCTCTTCGTAGACACCGTAAACAATAGGGTTGGTATCACGACGGCAGATCCCGGGGCGAGCCTCGAAGTGAACGGTAACGTTCACATTGAGACGGATCTCACGTTGGGTGGCATTCTGACTGGGGATGGGTCAGGTCTCGCGAATGTAAACTCCGATAGTGGTCTCTGGGCAGGGGCTGGAACTGGTTCGGTCTACCTATCCACCTTGACAGATAAGGTGGGGATTGGGACGACGAGTCCTTCTTCTCAGTTGGAGTTATACGGAGCAGGGAAGGATTTGACATTTAAATATGACACAGGCATCACCAGACAGAGTGCGACAAACCGAGATACATATTATTCCGGTTTAGAAAACAGCATTAAAAGAGTTGGTGACAGAAATATTTTTGATGGATCTTTATTCACACCGGACACCACTCATGAAATTTTGTTCGGGTTTTCTGATACCTACACCCAGTGGTCAGGTCTTGATCAATACTACCCACAATACATGGAAATGCGTTTCAAATTGTGGTCACCCTCAAGCTCGACAGTCGGTTCTCTCACAGATGTCATGACCCTGAGAGGTGACGGCAACGTTGGTATCGGGACGACGAGTCCGGTGGCGACACTGGACGTGAGAGGTTCTAGTTCTACTAGTGGTATATTTAGTCAACGTTTATGGCTGGATAATATCGGTGATAATTCAGGTAACGGAAGTCCAGACGATAATACGGGGAGTCCATGGTATGGTCTCGGATATGATAATCTTGCCTGGAATGACCAGTCGCATAAATATTCGGCAGATATTCCCATATTATCTGGATATAGTGGTGTTGCGTTGAGATCCGGAGCTGGAAACCTTGTCTTAACAACTGCTGGCAACGTCGGTATCGGGGTGACGGATCCAGATGTGAGATTTCAGGTTGAGGGAACTTCATCTTCCCACCAAAAACTCACTAAACTTGCAACATGGAACATCTTTCATCATAGAGATGATGGTGGTTTTGAACACCTCATCACATACAGTGGTAGTGATGGTCAGGCGTATTTCAATAACCGGGACAATTTCATGTATGTTCAAATACCCTCAATTGGTGGCGAAACCCTTTATACATCCACTGTCACTGGCTACAATAGTGGCTACTTCAACGCAAGGTTTAGGGATTTGAACGGTAATAAACCAAATCTAGGTGAAAATACCACTTACGAAGTACATGTATACTCTTCACGCATAGATGCTTTTGGAACTATAACTACCACTGGAAATGTCGGTATCGGGGTGACGGATCCATCATATAAGTTAGATGTAAGTGGGAATTTGAGGGTTACAACTGGAATACTTGACACGTCGTGGTGTTCTGGATCGTGGCTTCAAACGTGCACACAGTCCCCCACTGTAACAGTATATAGCAATAATGGAGGAGGTCCCATGTCTACACCGGGTCATGGTGGTTCTGGTATGGGTGGTAACAGGGGGCGTTTTACAGCCAAAGTAGCAGGGAATTATTTAATTTCATGTTGTGCGGTTCACATGGGACGGGGAGGTGCAGATACATCTGGGACAAACTTATTAGTAGTATTTGACGCTGTTGGAACTAATTGGGACCTGAATAATGTTATTAATACTTACGATGAAATTATAGATTTACGCACAGCACCTACAGCAGAAGAGGCTTACACGTTCGCATGTCAAGTATACATGAATGTTGGACACTATTTCAGTTTTCGCGTGCATAGTAGTGGATATATAGACAACAATGCAAAGTTGTTATGTTCAGCTGCATTAGTTAGATAATAATATTATTATGATGTAAATATATATGGAAACACATGATATATTCCAGTGTATGTCCGCACTCAGACCTGGTTTATTATGGAAGATGCACGAAGAAAATAACCCGATTCCAGAAAATAAATTAGAAAACGTGCATTGGGAATCATCGGATGTGGTGACTCCAACAATGAGTGAAATAGAAGAATATCACAACAATGTTTTCAAACCAAATCTAGTACTTGCAAAACTTAAAAAAAAACGTAATATCAAACTCGGATTATCAGACTGGACCCAAACAAATGATATTATTATGGAAAATGAAACGGAATGGAAAGAATACCGCCAAGCTCTTCGTGATCTCCCTTATATGACAGAAGATCCAGAAAACCCTATATGGCCCGAGCCACCACAAGTTAAAATTACATCCGGTGGATCAACCACCCGCACTCAACTTGAGGAGGACCTCCAAACCACCCGCACCCAACTAGAGGAGGACCTCCAAACCACCCGCACCCAACTTGAGGAGGACCTCCAAACCACCCGCACCCAACTTGAGGAGAACCTCCAAACCACCCACACCGAGCTCGAGCAAGCTCTCCAAGCTGAAAAAGAAAAAACGAAAACTTTGGAGTCCCGCCTCGCTTTCCTTGAGACAGCGGTAGCTTCACTTATTTCTTAAACTACTATAGATGAGCAGTGACATTAACGTTCAAACATTCTCAGGGAAGGTTAATATCAACAACAACCTATTAGTAGGCTCTTCACACCTCTTCGTAGACACCGTAAACAATAGGGTTGGTATCACGACAGCAGATCCCGATGCGGGTCTCCATGTGAACTCAAATGCCTACGTGCACACAGACTTTAGGGTTGGTTCGGGGATTGTCATGAACGACACCACTGGTCAGATCACCGCTGGATCCTTCGTTGGGGATGGTTCCGGGTTGGATGGTATCAACTCCGATAGTGGGTCTTGGGTCAATGGGACTGGAAACGTCTATCTGTCCACAACCACTGATAAAGTGGGGATTGGGACGACTGATCCAACTGAAAAAATTCATATCAAAGATGGTTCTATCAGGCTTGATAGCACCGGAACAGTTTCAATTATAAATAAACACGACACATCGGACTATGGAGTCTTATCTCTAGATGCGGGATATAGAGGAGGTAGCAGTCGTCCTAAAATACGAATAGTTGGGTATCAGGGTCAGGCCTCGGTAAATGGTGATAATCTGATTACATTTCATACAAATGGTTCAGAAAGAATGAAAATTAACCAAAGTGGTAACGTCGGTATCGGGACGACGAGTCCTTCACAGAAATTTGTGGTCGTGGGAGATTCAGCGATAATTCATTCTAATAGCGCTGATACACATAACACCAGTGATCGGACCCTTTACATTGGGGGTAGAGAAGTCAATGGTTCTCTGAACCAATCCAAGTGTGCTATCGTTTCGACACCATCTACCTCACATGGAGGTGCCGGACAATACGGAAGAAACGCTCTACATTTTTGTGTAGGACCAGATGCTCAAAATAACACTAACGCATCAAAAACGGATAGCCGAATGTGTATAGATTATACTGGAAATGTTGGTATCGGGACGACGGATCCAACTCGTAATTTGGATGTAGGCACTACAGGTTCGATTGGGTTTGGTGATAATATAGGTGCGACTACTGAACGAGGTCTTTATTGGAGTAATGGTGCCGATTATGCTATATACAGGACAAATGGAAATTGGTCTTCTCCGGATTACCAACAGCTTCTTTTGAAATGGTCAACTGGTATTGTTTTACAAACTGCTCGTGGTACATTTGGTCGTTCACATGTGGGAGTTGATGATAGAATGTCGATTGGTGCTTCGTACTATACTACAAAATCACCGACAAATGGTTTAATTGTAGAGGGTAATGTCGGTATCGGGACGACAGGTCCAGGTGAAAAGCTTGAGATTAACGCTGGAAGGGTAAAAATAACTGATTCGGGTGGGGGTACAGCTGCAAACAGCAGCGCCGGAACTTTAACATTACGACATCAAAACAATAACGGATCCTCGAGTATCGTTTTTCCTAGTGTGGGCAATGCTGGTTCTGATTATGCGTGGATAGAATACGACGAAGATGGAGGAGAAGGAGGAGAGGCCGCTAAGTTGAAAATAGGTATAACCAACGATCACAATGATGATATCATGTTACAAACTTCTGGAGGCGTTGGAATCACCTCTGGGACACCGACGTCAGTGTATCACCCGTTCGGTAAACTTGAAATACAAGATCCACCTTCGAATTCAGGGGTTAATAATTACCGTTGTTACCAGTCGTGGAAATATGGTTCCGGAATGTGGGCTATCGCAGTAGATAACGTCACAGGAACTAACCATAATTTATACTGGTACGGTACAAATAACACATCTGGAAACTTACAAAAAATTTTGGGTTTTGAAAATGATACTGCGAACCGGGGAACAGCTGGAATTTTTGCATTCACTGGACAGCACAGAAATATAGTAACCATAAATCCGACTAGCATAGAATCTTGTATAGGTCTAATCGTATCAGCTAACAACAACGAGAATATAAAGGTACAGGGAGGAGTTGAACGAGGATTGAACGCTATCGAAATTAACGAAACTTTACCACTTCTTTCTATCACAAACACAGCTAAAGATAAAAGTGTATTCGGTGTGATTTCCGGTTCGGAAGATCCAGATTCGAGGGTAAATAAAGTCGGCAGAGTGTCAAATTACTACGATAAAGAGAGTGGTGATGATAGGGTGATCATTAACTCACTAGGTGAGGGAGCTCTATGGATCACCAATGCAAATGGACCACTAGAATCTGGTGATTACATAACATCTTCTCACATACCCGGTTATGGAATGAAACAGGATTCAGATTTCTTAGCAAATTACACGGTTGCCAAAATAACGATGGATTGTGATTTTCAAGCGACACCAAGAGTTAAATACACTATAAAGAAGGAATTAAAAACCCTCATCGGGTACAAATCCGAGCATTGTCTCATCACGGAAACTGAATATGAAAATATAGAAAGGGATTACGAAAAAGCTAAATACACACGTCAGGAACGTGACGAGAATGTAAATATTCTTGACGAACACGGACAACTCCAGTGGGAAGATTCCGGCGAAACTGAAGCACCATACAAAGTTCGATACCTCCTACCCGATGGCACCCAAATATCAGAAGAAGAGTATACTACGGGGGCACTTTCAAATGAGGAAGTATACATAGCGGCGTTTGTGGGATGCACGTATCACTGTGGATAATTTGTGACGATATAGTAATATATGATCGTCCCGGATATCGTTAAAGATAAATGGAAATCTCAACCGACGACAGTAGAACTGTTGAAAGCGGACCTCCAAACCGAAAAGGTAAAAACCCAACAAATGAAAGAGGACCTCCAGACTGAACTCGAAGTCACAAAACTCAAACTTCTCAATACAGAGGCTAGACTAAAGATGGTTGAGCAAACAATGACTTCAATTTTATCTAACCTAAATGTATAGAATGTCAGACATCAACGTCCAGACATTTCAAGGGAAGGTTAACATCAGCAACAACCTGAAAGTTGGTTCGGGTCACCTGTTTGTCGATACCCTAAATAACCAGGTGGGCCTGAACACCAATACCCCCTTGGCGAATCTTCACGTAAATGGAAACACCTACGTCCATAATGATTTTAGGGTCGGATCCGGGATTGTGATGGATCAGAAAGTGGCTACTTTTGGCACACCGAAAACGTTCGTGGTTGAAGTTGTCGGGGGTGTTTTCCAGATAGACGGGGTCAGTCGTCCCGCTCTCACCTTTCACGAAAACCAGACGTATATTTTCGACCAATCAGATGGGTCTAATAACGGACACCCGATCGCGTTCTCGGAAGCCGTCAACGGCGGCACACCGTATTCTACGGGCGTGACGAGTGTGGGGACGCCGGGACAGGCGGGTGCAAAGACGACCTTCAAGGTTCCTGTGGGTGCACCCTCGAACCTGTTTTATTACTGCACACAACACCCCACGTCGATGGGAAGCACGTCGGGTGCACCCTCTGTGGTTTCGACAGAAGCAGAAGTTATCGTTTCGGGTCGACTTCTCGCGACGTCCATACACGGTGACGGGTCGGCCCTCTTCAACATACCCTCATCGGCGATTAATGGAACACTCAGTCAGTGGAACGATGTGAACACGAACGAAATTTACTACGATCTGGGGAACGTGGGTATCGGAAACCAAAACCCAAACTCTACCCTCGACGTCACGGGTTCGGGTGCTTTTTCGACGACTCTCTCAGTGGGTGGTGATCTCACCGTCGGGACAGACAAACTTTTTGTGGACGTTTCCACTGGACAAGTGGGTGTAGGCACAACGACCCCTGCCACAGGTAAGGCACTCGACGTGGTCGGTGATTTACAAGCGACATACCTTTACGGTGATGGTTCGAACATCAACAACATCACTTCGAGTCAATGGGTGACCACGGGAAACGACATATATTACGATACGGGGAGTGTCAGAGTCGGATCTAACCAGGCACCGACTGAAACCCTAGACGTGACAGGGACGGGTGCGTTCAGCGATGACCTCACAGTCGGCGCGTCGAAACTCGTTGTGGACGTGAGCGAGTCGAGGGTCGGTATCAATAAGGCGGCGCCGGGGTACACCCTCGATGTCCTCGGAGATATCAACTTCACGGGGGATATACGTAAGGGTGGGGTGGTTCAAACCTTCGGTGGGGGTGGAGGTGGTGGTGGTGGGGGTGTGTGGACCGAAATAACTGGCACTACTCAGATTCACTACAGCACCGGTAATGTGGGTGTAGCGAACACCAATCCTCAACATACCCTCAGTGTTGGATCTAATCTCTACGTAGATGACGCGGGTTCAAATGTCCTCGTGGTGGATGGTAACGTCGCCGCGAATCAAATCACCCTCGGTCAATTCGAGATTGTTCCCTCCTACGGTCTAGACGATGTGGTCAATGAAAGTAATACCACCACAAACACTGTTCACCTCTCCAACGTAACCACAGGGGTCATCACAACCTCTAACGCTCTCATCGGTGGTGAACTCACCGTCACGGGAAATATGGTCACCTCGAGTAACATCACCGTCACAGGGAACGTTGTGGTGGACGATGACCTCTACCTCACATCAAACGCGAAACTCCTTGTCGACTCCAACGTGGTCACCGAATACACGGGACCTCATGGGCGGGATGGGGCTGCGGTGTTGAAGAAGTATCCGGAAATTGTTTTTGAAGAGGGGAAGTTTGACTCTAACGACTCTACGAATACCTACGTCCAAGCGGGGTATACGGTGACGGCGAGTAGTCAAGCGAATGATGCGAAAAACGCGGCGACGTTATACGATGATAAGTTTCCCGATATAAACTCCTCGTTGAACGGGTGGCAAGGACTAAACGGTACATATGATCCATCGGGGGATGCTACTTCCATTGATACATTAACAGGTATTACCGGTGCAACTTCCACTAGAGATGGTTCCTATACGACTATTGAACTTCCTCATAAAATTAAGGTATCACGTATACAGCTACACACGCGAAATTCTATTGACCATAGTAACGCTGGACACCCTAAACAGATCTACGTATACGGTTCTAATGATGGAAGTTCGTGGACTCAAATCGGTTCTCACCTCTTTACAGCCACTCCTTCGAGTCCTATATGGCAGAAAATTGACATCAACTCGACGACCCCGTATAACTATTTTGCACTTCAAGCAACATCTATATTGGACGATACTGGTAGAATTAGCCTACTTGACCTTGAGTGGTACGGCACCGAAGAGGACCCACCCGCTGGTGATACTTCGGTCGACACCACCTTCACCTCCATAATGAACACGCCCCAAACGACTGGGGTCAAAGTTTACACAGACGCCAAATTGTCATCCGACTTCACAAACCACGTCACGGGACCCGACGCCACCGGAACCTCCACGACCTATGACTCTACCGGTAAGTACTGGACCCTTAACGGAACCCCCACGTCTAACCTTTCCGTAGAGGCCAATACCTTCTTGGAGGGTGACCAACCCCACGCGGTCTCCGTATGGTTCAATTCTTCCAATTTGGAAGCTAATACCGCAAATACGTGTGTCTTCTCGATTTCGGACCAGGAACACCTCAATTCCGTGAACTTGGATCTCCAATCGAACACGTGGCACAACCTGACCTACGCGTACCAAGGTGAAGGTGGCTCCCGGGTAACCTACTTGGATGGACGTAAGGTGGCCGAAGACCAAGCCGAAGATACCTTCGGGGACTACCCACCGTTCGCGATGACGGGGTACTCACAGGGTGGGTATGTGGTGAGTACGAGTGTTACCGAAAACGCCTCTTATCCATTGACAAATCTATTTCAAGATAGTGGTCGATTTGATATCGGTGGCTTTGATATTGGTACTGGTACGATAGACACTGGTCACTCCAGTTATGACGCAACTAAAATGACATTAACCGATACATCTGGAACTTCACACGTGGGTCATTGGGTATCATTGGAATTACCATATAAATTGGTACCTTCTTATGTTTATATTGACCAGTTGGGTGACCATTGGTATAGAATGTACAATTTTGTAATTCTAGGTAGTAACGATGATCCGAATGTGAAAAAAACTGGATTTACATTACTTTTCTCGGGTAGTGCTGAAGTGGAACAGGATGGAAACAGCACCAGACACGCGTTTACAGGGAGTGGGTCATTCAAATATCTAATTATGTTGGCAAAAACCAAGGAACCAACCGCTCATGACGTAGCCATATTAACACGTCTCAAATACTACGGCCACCGCGAGAATGACCTGGTCCGCCTTCCCGATCCCACCAACGTTCTCAAGTATCCGCACGTGGCGCTCAGCGGTCCGGCTCAGAGGGGGTATGTGGCGAGTGCGAGTACTGAATATACATCTGCGGGACCATATAATGCCTGGGAAGCATTTGATGGTATAACTGGGGGGTCATCGTATTGGTCGACATTCAGTGGAACCTATACTACATCGAGTGATCCAACTCTGAGTTACACCGGAACCACGTTTGCGACGAATGTTGAAGGTGTATCGAAATATGGTGAGTGGCTTCAAATTGAATTTCCACACAAAGTTATATATAGTTATTCTACTATTCTTGCACCATCGGATCACGAAGAACGTGTACCGAGGGATGGATATATCGTAGGTAGTAATGATTTGACTGGTCAGTGGACAACGTTACATCGTTTCGAAGATGTGACACGAGCTACAACAACTGAAACGGTCACATATACACCACCCTCTGCACCTACACAAGCTTTTAAATATTTCCGTCTTGTCATAGAGGCGATATCATTCGGGGGTGGTAGTTTTGCCGGTGTAGACACGTGGAATATTTACGGCACAGGTGTCGACTCCGTCCCCATCCAGATCGGTGGTGGGAACATCGATAAGGTCGCCAACTTTAGGGTGTACGATAAGTTTGTGGGGGAGGACCAAGCCCTCGAGATTTGGGATGCCCAAAAGGATGAATTCGGCCGGGCGAAATCCTCGATGACCCTCCACAAAGGTCGCCTAGGCATAGGGACCACGGAACCGGAAGGAAGGTTGGCGGTGGCGGATGAACCCCACAACTTGGAAGAGTTTCCTCCTAGGGCTATGACGGGGTACAAGAACTACTTTGAGGGGCATGGGGAGTTTTGTGCTTCAGCGAGTAGTGAAACCAATACAGTGAGAGTTGCCTGGAAAGCATTCGATAAGTTCCTCGATGTTTCGAGTTCCGATCACACTTGGACGAATAACTCTAACACTAACTATGACGGAACTGATAATACATACAATCCAAGTGTCGACGGAATAATTTTAGGGACAGGTGCTGTGTATGGTGAATGGATAAAATTAGAATTACCATACAAGATTAACTTGAAACATATGAAATTATATAGCAAAGCACCAAACGACCTTAGCCGTATACCAGAAGATTTCAAGGTTTATGGCTCGAATGATAATTCAAACTGGACCGAACTTATTTCTGTAACTGGTCGAGTGACTGTTTTTGAAACTATACATAACGTGCATACAGATTCTATGTATAAATATTTTGGGTTGGTCGTTACGAAAATTAGTGGACAGAATAATTATTTTCGTATACTTGAACTCCGCTACTTCGGCACCCGCGAGCAGGGCCAATCCGTCCTCCATGACGGTCAACTGACCCTCACCAAGAACCTCAACGTTCCCCGCATAGGGCCGGCTCTCGACGCGGACGATACACCCCGTCGGGACCGACTCGTGGTGGAATACAATACCTCGACCAATCCAACCTTTGAGGGGGCTGTGAGGGACACCTCAGGGAGGGGGTTGGATGGTGTTTTTACCACGGGTGCCGGTTACGATGCTAGTGAAAAAGTGCTCACATTTAACGGTGCGTCAACTTCGGGTATAACTGTCGGTGGAGCCACTGGTGTGGGTGGTGATAAACCATTCAGTATTGGTTTATGGTTCAATATGACATCTTATACCAGTGGTGGAGCAAATTCCTTGGTAACTTTTGGTAATCCAACTACTAATGCACAACTTCTTTTAACAATTGATCAGTCCAGTGGATTAATATACGGACAATTTTTTGGTGCATCCGTGAGTATCCCTATTTCTGGGGGAGTACAATTGGGAAATTGGTACCACCTTGTTTTATCGTACCCGGGTGGTGGACATTTCAATATGTCTCTATATTCTAACGGTGTGAAAGGTACTAATACAGAATATGGTGGAAATGTAACTGGATTGATTCCTCAAAACGCTGCAATCGAAATAGGTAGGTACGCATCATCCGGAAATCCAGGATTTAATGGCAAAATGTCTAGTTTTAAGTTCTACGACACGGCCCTCACAGCCCAAGAGGTCAAGACCCTCTACGATATGGGTCGGTTGGGGCATGTGATCCCGAAACCTCTCCACGTAGATACAACTTTACAGGTTAATGGCCTCTTTCAGGGAAATTCCCCCCTACAGTTCTTTGTTGTCAATGGGCAGTTCCCAGCATCTGGAACCAGCCAAACCGTAACAGATCTTCCACAGGGACTGAAGGATAGAATTCGTCAGGTTGTTTTCATACAGGGTTTAACTGTGGAGGCAAACGGAGATAACTTCACTTGGATACGACATAATAGTAGCACATGGGAAGTTGACATAAAGGTTATCATGAATCCTCCATCAATCTTTCTTTCTGGTTTTGACGCGACTCTCAACCTCACAAGTAAAGCATGGAGAATTTTTGTAGTAACCACGTAAATCATTTCTTACATTATATTAGATGTCTGTCACTGCACCAGACGACGCTTTCCTCGACGTAAACGACGCGCACCTCAGGGTCTTCGGGAACGTTCACGCCGACGGTCTAAAATTGGGGCAATTGGAGGTGGTGACCACTACCTCGACTGGTTCCACAATCCAATTTTTGCATCAGCACACCGCATTCACGACGACATCAAACATTGAGGTTGGGACGACGAATCACGATCTCTTTGTAGACACCAACGCGTCTAGGGTTGGGATCCTTACGAATACACCGACGACAGCCCTAGATGTTAACGGAACTGTCAAAGCTACAGCATTCGATGGAGATGGTGCCCTCTTGACGGGGATCCCTTCCTCGGCGATCAATGGAACCCTTAGTCAGTGGACAACTGTGACTGGCCCCAAGATTCATTACAGTGACGGTAACGTGGGTATCGGTGTCGCAGACCCTCTCCACACCCTAGATGTTGTTGGTGACATCAACTTTACTGGGACCTTACGTGAAGATGGCAACCCCTTCGTGAGCACTCCGTGGACCATCGAAACCTCACCAACGGCTCTGAGCTACACGAGTGGGAACGTTGGAATCGGGGCTGCTACCCCTTCCGCTAAACTTGAGGTCACTGGGAACGCCCACGTGACAACAGACTTGAGTGTGGGTGGGACCCTATCGATTAATACGATTACCGCAGCTGCCACACACGCCCTCTCTGCTGTGACGGCTGTTGGGGCTTCGACAGGTGATACC
>Ga0213862_10000752_pt1 | contig 13632 bp, 24 predicted proteins | sample PICome_7_FD_160092 | JGI IMG/M metagenome (GOLD analysis project Ga0213862, IMG submission 160092) | Coastal seawater microbial communities near Pivers Island, North Carolina, United States - PICO266 | ecosystem: Environmental > Aquatic > Marine > Coastal | place: USA: North Carolina... | reverse complement strand
TGGAGACAATTCTATAAATACACCGAAGTCATAAATATATAGGTCTGATATTTCACCAAGTATACTTACATTGTATTTACCAATCTTATTTATAAAGTCTTCCTTAAAGTCTGCATATTCCAAAATATCTGCGATACGATAAGTTAAGGCTTCCGCTAGACTTCTGTATATATATAGACTACCATCTAATATATGTCTTGTTGCAGTATTTGAGTTTAATGCAGCTAACTTCTGAACACCAACCAAAGCGTCTGGAGATGGTGTAGAACCGTCTCTCGCTTCATTTAAGCCTGTTACAGAGCGTATCATATCTAAGTAATGGTTATAGTTAGCTATAAGCATTTGTGTCTTAGAAGCTCCAGAACTGCTTGTGAGTTGTTGTATCGGAACTTTACCTTGATTGTATTCTCCATCCTGCGTGTAACTTCTACCCACTACACTACCTGTTTGGAAATATAGTCTTAATGCATCTGATGGGTCGTATGCTGCTCCTGTACCCAGGTCGACTTCATTAAGCCCATCTGCATCTATATAGACACCATCCGGTACAGTTCTAGCAATAACTTGTTGCAACTTTAAATGAGTGACTTGTATTAAATCAGCAAAAGGAATCATTCGTCTTACTAAAGACTCAATAACTCCTTTATACATTCTTGGTGCAACAGCAACATAATTAGGTAATGCGTGCTGAGAAGAAGACTTTGGTCTAACCATATTCTTTGCAAGCTCCCACTTCAAAAGAATATTTGTTCCCATAACCATTACTCCATCATACCAAACATCAATAGTTTTTTCTATTTTCTCGAACTTTCCGTCTTCCATCATTTCTTCTGGAGGATTAAAAGTATCGTCTTTTTCTATCATCTTAGAACCGCCGCCTTCAAGTATTCTTTTCTTATAAACCATCTTCTTAGTGGTCTTATAATTAAAATACATAAGCGTACAAGTGTCTCTATAAAAAATATCATTCTCATAAAACTGAGCGACATTATAATAGTCATACCAGCTCTGGCTATATTTAGATATCTCCGCTAAGTCTTCACGAGTTAGGCTAGGGTCTATCTTCAATAGTTCAGCGATAGGTAAAGTTTTAATCTCACCCCAATAGAAACAATCTTTAAAGTGAGGGTCTTCAGTGTAGCTGTATACAACATTAGCTGGGTCTACATAAGATATTTGAACTCCAGCTCCAGGTAAAAACTCGTGCTTTGCAACAGACATACCTACAACGGTAGAGTCATAGTCTAATTGTTTGCGGATATCATCATAGTGATTTTCAGCAAACATAGTGTCGATTGCTTCTTCTTCTGCAATCTCAATTGCAGGTTTATAGTTAAGGTTCATGTAAAGAGACAGCTCCTCATCAGACGATGGAAGTTCATCGGGGTCCATAATAAATGGGTCTACACCCGTCTGCTCTTGTATCGTAGTCAAGATATCTTTAGCAGCCATCTGGCCCTCTATCATATCTTGATACTTACTTCTTTTAGCTTGTGATAATGCGTCTTGAGCATAAGCTTTAACCTTAAACTCTCGGTCTTGCATACCGTTAACGACTATATCTACAAACTTTGGCAATATAGGAACTGGAGTCCAATCTAAGTTTAGATAAGACAAGTCTCCATCTACTGCAATTTCGTTTTTATATTTGGCTATTGATTGCTCTCCTCTTGCGTATAAACGCAGTCTGTGAAAGTCTCTCCATTGATTGTAGTATCTACACTGGTTTCCATCTTTCTTAAACCATTCATATTGAATAGCCTGTCCTATCTGTAAACCAAATTCGTCAGTTGCTTTTTCTGCATCAGAAACGAATTGACTTGGAAAGCCTGTAGATGCAATGTCTATTGTAACATCCTTCATCTATCTTATTAATTCACTTAAAGTTCCCTTATTTGTATACCTTGCAAAGTTAAGGTTTATTTTTGATTGTTTTTTCTCGACCTGATACATATGCCTTTGTGTAGCCATAATCGCTAACCCAGAACTAATACTAGCATCAAACTTCGTTCTGTTGCTTATATCAAACTTTGCCCAGTCCTCTAAAGTCCTGGTAAACAACATATTTCCCATATCTCCGGACTCTCTAAACTGTCCATCAAAATCTATTCCTACATTTTTTTCTATGTAAGATTCAATTGCAGCAGCATGAGACTGCTTTACATCCTCAGAACTATTGGGTATACCCCCTAGCTCTTTCTCTGTTTTTGACAACTTCGATATATGTTTATCTGGTCTGTTCATTGAAAAACCTCTATATCCCCTGTTCTTAAAATGATACAGTAGTCTAGGTTTATTATTCTCTACCAGTATAGGCATACCATAAAATACACACGCCATCAAAACTTCTTCAAAAAATATTTCAGCTGTCTGTGGTCTAGCCACATACTCTAAGAAAAACTCATTAGCAGGAGCTTCCTCCATACTAAACTTTGTCATTCCATGTAATGCTCCATTAGAACCTCCACCACCTACAGTTCCAGATATGTCGTATGAGTCACATCCAAATGCTCCTATATGGTCGTTGCCTGGAAACTTAATACCTCTCCTGTCAATAACATTATTCTGCAACCCTTTCGATGGTGTCCAACTAATTAAAAACCTACCTCTCTTGTCAGGGCTAAAAGCCACTTTAGTATCTTTAATACCATTCTGCCAATAAAAGTTTCCTCTTGTTAAGTGATGCTCTAGTATTAAAGAGTCGTTGTAGTCTATCTGCTGGTATATCTTTGTAAGATTAAAAAGAGAAGATTTACTCTCATCTCTAAATGCGTGTGACTCTGTTCTTGGAAACTGTCTGTAAAATTCGTTCAGTGCATCTGCATCTGATTTTAATGAATCTACTTCAGCTTGCCAGTAGTCTATAGCTCCATTGGTAATCCACTCTCCATCAACACCTTTGCATTTTTCTTTGGGAGCTCTAAGAACAGGCTGACCATATATATCTATAAAGCCCTCCATGTTCATTTCCATAGGTATAAACAAACTATACATACCGCTTTTAGTTTGTCCGTTGGCGTTTCTTGTGCTTACATCAGAATCTTCATAAAGCTTTTTAAAATTACTGCCACCCTTGTCTAATGCATTTGAGGTAGAGCCCATTAAGCACTTGCCTATTATCTTACTACCTAACCTCAAACAGGTTTTAGTAACCCTCCAGTTGTTAAGTATATTATTTGGCTTTATCCACTTACCACTCTCATCATGAACTAAGAGCATAAGCTTTTCTCCATCATAAGAGTTGTCGTCTGTGTTTTTCCAGTCAATAGTGGTGTCAAGACCTGTAAGTTCTTCATCAACACTATCGTACATATTTTTCTTTGTAATCTTAGAGGCGGGTATCCTAAAGGCTAGTTCAGTCTTTGGTTTATCCATACCATCTTGTATCGGTTTAAAAAAGAATGGAAGTCTATTGGATATAGGAACTACTTTATCGGTAAACATCTTTTTAGAATCCGCTCCCGTCTTTGATAGTATTCCTACCCTAGAGTCTTTTGCCAATGTCCCTGCGTTCACACACTCTGAAGAACCCATAAATGAAAATCCTGAACGTCTAATCTTTAGGTATATCATTCCAAAAGCTCGCTTATCAGCTTTACACGCTTCCCAAAAAATATAGAATATTCTGTTAGCCTCTCTATAATCTGGATACCCCACATCAATTGCTGACCATTGCAAGTACATATAATGTGAGCCAGTAATGTAAGTTGGCTTACCGTTATTCATAAACCAATGACCCTCCTCTCTACTGTCAAACTCAGACTCAATATAATCTACCCACTTTGATTTAAAAGCAGTAGGCATCTCATTCCACTGAAATATAGAATATATCCTAGACAGTTCTTTAGGTAGTTCCTGTCTTTCCCAATACTGTTCTGATTTAGTCTTAGACCTTGAAAAACAATTTTTAGGAGCTACAGGCAATCCCACTCTTAAACCTGATATTTCTACAACATCTCCGAGCGTACCATTTTTAGAGATACAAACAAAGTCATATTTGTCATTGTATCCATACTGCCAGGTCTTAGCTCTATTTTTATTAGCCAACACACCTTTAGGTATGTATCCGTCTAAAACTTTATAGATACTACTTTGAGCGTCTTTCTGCGAATCCTTGTTTTGTTTCAACTTTAGCGTCTGTGTTATTTGATAAGTTTATATTCTCCTGCTCCTGGTCTATTTTGTTTAATATATCAAAAGCGTCAAATACAGCTAACTTTTTTGTTGCTGCTGCATTTTTCAATCTGTCTGCCGCCAGTTCATCTTCTGGGTCGTGCTTAATAATATCTTCTTTAGCAACTTTGATAAGCTGTTCAACAGCTTTTCTTCCTGCTTCAATTATTTTTTTCTTGAGTTCTTCTGATTTCATTTTGTTTTATTGCATTATCTAAATGAGCTTCCTCCCAGTGCATTCTATAATCATAACCACCAGTAAATGTTTTATCACACTGACTACATTTTATAGTGTGTTTCATAAAGACATTGTAATGTGGTGGTCATACATTCTATATAACTTTTGCCCATCTACATTAAACTCATATTCAGTATCTGGTCGAAACGTAACTAGGTCGCCTTCTTTTATGCCATGCTCCTGTAATGTTTTATTTATATATTTCATTTTACCCATGAGCGGCTCTTCGGCAAAAGGCTTGTGTATATAAGATTCAGTAACAGGAACTGGCTCTACAAAACAATACTTATCATGGCAATGCCATTTATTGTTTTTGTTATACATATAAAACTGATGATTGTCCACAAAAAACAAATCATCCATAAAAAAACTTTTACCGCTTTTTTGCCTTCCCTGCATATCATAATAATACTTAAATACATTATGATGCACTAAAAGAATATCTCCTGGTTCTATATTTCCCTCGTATCCTAAAGGAGTAGAAACTACAATAGCTTCTCTATTAGAAGCCATGTGGTTTTCCTCTGAGGTACTGGTTATAAAATCAACACCACCTATATCTTTTGAGTTGTTATATCTTTTACCCTTTGTGGGTTTTACTATAAAATAAAAAGGAGACCTCATTAAAAGTTTATATTATATTCTACAGAAATCGGCATATTTGAATTAAACTCTTTCCATAAAAATATTTCATCCGATTTTTGAATCCATATTTTTATTGAGCCTTTCTGCTCGTCTTCTTTTATTAAATGAATGCTGTGAGAACCTCCGAGTATTTCTTGTCCTACAATGTAGTGCATTGCGCTAGACTTATAGTCCGTGCCTATAGATATCTTTCTAATTTGCATTGTATTAAATTTATTAATACAAATATAACGATTATTTCCCTGGAAGTTTTACGCCTATCTTATCTGCCGTTCTAGCACCGAAGTACCCACAAAGGACCCATGTGAGAAGAGAAGCTGTATCGGATGTTTCAAGCCCCATGTACCATCCCCCCACATACGCTCCGACTAATACAATTAAAGTTAATGGTCTTACGTTACGAGCAAGCCAGCTTTGACTTCCAGAGTCTGCAACCCAGCGTCTAGTTACGCCATCTATCTCTGCTCGCTCTAGTCTGAGCTTTTCAAGAGCTATTCGCTTGTCACCTTCACTAAGCTCGTTGTTTCCACTAATAAGCTCTGATATAACATTGCCTGGAAGTATAGCATCGCCAACAATACCTAATATCGAAGGCGCTTTTTCAATAAGAAACTTACCAACGCCCGTTTCTTTAAATGGTTTTTTACCCTTACTCATATTACTCGATATGTAGTTTTACCATTTATTCGCTCTGCTCTAAGGCAGCGCTTTCTGTTTTCATCAGGATGTACATAGCTTACATGAATCCAGTCTGGATTTGTATCGTCACCAAACTCCCATATGAGCTGGTCAAAGCTTAAATTTTCTTTTATGTATTGATACATCTCGGCATTTGTTTTATAGCCAAGTGTATCATCTAGGTCAATAGCTCGACCTTCGCAATGCTGCGAGCGTGAACTTCCGCCGATAGCTCGGTTTAATTCTTCACATCTGTAAAAACTGTTGATTCTTATAGGTCCACCTACAAATTTTCTAAGAGGCTCGAAAACATTATAAGCGACACCAACCATATTAGTAAATGCATAATCACTTGGTTTATTGTCTATCCCTAATCGGGCAGCAGTGTTAGATTTAATTCCTTCTTTGTAAGATATATGTTCACTTATTCTTTCCATACATTAAGTACCATTTATGGATTGTGTATCCAATTGATACTAAAAGTAATAAAATTTTTAGTATTACATCTATCTGAGTCATAGAAACTCCTAAAACTATACTATTTATACCTAGTATTTTTATGTCGTTAAAGTTCATTTTCATTTGGTTTTACGATGTGATATACCACATCAATGTCCAACAACGCACTGTTTGTTTGAGTGTACTCCATTATCCTGCATAAGTACCACTACCGGTATAAGTTAATATTGTATCGCTGCCGTCAGTAGTAACTGTAGGGCTTCCTGTGGTTGTGCCAGAATAACTTGCAGTCGGCATTCTTAAAATTACCACACCAGAGCCTCCAGAACCTCCATCTACTGTCACACCGCTTCCTTGGCTTCCACCACCTCCACCTCCAGTGTTTGCAGTTCCCGACTGACCAGAATAAGGACTACCAAATTCGCTATAATAACCGCCCTTCCCGCCGCCACCAGAGCCTCCAAGTCTACCTTGTTTATAAGTATTTTGATAAAGCCACATTGACCCTCCACCGCCGCCGCCGCCTCTTGTGACTGACGAACCAGTTATAGAAGAAGCTAAACCAGCGCCTCCTCCATTTCCTCCGTTAGCACCTGCTCCACCACCAGAACCTGCATTACTTGTGCTCCCATTACTTCCTTGACCTGTAGTTCCTGTACCGGCTGATTCACTACTACTAATACCTCTACCTCCACCAGAACCTCCATTTCTACCGGCAGTTTCAGGCACGTCATAATTACCCATTCCGCCGCCTCCGCCGCCACTAGAAATAATTGTTGTAATATTTGAACCAGATATTTCTGATGTTTCACCATCAAATCCAGCTGAAGTCGGAGGAGTTATATAAGGAGGACTAGAAGTAAAAGTCCCTCTACCTCCGTTAGCTCCTCCTGCGCCAACTGTTATTGTATAAACAATTCCTGCTTTAAATTGCAAGGGTGTTTCAGTGCTTGAATTACCTCCAGAAGTCTCTGAAGCATAAGAATTTCTATATCCTCCAGCGCCGCCACCTCCACCAGCGTGGTTTTGATTGTTATTATAATTACCGCCGCCGCCGCCACCGCCGCCAGCGATAAGAAGATATGACACACTATAAGGAGCCGGATTAAAGTCATTAAACTGAATCCAATTAGCGCCATCATAATACTCTACCTTATTATCAGTTGTGTTGTATCTCATTTCCCCGTTAGAAGGAGAGCCAGGTCTTTCAGCTGTTGTGCCAGATGTTAACTGAACAGCTCCTGTGGTATCGTTAAATCCTAAAACGTCTGAGCTTGATATATTGGTAGTGGCCATATTTTATTTTTTTATTCTTCTTCCTCTGATACTACTACTAAGTCCCAAGACTGAGTATCCTCATTCCATGTATAACTATCTGTAGAATCTTCTTCAACAGTTGGATAAGGAACTGGAGCATCCCAATCCCAAGTAGTTTGGTTTAATGTCCAAGATGGAAAAGGTTGTTCAGTTATAAAAACATTGTTAGCTGAATCGTAAGTCATCCCGACTCCAGCATAACGAGCTCTAATATTTCCATTATAAGAAGTTTGTATCCAATTGGTATCTTGTCCATACAAACTCTTACAAAAGTTAATACCTAGTTGTTCACTTTCATTTCCTTCTGAATCTAATAATACAGGATTATTTACAACAATGACTTGCTGTACTACGTTATTTGAATCTAATTTTGCAAAATGTGCCATAATTTATTTATTTAAGCTGTGTAAGTACCGCTACCGGTATAAGTTAATATTGTGTCTGTTCCATCTGTTGTGACTGTTGGTGAGCCAGTTGTTGTGCCGGAATAAATTGCAGTTGGCATTCTTAAAATTGCTACTCCTGAGCCTCCAGCTCCTCCAGCGTTAATAGTAAAACCGTTTGAATGGGCTCCTCCCCCTCCAGAACCAGTGTTTGCTGTAGCAGCTGTTCCAGCTGAATTACTAGAAGAAGTTCCTCCCCCACCAGTAGCTGTTCCTGCTCCAGTAAAATTTTCAGTATTATTAAGTTTTCCAGCAGCAGCTCCGCCGCCAGCATAACTAACAGAAGAGCCAGTAATACTTACATCGAAAGCCGCCCCTCCGTCTTGATTTGTAGAAGCTGCGCTAGCTCCACCTCCGCCGCCAGCAAAAATAGTAGTGCCAGAGTTAACACTGTCTGCGCCTGCAAATCCTTCGTTTGTAGTTCCTGCTCCACCTGGTCTTATTACAGCTCCTGGTGAACTTCCGTCAGCAAAACCGCCGCCGCCAGAACCGCCAGATAGTGCTTCCACTCTGCTACCTCCTCTATAGCCAGCAGCACCACCACCTACTGTTGTGATTGTAGTAATATCACTACCAGTTATTGAAGAAGAAGCACCACTAACTGAATTTGAACCTCCAGCGCCTACTGTTATCGTGTAAGTTGTTCCTGAAGTAAAGACTGGTGCAGTTTCACGAGGGCCACCTCCACCTGATGGGTCGGCATAACTTGTTCTTAATCCCCCTGCGCCGCCACCGCCGCCAACTCCATATCTAGCCATTCCGCCGCCACCGCCGCCTGCAATTACGAGAAAATTGACCCTAGGAAAAGCTTCAGTAGTCATTCCAACCCATTGCGTTCCATCATAATATTCAAAAGCAGTTGTGGCATCATTATTTGTAATGGAAGTATTATTTCTAATCATACCAGCTACAGGAGTTCCTGTAAACGAACTTGACCCTACTGGCATTTTTAATGCTGTATTGTCTGAATTTAAATCTACTACTCCTCCGCCTACTTTAGTTGTTGCCATATCTATCCTGTATATGTTCCACTTCCTGTGTATGTTAATATCGTATTGCTGCCGTCAGTAGTAACTGTTGGTGAACCAGTAGTTGTGCCGGTATAGCCATCAGTAGGTATTCTCAAAATCACCACTCCTGAGCCCCCATCTTTACCAATCATACTATTTGGGCTGTAGGCATTACCTCCACCGCCACCGCCGCCAGTATTAGCTGTTCCAGAAGTCGCTACATGTGCCGCGTTCTGCCCGAACGCACCATCACCACCTCCACCAAGACCTCCATTACCTCTATCTCCGCTACTTGTGCTATTAGTACCACCTCCAGCTCCACCAGCATAATAAACGCTTGAACCAGTAATTGAAACAGCTAATCCATCACCTCCATCACCGTTAACATAATTAGTAACCATTGGATGACCAGCTTCAGACGCACCACCTCCAGAACCACTAGCTTGATAACCATACCCCCCAATAGAACCAGCATAACCTTGGTTAGCAGTTCCAGCATAACCAGGTGACTGCTGGAAAAACCTACCACCACCAGAACCTCCAGAAGACCCGCTTGTAGAAGAACCCTGACCGCCACCTCCTCCTATAGAAGTTATTGTTGTAATTCCAGCGCCAGATATTTCAGAATTTGCTCCTTGACTACCACCAGCGCCAATAGTAGAACCTCCCCCAGAACCTCCAGCGCCTACAGTAATAGTATAAGTTGTTCCTGAATTAAAAGTTAAAGACGTTTCAGCGGATGCACCACCGCCACTAGTAGAACCGTATGAAGTTCTTAGACCTCCAGCTCCAGCTCCAGCTCCATAACTTCCGCCGCCGCCACCACCAGCGACAACAAGAAAATTAGCGGTATATGAAGGCAAGAAAAATGTTATTTGCCTCCATTCTGTGCCGTTATAAAATTCAAATTTAGTGTCATCAGTATTAAACCTAAAATCTCCAGCATTTGGAGAACCAGGTCTTTGGGCAGTAGTTCCAGAAGCCCATGGCACAGCTCCAGAGTCTCCGCTCAAATCTATTAAGTTGTTAGGGACTTTTGTTATTGCCATTTATTACTGTGTTATTACTACTTCAATGCCGTTTACTGCTGTTGTGGGAGGTGGTGTTACAAATGTTAGAGATGTTCCAGATACAGTATAATTTGCCGTGCCACTCGAGTCAACAGAGTTTTGATATACGCCACTTATAAATATGTTTAAATTGTCAGCTGAACTTACTGAAGTAGATAAGGTAAAGCCAGTAGTAGAATTGTTTCCTTGAAACTGGTCTTTGACAACTGTTACTCCAGCGGTATTGTCTATTGTAATTTCTGTAGCAGAAGTTTGAGTAAGCGAGATTCCTGTACCTTCTGTTAGACTTACTACCGAATCAGTTCCTGTAGCAGCATCTAAATTTATAGGTACGCTAGAACCAACTTTTGTTCCTGCGTTAATGCTGTAAGTATCACCAGGAGCTGTATTAGTTATAGTAACTACATCTGCGGCCTGTGTTATTGTAAGACCTGTGCCTGGTGTTAGTGTTATGTTGCTATCCGCTCCCGCTGCCGCATCAAGGTTTACATCTACACTAGAACCATTCGTAGAAGTTCCAATAGTGTAAGTATCTCCTACGACCGTAGAAGCAATTGTAAATCCATTACCTGCGCCATCATCTGTTAAGCTGATATCGTTTCCAGCTGTGATTGTAATTAAATCTGTAGATGAATCACTTCCCGTTAATGTGATTGTTTCGTTAGCTCCAGCCTGCGCAGTACTAATTGCATAAGTGGTATCTGTACCTACTAGCCCTACTGGGATTTGGATATTGTCTGTGTTTTTGTAGCCAACCAAATAATCTATGTCAGATGTTGATGAGCCTACCGTGAATTGTGAAAACTTTATTGCCATTTTACTGTCCTTCTGTTATTAAATCTTGTGCCGATGCATCTTCGTTAATCATTTGCACTCCTATTTCGCTTATTATATCTGTGCTTCCGATAGGAGGGGCCTGTGAAATCAGGTTTGATGTTATCGATATTGCTATCCAGTTTGCTAATCCCATCGTTTATATTTTACCACAATGCAAGTATGTTACTTGCAGTAGTTCCTGTAGCATAAACCCTTACAATTTGTACAGGAATAAATGCTCCAGTATTAATGTTGTTAAACGTAACATCATCTCCTCCAACGGTCTGAACTCTTAAATTTCCAGCGCTTCCAACATATAAAACACAACCATTGTTTGTGCCTCCTGAAACGCTAGGAATATTTGCTGTATCGCTTGGAGTTACCGATGCTGCTCTTCCTACTTGTAACTTTTGATATGCCATTTTTAATCTTTATATGGTATTAATCTATTTAAAGAATCGCGGCGACCATCGCATCCGCAATCGGTATTTGTTGCCTTAGCAACTGTATCCACCACACGCTTTATACCTGTGGCTTTTGTGAATTTGTGTATCGTATCTCCGAGACCTCTTGATTTCATTTCTTACAAGTACACAATTTATTGTCACATCCTTTAGTTTTGAATGAAATAAATAACAAAGCTTTATTCCAGTAACACTTACATTTTTCCCAAAAAGCACTAATCCAATTAGCTGATTTTAATAACCACGCAGATAACTTTCTCATATTATTTTAAATGGTCATGTGTTTTATAGTGTAAGTTATTGCTTCTGTATTCCATTCCTTTGTCAGCGCCGTATGCGTGACCATACATTTTTTTAGACATCGCCTTGCTTTCATCTCTACGGTCTTTCATAGACTGAGATTTTTTTCCGTTACGAGCGCCTAATGATTCATCTAATCTTGAATTGTAACCTTGCTTTTTCATTCTCTAAATTTTATTCTACAAATATACTAATATTTTCCTTGCCTACTTTTTGGTGAACTCTTGGTAGAACCCCCTGCTCCTGCCCATAATTTTTTACACGCCCAGTATCTAGCAGTAAACTTTGAACTAGCTGTGCTACACTTGTGACGAGCCTTAAATGATTTGCGTGCAGCTGCTGAATAATTATGTCCATAACCCTTAGCGCCAAAGTGAATTAACTTCTCTTTACCGCCCTCACAGGCCTTTACCATTTTCTTTTTACCAGCTCTGTCGCTTCGCATTACGACATTGCATTTCATTTTACTTTTATTCGCCATACTGAGTTCTTTGTATAAAATATTCTACATCCCAAACGGTGGCTGAACCTCCATGTGACTGAATTTGAACAGTTGCTCCATTATCAATAAAGTCCTGGTCAATGTAATATTGAAACATATTGTGAAAAACTTCTGGAGTTGCATTTCCTTTTATAAAGCCTATAGCAACTTCTAAATTTTGAATATTACCACCACCACCTGTAATATATAAATCTAAGTGAGTTTGATTTGCGTTTGGAGTCTCTGCTTTAAATTCCACGCTTATAATACACACTTCATTAATTTTTAATCCAACAAGCTTGCTAGTTGCGCTGTTATAAAAATCTGAAGACAGCCTGCTTTTAGTTGTTGTTCCTGCATTATTAGGCAGGGTTACTTGCACTCCGTCACTTAAAGCAAAAGGAGACCCAGCTGTATATTGGGTATCAATATATCTAGCCCATCCTGGAGATAAAACTGATTGTAACTGCTCTAAAGTATATGCGTCTCTGTTTGCATTAGCTATAACTGACCCTTTGTTTAAAGTATCTACTTCTGGCGCTACTCCGTGAAATTTTGTTCCTACCGGTATACTCATGCGTTTCTTACTGTTTTAGTGTTGCTTATAAATTGTTTTTTTCCTCCAGATGCTTTTTTCTTTCTGGCTGTAGCAGCAAGCGCTCGCTTGCTTAGTCTTTTGGCTTTTGCTAAAGGCAAACATCTGTCTGGATTTTTTTTGTTCTTGCTAGTTCCGCAAGCTCCTTTAATCTTTCCATCCGTTCCTATACGAACCCACTTTTGGTCACGCCATTTCTTTAGCTCTCCCATTACTTTTTCTTTCTCAAGGCTTTGAAGTCAGCAGCCTCTATTTTATTTGGATTGCCTGCTTGACTTGCAATATACTTTTGTCCTTTGGTTAGCTTATCAATAGACTTATTTGAAAAACCTATCCCGTTATAATCCATTTTATTTTTTGCCATAATTAGGGTCTTTACAATATTTACTTGCCGCCATATTAGCATAAGCTGACGGATACTTATCAAAGGTGCGCTTTGCCCAGGCTATGCCCGCTGCACAAATTTTATTTCCTTTTTTCTTGGTTCTTCCTTTGGTAGCCATTAATATTTAGATTTTACTTTTTTTCCAGTTTTCTTGGCATAACTTTTTGCTGCTGCTTTACCTTTTTTGGTATAAGCAAATTTTTTCTTTCCAACTGTAGGCATAATTAAGCTTTTGTTTTAGGTTTCTTGGTTATAAATGTTGTTCCTGCTGCTCCTGGTTTTCCAACTTTTCTTTTCTTACCAGGTTTGTTTTTAGCTTCCATATTTTTTAGAAACTTCTCTACCGTAGTATTTCTAAAAAGAAAAGTGTTAGGGTCTATATTTTTTTTTGCCATTTTTATTTATTAAACATTTCATTATATAATACCTGAGCCAGGTACACTTCGTGTGGATTCTCCACACAAATATCTTTAGTCATTTCTTTGAACTGGTTTCTTTTCAGTTTCATTAGTTGCGGTTGGATACCACCGCAAGCCGTCAGCAATGTGCTTCCAATCA
>Ga0213862_10000747_pt1 | contig 13693 bp, 12 predicted proteins | sample PICome_7_FD_160092 | JGI IMG/M metagenome (GOLD analysis project Ga0213862, IMG submission 160092) | Coastal seawater microbial communities near Pivers Island, North Carolina, United States - PICO266 | ecosystem: Environmental > Aquatic > Marine > Coastal | place: USA: North Carolina... | reverse complement strand
CAGTGTGAATTGAAAATCGGTTAGATCAACAGTTTCTGTGGCTACAGGCCAACTAAATACAATTGGCAACCCGTCATCGTCCTCAGCAGTACCCTTGTAGAATAATTCAACCCCGGCTGTGCTTACTATGCTGGTATATGCGCCAGCTGGAGGATCCTCTCCATTTGTACACATTACTGAACCATACCAAGTTCCTTCGGCCTCTCGAACAGTTTCTTCATTTACTTCCGGCCAACCAATAATCCCCTCAAAACCCATACCGGCAGATAAAATAACCGGCTCATCACTCCAATAATCAGCTTCTTTTAAAGCGCCGTCAAATAGCTGATCTTGCATATTCAGCGAGTTCATAACTCCCACGGCCAATATAACCAGCACTCCAAAAATCGACAATGCTACAGCAAACCATCGTTTATGAAAGTAATTTTGCTTCTTAGGTTCCCTAATTTTCAAATCTTCTATTTTTAAGATTTGAGTCCAGCGGAGAAGCAAGTACAGACTTAGGCCTATGAAAATGAGCATGGGAATTGCAAAATCATGCTCACTTACATGAACTGTGTTTAGAGCAACAATTGAAATAAATGCAGCTAGCAACAGGCTAGAAGAAAGTTTTTTGGGAGCACCTATCAATATCGCAACCGCAACAAAAATAGCAATAATGTTGCCAGTTATTCGGAGTGGCTCTGCCATGTCAATCGCAACATGAAGTAGCGCATCAAATATGTTCCATCCGACTAAAACTGCAGGAATACGACCAGCTTTTACGACTTTATTTACCATATATGTAGCTTTAACCCCTGCCCTGTTGTGGTGGGTCAATTCCAAGATCGTCAAAACATATACCAGCAGCTTCTTGAATTTGGGTCTGTAGATATTGTCCAGACTGAACAAGTTCTACAAGTAAAGGTCTAAGGGGGCTTTCGGCACTTGGGTCTTCTATCTCTATCCCGTTTTCTCGTAAACATTGAGCAAACTCTAACTGAGTGTCTAAAGAGTCTGCAACAGCCTCTGGATTTTCAAACTCTGCTGAACCACCAAGCGGTATGTTATTCTCTTCAGCACATGTCTGAATGGTCTCAAAAAGTTCCTCTCTACCTTTTTGATCAGCAGCTAAAAACACTGGTTGCAAAACACTTTGTAGGCTCTCATCATTTTTAGGATCCTTAATGTCATATCCATTTTCTCTTAAGCACCTGGCTAATAAAAGCTGTGTATCTTCAACTGAAACTACTTCTTCAACTACTTCCTCTGCAATTGTTGTAACTGTTATATCGCTTGATAAATCATTTGTAGAAACAACTCCTTGTGATTCATCTGATGATGAACACGCCGAGAAAAGAACGAATAGAAGTAATAAGAAAATGTTTAAATATTTTTTCATAATTTTAATTGTTTTCTCTTATTGAAATTAAAAAGAAAATTAAAGTCACTAAACCTATCAAGGGAGAGAGTGCTCCAGGAGGATCTGCACTAATAATTAAAGGCTTATAGAAACCAATTCCTGCTCTGAATAAGTTTTCTAAAGCAATAATTAGCAACATAAGCGGAATAAGTTCTCTAATTTTTAAAACAACCAGAAGCAAAATGCAAGCTAAAACTAGCTGTGAAAAACCCCACTGTGCAAATATTGAAACAATGTTGTTTGCAGCATCTGGTGAATAGCTACTTAGTGGAATACCTGCAATAGATTCTGCTCCACCATCTTCAGAAAATATGTGTTCAAGACTTCTAAATAAATTGAACGCAACCAGTAGCCAACAAAAGTAATAGACAAATTTGTTACTTGGAATTTTATTTTCGATTGTTTCAGGTATTAATTTTTTCATGGTTACATTTTAGTAAATGTGCATTGGACTAGGGCCAATACACAAATACTTAACTACTTGCTGCCTTTCGACTTATGGTGTCTTTTTCTGTGATGACTTTTAATGTTGTCTTTAAACTCTTCTTCTGAAATTACACCATCTTCAAGCTCCTCTGAAAAGCGTTCTTTGAATCGATCTATTTTTTCTTGATCTATAGTTGCTACAGAATCTAGTTCTACTATGGTAATTTTTCCATCTTCAAGCATTTCATTAATTAGATTTTTGATTTCTTCTCTTTCCGCTTTTATTGTTAGTTTTTTTGATTCAACAGCGCTTAATACACTATCAGACTGATTCTGAGATAGGGTACCCTCATCGACAAGTCCTCTTAAGACACTTTCTAAAAGATTGTGTTTGTCAGCTTTGTCATTTGCAACCTTTTTTTCAAAAAAATTCTCTCTAACTTGAGGAGCTTCTGAGGCATAAGAAATACCCATAATGCCTATACCAAGAGCAAGACCAAAAACGCCTATTCCTAATAATAATCTTTTCATGTTCGTCCTTTCTTTTTCATACTCTTTTGTAACAGCTGTAACCTTAGGATATTCTGATAAACCTGTGAAGTTTCTGTGGTGAGTATTACCTAACACTTGATAAATTTATTTATGTTGTCATTATTAACTAGTGGTAAAAAAAATACTTTTAGTTGAAGACGATAAAAAAATATCAGAATTAGTCAGAGATTCTCTGCAAGAAGAAGGCTATGTTGTAGAACAATCTTTTGATGGCGAAGATGGTTATTTTAAGATTATTGAAAATCAACCCGATCTCGTAATCCTAGATATTATGATGCCAAAAATGAACGGCTATAAAGTCTGTGCGAAAGTAAGGGAAGTTGGAATTACCTCACCAATTTTAATGCTGACAGCAAAAAGCGGAGAATATGATGTTGAAGAGGGTCTCGATACTGGTGCAAACGATTATTTAAAAAAACCTTTCTCTATGGTTGAGCTTCTTGCAAGAGTTCGTAAGCTTTTAAAATATGATGAATCTCATATTAACATCTTAGAATTTCAAGATTTGAAAATAGACCTTTCTGCAAGAAGGGTTACCTGTAACGATGTAGAAATTAAACTCACAAAACAAGAGTTCGATTTAATCACTTTCTTATTAAAAAATATTGGAGATACAGTATCTAAAAATGAATTACTGGAGGAAGTTTGGGAAATCTTGTATCCAACTGAAGAGGATAGTAATAAAGTTGAAGTTTATATAGGTTACCTAAGAAAAAAACTGAAACCATTCAACTTACATCAGTATATAAATACTGTTCGTGGTTTTGGGTATAGGTGGAATTAATGCAAAGTGTTGGAATAAGAACAAAAATTATAATTATCACCCTTATTGTCCTTGGTGGTGGTTTTTTTGTAGCTCCGGATGTTTTAGAGGAAATTGCAGAAATTAGATACAGAAGTGCCTTGGAAGATGGGCGTGAGAAATTAGTAGAGGTTTTAGAACAAGATTATAAGAAATTAAACCTGAAAAACTCACCACGTATAGGTGATTATTTTGTATTTATTTACGATAATCAAAGTGGAAAACTTATAAGAGAGTACAGCTACTTTCCTCCTCGTCTCATTGATGATTTCAATCCTAGAAAAGTTGAATTCGATAAAAATAAAAATGATCTAAATTTTATAAAAACCGAAAGTATAGACAAAGAAGTTAGCATTGTTGTGGGCTTTAGTGAGTCTACTCCTCGACTAATAGTCGATGGTATAGAGAGACTTTTTGTAATTAGTTATATTTTTGCCTCTCTGTTTGTTGTTGTTGGGATTTTAATTTCATTAGAAATCGCATTAAGACCTGTTAGTAGATCTATCAAAAAGATATCTCAATTTGAACCTTTGGCAAAAGTGGAAAGACTTGATGAGGTAAAAAGTAATGATGAGCTTGGGAGACTAATTTCAACGTTTAATTCTCTTCTTGAGAAAGTTCATATCAGTTCAATTAGTCAGAAGCAGTTTATCTCAAATGCGTCACATGAGCTAAAAACACCACTAACAAGTTTAAAATTACAAATTGAAAAGTTGAAAAAAGAAGGCAGTGTAGAAAAGAGAAACCTCGCTGGAGTTGAAGAAGATATATTTGAAATCAACTCCATACTGGAGGCATTATTAACACTTGAGACTTCCAGTAAAGATGATGTTTCTGATGAAAAAATTAATTTGAATAAATTAATTGAAACTACTATTGAGGACAGGAATATTGATTTTAAAAACAATCTTGAAATAAAGGTTGTTGCAAACCAAAAAATACTTAAATTAATGCTTAACAATTTGATTGGAAATGCAGAAAAATTTAAATCAAAAAAAATAACTATAAGCACGGAATTGGTTATGAAAGCTCCCTCAGTAATAATTGAGGATGACGGAGTGGGGATCAGCCCAGAAAATTATGATTTGATATTCTCTCCTTTCTGGCAGGAAGATGAATCAAGAACAAGAAATGATAGCGGTAAGGGTCTTGGTTTAAGTATTGTAAAAAATATTGTTTTAAAATATGACTGGAATATTACGGTAGATAAATCTGACCTTGGTGGAGCTAAATTTATAGTTAGTTTTTAAATACTTATTACTTACTAAATCCACATTCTTGCAGTAGTGGAGTAATATCTTCTTTTGACTTCTGTAGGTTGCTCAAATCAAGCTTTGGTTCTTGCTGGTTGGGATCGGGTACATTTAACCCCTTTTCTCTTAGACATTTAGCTAGCTCTAGGTTTTCATCATATAATTTTGCTAATTCATCCGGGTTAATTGATTGAGATTCTGACCAGAGATCATACTTATTTACGCAAAGATCGACATCTTCCAAAAGTTGTGTTCTCTCATCTTTTGTATTACTCATTTGATCGAGAGTTGTTTTTAAATCTTGAACATCAAATGGAGTTACTATGTTGTAGCCATGTTCTTCATTCAGACATTGGGTTAAAACTATTGGATAGTCTTCCCCGGATACCATTAGAGTTGTTGTTGTTTTGTCGGACAAAGAAACAATGCCCTCGTTAGCCGAAGGAGAGCATAAGCTAAAGAATAAGCAAAATATTAATATCTTTTTCATATCCATCTCCATTTAATTTAATACATCAATTCTGAGAGTTTAATAAGAAAGTTTCTACTAAAAATTTATAGTTTTAACTTTTTTTTAAGGTCCTCTGTTATTGGAGTTGGTTTCATTGTTTTTTGATCAGTGTAAACATGAATTGCCTCACAGGAACTTACCAATTCTCCAGTTTCTTTTAAAAACATTCCCATTATCCAGGTCATACTCGAATTGCCGATCTCTTTAATTTTTGCACCAACCTCTACTACTTGGTCGAAATAAAGGGGTTTGTTGTACTGCACCAAAACCTGAACCGTGTGAAAGTCTTTGTTTGTATCTTCAATATCTTTTAAATAGTCATAGTTTATATATTTAAAATAAGCAGTAATTGCTTGGTCAAAAAATGCAACGTGGTTTGCATTATGCATAACACCTTGAGGATCTAGTTCGTAATACCTTACTGTTGCTTCCCAGAAAGCCTTAAAGTCTTGTTTTACTAAGCTTATTTTTGCCATCTACACAAAGATTTGAGTTTTAGGTTCTATCCCACCAGTAAGGGGCATGGCATACTCAAAAAATTCGTTTGTAACATAGGGTTTCGTTGGGTCTATAAATTCTGCTGGCATTTCTTTGGTATGTTTTGCTACCTTGTGTAGTTCGGTAGTGCCAACTTCACAGTAATATTTTTCGGAGAATTGCCTTTTAAGAATAATTGAACCACTTTGAACTTCTTTTGATGCCAGAACAGCGTGTTGTCCAACTCTCTCTGCTTCTTCTGCATCAACACTAGAGACATCCGCAATGAAAGATCTCTGGAGGTATCCAAAAGTATCTGCTCTAACTCTCGCTCCCTCAATATACTCTGAGACTATGTTCGTTAAAGTGTCGCCGAGTGCTCCTGATCCTGATAGTTGTATATTGCCATGACTATCAGTCTTTCCAGCTAAACCTGAACCAGATTGATCTGCATATGTTTGAAGAAAGTATTCACCTTTTTCATTATGAACACCCTCTGAAACGGCCACAACACATCTTCCAAGTGCATCGTAAACCTCTTTAACTTCTTTCAAAAAGCTTTCAATATTAAAAGTTTTTTCAGGAACATACACTAAGTGTGGTCCGTCCTCTTCTGATGATTTACCTAATGTACTTGCAGCTGTTAACCATCCTGCATGTCTTCCCATTAAAACATTAATTTTAATTCCACTAAGACTTCTATTGTCTGCATCATCTCCTTGAAAGGCATGAGCTACAAATCTTGCTGCCGATCCGTAACCTGGACAGTGGTCTGTTTCTAAAAGATCATTATCAATAGTTTTCGGGATGTGAAATGCCTTCATTTCGTAGCCTATGCTTTTTGCGCCTTCGGCTACCAAGTTTGCGGTTTCAGCAGAATCATTTCCACCTATGTAGAAAAAGTTTCTAATGTTTTGTTTTTCAAAAATAGTAACTAGTTGTTCTATGTCTTTATCAGTAGGCTTTTTTCTAACAGAACCTAGGGCTGCGGCTGGAGTTTTTCCTATTCCATATAACTGTGACTCTGAAAGTTTTGAAAGGTCTACAAAATCTTGGCTTAACATTCCAGCTAAACCATGTTTAGCTCCTAATATTTCATCAAAATTTGAATTTGTAGCTTCTTTAATAAACCCAACGAGAGATCTATTGATAACAGCAGTAGGCCCACCTGATTGTCCAATTACAGCTTTTCCTGCTGACACTAATTAACTCCCGTTTTGATAGACAGAAAGAAAATCTAAATAAGATTCAGCAATTTCAGTAACTGCTTCTTCTCTAGATTTGTCACCTTCGTGAAATCCTTTAAGCGCATCCCAGAAAATTGATCTTCCGATTGCAAATCCTTTATATCCCTCTACAGATGATCCAGCTCGTAACCACTCATTTACTTTTTCATCTGTTGCTCCTCTACCTAAAACAACAGCGATGACATTTTCTCTATCACCGGTTTTAATAGCCGCAGCTACTTTTTCACAATCCTCAGCAGTATCAAGTCCTTCTATCTTCCAAATGTCAGGATCTGCTCCTCTTTCTCTCATCTCTTCTACAACTTTTACAGCTAACATAGGTCTGATTTCTGAATCATATCGAGCCTGATCATTTCCTACAGATTCCAACTGTTCGGAAGTAGCTGGTACAAGAAACTCTAAAAGAAATTTCTTATCGTTTTCTGATAACCAGTCAGAGAGTTCTTTAATTCTTTTACCTTGTATTTCTCTGGTTTCTTCGTCATCATCTGGGTTCCATCGAACTAAAATTTTTACGAAGTCTGCACCTATTTCTTTAATTTTTTCACCAAAGTGATCTCCATATTCAAAATCAAAAACTTTTTGACCTGATTTTTCAACAGGAGCAGCAAATTTTATACCCATATCTTTTGCTTTTTGCTGAACATCTAGACCAAAAGTTTCATCAACAAGAATTGCGGGCTCGCCTCCAGTTATTCCAGATTCCTTTGCTTTCAAAAAACCATCAAAAATGATATTTTTCATCTCATTTACTTTTCCAGCTTCTTCTTCAGTGGGTTCACGTCCTTCTACCCCTAAAAGTCCCTTGGTTATAGTACCTCTATGGTCAAAAGCTAGTATGTATAAATCTTCTGAATAACCTTTCATTTTCTCTCCTTAAACTTTTTCTTTTTGCTTGGTTCTGGTTCTTGAGTAAGAAATTAAACCTATCAAGATAAACAGTACTAGATAAAGTATATTATTTTGAAAGACTGAAGAATTTTGTATTTCATCAGAATATTGATTTGAATATACTACTCCAGGGTCCTCTTGTGACTGAGTAACTTCTGAAAGAGTATTTAGTAAATCAACTGTGTTTGTTCCCCAGTTGTTTGCAAGGTTTTCATCAAGAAAAAAGAGATTTCCACTTTGTATTGCAGTAATTTCTTCCCAACCAACTCTTGTTGAAAGATCTTTGTTTAAATAATCAGAATGACCAACAATAATTAAATTAGGATTGGCCATTAATATTTCTTCTTCAGAAAATTCTGGATACCCACTTCCAAATGGGTCTTCCTTAAAGTTAGCTATATTGTCTACTCCTAGAAGATTATAAATTTCTCCAATAAATGAGTTTTCATTAACAGTGTATATTCCATAGGTGTATCCAATTTCATGAAAGACTTTTACATTTTGAGCAGAAAAATTCTCAATAATCTCGGCAACATCGTTTTCCATTTCAGAAACAAGATCAATAGATTCTTCAGATTTATTTATTAAATTTCCGATTTCCATAACTTGCGTGTAAACCTCATCAAAATTCCTAGCTGGTGGCAGTAAAACGTAATTTAAATTTAAAGCTTCTAGTCCATCTATGATCCCATTAAAGTCAAAAGCCACAATTACTAAATCTGGATTCAAATTAACTAATTCATCTGCAGTAACGGTGAATGCATCTATTTTTTCAATAGGAAGTTCTGATTCTGAGAATGAATCTATTCCAACTAGAAGGTTTTCACCTCCAAGTGTTTGGATAATTTCAGTATGCGTAGTTGATAATGAGACAACTCTTTGTTCTGTGCTAGATTCTGTTGAATTTGTGCACATTGTTATCAACGCGGCAAGAATTAGTATTTTATATTTCATAAGTTCCTTTCTTACCACGAGAAAGGATTGATACTCCATTCCTTCACTCGAGGATTGTTGTTTTTAATTAAGCAAAAAGGCGACCTGACTTATCTTTCGAATCACAGTTGCGGGACAGTGTTAGGTTTTCACTAACTTCGCTTTATGCTTTATTTGTTAAAAAGAGTTTAGCAAGTTATTCGTTCTCGTCTTCTTCGTTTTGTAAATTCTTTATCGTATTAGAAAAGGTCATCAACATTGTTTCTTTATTCTTTGAAGAAGTCTTTTCTGTTTTACTTTCAGTGTTTTGAATTTGTGGATCACTATATGTCTCTTCTAAAACAACTACTTCTACTCCACCCACTAGGTCAGAAACGAGATTGTAAAAAAATGCACCTATTGTTGCTAAAGCTGTTTGAGTTAATAAATAAACGGTAGCCAAGAATACTACTGAGGTAAATAATGGCTCTACATTACCAACGAGAGATGCGTCCGCATCAAGTAAGGCTAATCTTCTAGCTATCTCTTCTAGTCCTTGAGGAACTCCTGCGTTAACTAAAAGCACCCAGAGGATTGAAAAGCCCAGCACAATGGTTAATGCAATTATAAAATTTAAGACGAAAGTTACCTTCAAGACAGTCCAAGGATCGATCTTTCTAATTATTCTTCTAACTCTGTTTACTTTTACCATTTTTAATCACTTTTTATTGGAATAAAAGCAGAAATTTCCTCTTCTTTAGAAAGTTTCATAACTTTGACTCCTTGCGCAGCTCTACTCATTTTTTTTATTTGCTTTACTGCACATCTTATTGCAGTTCCACCAGTACTCATAAGCATAACCTCTGTATCTTCATCTACAGAACGAGCACCAATTAAATCTCCTTTAACTTCTGTTACCTTCAGAGCTTTTACACCCATACCTCCACGTCCAGCTTTTCTGAACTCGTCAAGGTTTGTTCTCTTGCCGTATCCTTTTGCTGTAATAAACAGAAGTGTTTCATCTCTTGAAGTCGCTGCACCTACTACCTCATCCCCTTCACGTAATTTAATTCCACGAACACCCATTGCTGTTCTTCCTTGTGGTTTAAGATTATTTTCATCAAAACGGATTGCTTGTCCTTTTTTAGAAACCAATATTACGTCTTCTTTGCCAGAAGTTGTTTTCACCGACACAACTCTATCGTCGTCTTTGAGTTTGATTGCTTGTAAGGATTTATAATTAGAATCAAAGTCTTTGAAAGCAGATTTTTTAACAGTTCCTTTTTCTGTCATAATTAATAGGAATTTTTCTGTCTCATAGTCTCTAGTGTCAATTATTGCTTGTATCTTTTCATCTTGGGACATTGAGAGCACGTTATGAATCAAAGAGCCTTGAGCTGTTCTTGTAGTTTTTGGTAGTTCGTGAGCTTTAGCTCTATAAACTTTCCCCTGATCTGTAAAAAATAATAAGTAAGCATGGACAGAAGTTGATAGTAAGTGTTCAATAACGTCTTCATCTGAAGATGCTGCTTTGACTCCCTTTCCTCCTCTACCTTGTTTTTTATAAGATGTAGAAGGGACTGATTTTACATATCCTTTTGATGACACTGAGACAATTATTTCTTCATCTTCGATTAAATCTTCAATTGAAACCTCTCCAACATCGGGAACTATGCGAGATCTTCTTTCATCTCCAAACTTGTTTGTAATCTCTTCGAGCTCTTCTACAAGAATGTCATCTTGTTTTTTTCTACTTTTTAGAATCGCGGCAAGTTCCTTAATTGTTTTTTTAAGTTCGTTTTTTTCCTCTTCTAATTTTTCTCTTTCTAATGCAGTAAGTCTTCGCAATGGCATGTCAAGAATATGTGAAGCTTGTATTTCTGAAAGTTTAAATTTTTTCATCAAAGAAGTTCGTGCTGTTTCAACATCCTTTGAAGCTCTAATTACTTTTATGATTTGATCTATTTTGTCTAGAGCTAAAATCAAACCTTCGACAATGTGGAGTCTTGCTTCTGCTTTGGTGAGCCTGTACTGTGTCCTTCTTTGTATTACATCAATTTGGTGATCGATGTAATAGTTAATAAGTTGTGGCACTGAAAGAACTTTTGGAACACCGTCGACTAAAGCAACTGAGTTGACAGCAAAAGTATCTTGAAGTTGAGTTTGTTTAAAAAGTTTATTTAACACAACTTGTGGTACAGCATCTCTTTTTAACTCAATTACTAGTCTTGTACCATTTCTATCACTGCTTTCATTTCTGAGGTCAGAGACACCTGCTAATTTTTTATCTTGAACTAAAGAAGCAATTTTTTCCATAATCCTATCTATTGAAGCTTGGTAAGGAAGCTCTTTAACGATAATTGCTGACTTTCCTTTTCCAAGTTCCTCTACATCAGCAACAGCTCTAAGTTTTATAGACCCTCTTCCTTTTAAAATTGCATCTTTAATTGTTGGGGTATCTACAACAAGTCCTCCTGTTGGAAAATCTGGTGCTTTAATGATTTTTAAATAATCCGATGGTTTTGGATTTTTATTATTTAAAGTAAATTTAACCGCTTCTGTTACTTCCCTTAAATTGTAAGGCGGCATATTTGTTGCCATAGCTACAGCGATTCCTTCAGCTCCATTAATTAAAAGGTTTGGAAACCTTCCTGGTAATACTTTTGGTTCAGAACTCTCTCCTGAGTAGTTGGGTTCAAAATTAACAGTATCTTCATCTATACCGTCCAACAGTTGTGAGGATAGTTGTGACATTCTTGATTCTGTGTACCTCATGGCAGCAGGGGGGTCATCAGGCGTTCCGAAGTTACCTTGAGGCTCAATTAGCGGATATCTTGTACTGAAGTGTTGACCTAGTCTGACTAGTGTTCCGTAAATAGCATCGTTACCATGTGGATGATAGTTACCCATTACATCACCAACAACCTTGGAACACTTCCTAAATGGACCCGTTGGTCTTATTCCTGTTTCATACATTGAATATAAGATACGCCTTTGAACTGGTTTCAAACCATCTTTAACATCAGGTAAAGCTCTTGAGACGATGACAGACATTGCATAATCAAGAAACGATTTTGAAATCTCATCTTCAACTTGTATTGACATGTCATTGTTTAAATCTTTTGTTACGACTTGTTTAGATTCTGTGGGTTTTTTTGCAGCAGGTTTTTTTGCAGCAGGTTTTTTTGCAGCAGGTTTTTTTGCAGCAGGTTTTTTTGCAGCAGGTTTTTTTGGTTTTGGTTTTGGTTTTTTATCTACCATTAGACGTCTAGAAACCTCACATCCTTTGCGTTTTGTTCTATAAATGTTTTTCTTCTTGAAACATCACTTCCCATTAAAATTTCAAACATATCTGCTGCTTTAGCTTCTGCGGCCTTACCGTCGGCAATATTAACTTTTATTAGTGTTCTAGATTCTGGATTCATTGCTGTGTCCCAAAGTTCCCCTGCGTTCATTTCACCAAGACCTTTAAATCTAGAGATATCAAATTTCTTTGACTTATTGTCTTTTTTAAATTGCTCAAGTGCCTCATCATCTTTAAGATAATTTACTCCGCCAGTAGATTTGGCTCTATAAAGTGGTGGTTCGGCGATCCACACTTTTCCTTCTTTAATTAATCCCGGCATAAATTTAAAAAAGAAGGTGAGGAGGAGTGTTCTAATGTGTGCACCATCAACATCTGCATCTGTGAGAAAAATTATTTTATCGTACCTAGATTCTTCTCCTTTGTATTCTGCTTTTATTCCGGTACCAATTGCTTTAATAAGGGAGCTTATTTCTTCATTTTGAAGAGCTCTGTTTTCTGTTACTTTTTGAACATTAATAATTTTTCCACGAATTGGTAGGATTGCCTGTGTTCTGGATTCACGAGCCTGTTTAGCCGGACCTGCTGCGGAATCTCCCTCTACTATGAATAATTCACTTTCTGAGGGGTCTTTTGATGAACAGTCAGCGAGTTTACCTGGAAGTCCAGCTGTCTCAAGAATACTTTTTCTTTTGGTTAGCTCCCTAGCTTTTTTTGCACTCATTCTTGCCTTAGCTGCCAAAGCACATCTTTCTACAATTGCTCTACCTTCTTTTGTGTTTTTAGAAAGCCATTTTGGAAATTCTTGGTTTACTAATACCTGAACTTTAGATTTCATCTCAGTGTTTCCCAATTTAGTCTTTGTTTGACCTTCAAATTGAGGTTCTTGTACTCTTACAGAAATTACCCCTGTTAAACCCTCTCTAATATCATCTCCAGTTAGTGAAATATCAGAGTGTAGGTTTCTAGATTTTGCGAAATCATTGATTGCTTTAGTAACCGCTGTTCTAAGTCCTTCTTCGTGTGTTCCACCTTCTAAAGTGTGGATGTTGTTTGCAAAACTTTTAATTGTTACTTCGTCTTCAGCCTTCCACTGCATTGCAACTTCTATTTCTGAATCTTTTGCTTTGTCTGAGAAAGAGATTATTTTTTCATGCAAGACTTCGTGACCATCGTTTAAGTAGTCAACAAAATCAACAAGCCCACCTTTATATAGAAACTCTTCTTTTGTTGCAGGTTTTACCCTGTTGTCTTTAAGAACTATTTTTAATCCTTTGTTTAGGAAGGCTGTTTGTCTAACCCTTTCTGAAACTATGTTGTACTCAAAAGCTTGGGTTTCGGTAAAAATTTCTGGATCTGGTAAAAAATTTACTTTTGTTCCGGTTTTTTTAGAAGCTTTTCCTTTTTTAATTTTTGAAGTTGGTTTACCATAATCAAAATTTTGATTCCAGACATGGCCATCTCTTTGTACTTCAACTTTTACAAAAGTAGAAAGTGCATTAACAACCGATATTCCAACTCCATGTAAACCTCCACTGACTGTATAGGCTCCTGATTCAAACTTTCCACCAGCGTGTAGTGTTGTGAGTACTGTAGTTAAGGCTGAAACCTTTGTTTTTGGGTGTGGCTTAACAGGAATTCCACTCCCATTATCAGCAACAGTTACTGATCCATTTTTTTCTAACTGAATCTCGATTGATGTACATCTTCCGGCCATAGCTTCATCAACAGAGTTGTCAACAACCTCCCATATAAGATGGTGTAATCCTATTGGTCCAGTTGAACCAATATACATTGCTGGTCTTTTACGAACAGCTTCAAGACCCTCAAGAATTTTTATATCTTTAGAATCATAGGTGTTTGAGTCTTTTTTTGGCACAGATCTCCTAAGAAACGTTTCTATATTTTTTTGTGTA
>Ga0213862_10000746_pt1 | contig 13697 bp, 10 predicted proteins | sample PICome_7_FD_160092 | JGI IMG/M metagenome (GOLD analysis project Ga0213862, IMG submission 160092) | Coastal seawater microbial communities near Pivers Island, North Carolina, United States - PICO266 | ecosystem: Environmental > Aquatic > Marine > Coastal | place: USA: North Carolina... | reverse complement strand
TTACGACACCCAAGATTCCGAGCGTTTGTTGAGCTCCATCATCAAAGAGTTACAACTCGATAAAGACCTGTATAAGGTGAAACAAATTCGTTCGCGCATCTCATCATTTAAGAACAGCCTGATTACAGTGCGTGCCTACTACAACAACCCAGAACTCGTGGAGGTAGATCGGGAATCCAAACGTCCAGAAATGGGTAGTATCTACAAAGAGTATGTAGACCGTTGCTTTAAGGCTGGCGCCATGGATTTTGACGATCTACTTCTTAAAACCAATGAGTTGTTAAATAGATTTCCAGACGTTCTTGCCAAATATCAAGAGCGTTTTCGCTATATTTTAGTTGATGAGTACCAAGATACCAACCACTCTCAATACTTGATTGTACGGGCTTTGGCAGATCGCTATCAAAACGTTTGTGTGGTAGGGGATGATGCCCAAAGTATCTATGCCTTTCGCGGGGCAAACATTCAGAATATTCTCAATTTTCAACGTGACTACGACGATGCTGCCGTGTATCACCTGGAACAGAACTATCGTTCTTCCAAAACCATAGTTCAGGCGGCTAATGCCGTAATTGCACATAATCAAAACAGGCTAGAAAAGAACGTTTGGACAGATAATCCTGATGGGCATAAAATCATTTTACATCGCAGCCCAACAGATGGAGAGGAGGGTCGTTATGTCGCAGGTGATATTTTTGAACGTGCGATGCAAACCCAACAGGGCTATGAGAATTATGCCATATTGTATCGCACCAATGCACAGTCTCGTGCTATGGAAGACGCCTTGCGAAAGCGCAATATTCCTTATCGTGTGTATGGAGGTGTTTCTTTCTACCAACGCAAGGAAATTAAAGATGTATTGGCCTATTTGCGCTTGCTAATCAATCCTAATGATGAAGAAAGTTTAAAACGCGTAATAAACTATCCCATGCGGGGCATTGGGCAAACCACAATCAATAAACTTATTGTAGCAGCAAAGACGCACGATTGTACGCTATATCAGGTTTTGGAGAAGGTACAAGAACTTCCCCTTAATATCAATGCGGGGACACGAACCAAGTTGCAAGACTTCTACACCCTTATAGAATCTATTAAAACGCAACTCACCACATTAGATGCTTTTGAATTGGCCGATGTGGTCACCAAAAAGGTGGGATTGGTTTCAGAGCTTAAAAAGGAGGGTACTCCAGAAGCCGTTACCCGAATTGAAAACATTGAGGAATTGCTGAATGGTATCAAAGATTTTGTTGAAGGACAGCGTGAACTGGTTGACGCTACCGGCTCGTTGGTTGAGTTTTTAGAAGACGTTGCCTTGGCTACTGACTTTGATAACGAGGTCAAAGATCAGCAAGCAGTTTCGCTTATGACCATTCATCTTGCCAAAGGTTTGGAATTTCCTAACGTGTATATCGTTGGTCTGGAAGAAGATTTATTCCCTTCTGCCATGAGTATTAATACCAGAGCAGAACTTGAGGAAGAACGAAGATTGTTCTATGTGGCACTTACCCGTGCTGAAAAGCGGGTTACGTTAACTTATACATTGTCTAGATATCGGTGGGGAAAAATAATTGATGCAGAGCCCAGTAGGTTTTTGGCAGAAATTGACGAGGCTTACATTGACAATCAAGTGGTGCAAGACGATTATTCGTTTAAGCCTTTTATGGACACTTCCTTTTTTGATGCGCCAGATCCAAACAAGGTTCGCTTTAAGCCGCCTGTAAAAAAGAAACCCGCCGCTACAGTACCGCCCAAAGCACGTATGAAATCTGTATCTAAAGCCGCAGCTAGTAGTGGGCCCACATTAGACTTATCCGAAATCCAGCATGGAATCCGGGTTTCACACAGCCGCTTTGGATTTGGAACCGTTTTAAGTACCGATGGGGTAGGTAATGATGCAAAAGCCCTTATTCGTTTTGATCAATCTGGGGAAAAGAATGTGCTGTTGCGTTTTGCAAAACTTAAGGTAGTTACATAAAAAAAACCACCCTAAGGTGGCTTTGTTTTTTAGTGTTTTAGGCCTTATTTGGAGGCAGCCTCCATACCTTTTTCAAGTAAATCAAAGAATTGATCGAGCTTTGGTAAGACAACGATACGTGTTCTACGGTTTTTAGCACGACCATCAAGGGTTTCATTATCCTCGAGTGGCACATAAGAACTCCGTCCTGCTGCAGTCATACGCGCAGGATCAACCAAGAAATCGTTTTGTAGTATTCGTACAACAGCCGTTGCGCGTTTTACACTCAAATCCCAGTTGTCTACAAGTACATTGCTGTCTTTTTTAACAGGTACATTATCTGTATGTCCTTCAACCATAAACTCTAAGTCTGTTTTGTCGTTTATAACACGGGCAACCTTTCCGAGGACTTCTTTTGCACGTGCAGTAACCGTGTAGCTACCGCTTCTAAATAACAGCTTGTCTGAGATGGAGATAAACACAACTCCCTTTTCAACATTAACCTCAATATCAGAGTCGTTAATGTCTACAAGAGCACCCTTTAGGCTAGTTACCAATGCCAAGGTAACGGAGTCCCTACGCGTAACGGCATCTTGCATGCGGGTAATACGCATATCTTTTTCTTTTAAAGATTCAAGTGAACGCTCAAGGTTTTCAGCGCCTTTTTGAGACAGCGTGGTTAAGTTCCCCATATTATTAATAAGCTCTTGATTATTAGCTTTTAGGAAAGTAATTTGGTCACGAAGCGCAGAAACATCTGCATCACTTTTTGCCTTCTCGTCTATACAAGAGTTAAGACGAACAGTAGCGGAGTTCAGCAGATCTTTGGTTTCTTTGTGGTCAGATTCTAAAGCAGTGTATTTCTTCTGCGACACACAAGAGGCCAGAAGTGCAGGGATTACAATTAATAAGATGCGTGTTCTTTTCATTTTATAAAGATATTTAAGAGTCTAAAATTAATATAAAAACGAGGATTGAGACGCTTTCTTGTGTTAAACTATTAAAAAAAAATGCGCGTTACTCTACACAATAGTTGTCACCCTCGTTAAATTCCTCAAAAGTTGCTGCGTCTACTTGAACATCACTTCGCATACTTCCTTGGAAATCATTGGAAGTAATTCGGTCACATCCATCGAAGCAGATCACAAAAATATACTGCTCAGACGTACTGATCTTGTCTAAAATTTCTCCACATTTATAGTCCGATTTACAAGAGAATAAAAGCAATAGCATCAATAAAAACAACAGTTTTTTCAATGTTTTCATAACTTCTGCCACATTTAAATCAAAATTATTAATTTTAAAGAAGTTAAATTTAAACAAACATAAACATGAAAAACACATTACTTATATGCTTCATTGTTGCTACAATGCTATCTTGTACCAACCCAAAGCAAGCAACTAGTGAGCGCAAAGAAGCGGTTGAGTTCATTTACCAACCTACCTATCAATCTTCTTTTGAGATGGGCAGTGACGAAAAGGTACTTCTCATTCAAGAAATGCACCAGCATATTATCAACAAAGATTATGATAAGGCCGTGAGCTACCTTACGGATGATGTCGTTTTTAGTTTGGATAATGGGACCACACTAGAAGGAAAAGAAAGCGTACTTCAGTTCATGAAGGAAGCCTATTCAGCCGTTTCCATTAACGACTATTCCGTAGCCGTGAACTTTACAGTGGTAGGTGAAAATGAAGTTGAATGGGTTTTATTGTGGGATAACGGAACAATTGAAACTGCTGACGGGGCAAAGTCCAGTTATTCATGGATGGAAGCCTTTGCGTTTACTGGAGATAAAGTCAGTTATTTAAATCAATATTCGAAACCTATTTTAGCAACTGAATAAAGGGTTTGTATAGATATTTGTTATACATTCGTATTTCCTAAATGAATTGGTCAAATTGAACAGCTATGGTTGGCTCTCTTTTTGGCCTTTTCGCTTTTTATCGACTTATGTTGCACACGAAAATTGAGATTTAGTAAAAACCTTGGTGAGCGATATAAATTCTAACTGCTCTTGTTTTGTAATCTATTGTTGATGTATGTGACGTTATAAGTGCATTAAGTTTCAAAACACTTTGTAAGGCAAAAATCTCGATATTGAGTAAATTTTACATTTTTGAATGCACATAACTTAAATACACTTGAATGTTTGGTGTTTTTATCTAAATGACTAAGGGTTTTCATTTAATTACTATATTAGTTATATTAATGTAATGAAGCGAAAATTAATCATCATTACTATTTTTCAAGTGATTTACAATTATAATTTTAAAAAATCTAAAACGCATTAATTTAAGTTTATGCAAAAATATTTTTTCATTTGGGTAATTTCGTTTGTTTGTTTGTTTTCATTTTTATCCTACGCACAGACAGATGTAGGTTCTTGGATTATGTATCAAAATGCGTTTGGGCTTTCACGAAATCTTGATCTTGAAACCGAGCTTCAATTGAGAAGTTATAATTTAAATTTGAAAAATGACGAAACCTTAGTTACTCTGGGGTTAACAAAGGAATTAAGACGTTTTCCTGTTTTTATATCTGCTGGATATAGAAGACTAGATACAAGTAGTTTTTCAGAGAATGGAATTTATCAAAAGGCTTCTATAGCTACAATGATTTGGAATTTTGAATATATGGGTAAAATAATATTGGAGCAACGATGGCTAAACAAAAATTATCAACTTCGCTACAGAGTAGGTTCCGAATTTTCATATGACATAACTTCTAATATTAAACTTTTGATCAGCGAGGAAATTTTTTTAAGCTATACTGATGGTGGATTTAGTCAAAACCGCCTTATTATGAAAGCTTCGTACACACCATCAGAAAAGTTTAAAATTACAACAGGTTTGATGCATTGGAAGTTTCAAGAAACTACAAGGTGGTCAATTTTGTTATCTTTAAAATATAAGTTAAGCTTGTGATTTGAGCAATTCGTAAAATCTTTTGTAACTCAGTAAATAACTTCTTTTTTCAAGGTCTTTTTTACTTGATTTTTCGATGTCGTTTAACCTTACAGGAAGCATGCATGACATCATCCTTGTAGATTAGCCAAGAGTAAAGGAGTGTTATTTTATAATTGTATCATTTTCCTATACAAAAATTAGCGAAGATATTGTTAAGGATATCATCTGTTGTCACCTCACCAGTTATGGTGCCCAGTTCGTGTAAGGTTTGGCGAATATCGATAGCCAGTAAATCGCTGCTTCGGTTTTCTTCAATTCCTTGAATTACCTCTAAGATTCCTGTCATGGCCGTTTGTAATGCCGCCCAATGCCGTTGATTGCTCACCAATGCGCTACCTGTGTTCCATTCAATTAGACCGGCAAAGTGCTGCTTCAATGCGGTAATGTCACTTTCGTCTTTGGTACTGATAGCCACTTTATCATAAATAATCGCATCCACGTCTAAACGTTCTAGTCTATGGAGGAAGGCATGTACTTCGTCCTGGTCGAGCAAATCCTTTTTGTTAATGACAAGCAATAGGGTAGCGTTATCACGCTTTATTCCTTCCAAGGCGCTCATAACCGCCTCTGGCGATTGTATTTTAGGGTCAACAACATACATCAATATGCTGGCTTTATCCATTTTTTCTTGTGTACGCTCCACACCCATGGCTTCTACAAGGTCTGTTGTTTTGCGAAGTCCTGCGGTATCTATAAAGCGATACTGAATGCCGCCTATGGTTAGAGTGTCCTCAATACTATCACGAGTTGTCCCTGCAATATCAGAAACAAGGGCTTTATCTTCTTCTAGTATCGCATTTAACAGCGAAGATTTACCCGCATTAGGCATCCCAATAAGAGCTACTGGTATCCCGTGCTTTACTGCATTACCCGTCTCAAAAGAATCTAAGAGATTTTTAAGTGTTGTACGAATATCATCAACAAGCTCACGCAATTGTGTTCTATCGGCAAAGGCAACATCTTCTTCACTAAAATCAAGTTCTAGTTCAACGAGGGAAGCAAAGGATAAGAGTCTTTCACGCAAGCTGCCTAGGCTTATGCTAATACCGCCACGAAGGTGCTGAACCGCAATGTGATGCGCCGCTTCACTTTCGGCAGCTATCAAATCCGCAACAGCCTCTGCTTGTGCCAAATCCATTTTTTTATTTAAAAAGGCACGTAGTGTAAATTCTCCAGGCTCGGCCAACCGTGCACCCATATCTTGAAGGATATTTAGAATTTTTTGCTGCACATATACGGAACCGTGGCAAGAAATTTCTACTAGGTCTTCACCAGTGTAGGAATTGGGGGTTTTGAAAACAGAAAGCAAGACTTCGTCTATAATCGCTTTTTTGTAATGAAAATCACCTAATAAAACCTGATGGGTGTTTTGTTGAGACAATTTTTTTCCAAAACGAGATTTAAAAACCTTTTCAGCTATAGAAATCGCCTTATCACCACTCAAGCGCATTACTGCTAGGGCAGCAGCACCTGGGGCGGTTGAGAGTGCAACTATGGTGTTGTTAATGTTCACAGTGAAATATCTTTACGGTAAGTCCTGCGTCGTTTGTGTAGCTCGTGCTTGTAGTTTTTCCACATGGATTGAATTGCCTTGTTTTCTTCCAGTTCTGGATTGGTTTCTACCTCAGTAATGCCACGCTTGTTAAACATTTCCTGTATGTCTTGAAAGATAATGGCGGTTACGCCTTTACTCTGATAACTTTCTTTTATACCAATCAAATAAAATGAAGCCCGGTTGTTTTTACGCAAGGCACGCCACAGATGATAAAATCCGAATGGGAACATCTTTCCGTTGATGCGTTTAAGAGCTTTGGTGAACGAGGGCATGGTAATGGCAAACCCAATCATTTCATCGTTTTCATCAACCACACATTTGATAAAATCGGGATGTACATAGGGCAAGTACTTCTTTTTGTACACTTCAATTTGATGTTGTTGAATAGGTACAAAAGATTGCAATTTATTATAGGTTTGATTGAGTAATTCAAACATCTTATCTACGTGGGGCTCAACATCTTTTGTTGTTTTAAATGCAAGCGTTTTCAGTTTGTAGCGAGCTTTGATTACACGTGCAAACTTCTTTACCTTTTCAGGGGAGTCTTTGGCATCGTAAATATCAATTTTAAATTCGATCCATTCGCTTTGTTTTTTTAGCCCTAATCTTTCGAGATGTATTTTTTGATAGGGGTAGTGATACCAAGTAATCATGGTATTCATGTATTCATAGCCGCGCACGAGGAGTCCGGCCTTGTCCATGTTTGAAAAACCCATAGGCCCTTCAATATAGGTCATGCCCTCAGCGATGGCAACTGCCTCAACCGTTTCAATGAGCTTTTGGCTTATTTCTAAGTCGTCTATGGTATCATACCAGCCAAAACGTACCTTGGTTTTTTTGAGTTTTTCTACTTCAACCCAATTAATCATGGCAGCAATACGGCCTACTATTTTCCCTTTTTTCTTCGCTAGAAAAAGCCGTGCCATGGCATGTTCAAAAACAGCATTTTTTTGCGGGTCAAAAATGTCCATTTCTTCCTTTGTGATTGTAGGAACCCATTGTGGGCAATTGCGATAGAGGTCAAATGGAAATTGAAAAAACGCACGGTACTGTTGTCTTGAAGTTACTTCTATAATTTCAATCATTTTACACGTTTTATTTTACGTTCAATTTTCTTTTGCTTTCTGTCTAATTTTTTTAATCCTCTGCCCGTTCGTTTATCTGCCTTTCTAACTTTCTTATCTGCTTTTCTATCGTTTCGTTGGGCTTCCTTTTTTTGTTTCTCTAATGCATTGTTTTGTGGTTCTTCGTTCCAAATATTGTGACGGTCTATACGGTAAGAAATCCCAATGCCTGCAGTCAATAAACTAGGAGTTGTCTTTAGGTTTTGTTGTACAGCCACATCGAGTTGAAAATTGCTGTTAAACAAATAAGCCACACCTGCACCCAGTCTGATGTCCCGGTAGCTTGGGCTATCATCGATAGTATATTCACCAAAAAACGACCACTTCGATTGGGTACTGTATGTAATAGTTCCTAACAGTTTTTTTTGCGACATACTGGCCGTTATGTAGCGCATAACCACATTATGGACCGCTACTAAGCCGGGGCGCAAATGCTGTTGAAAAATAAGCATGGTTGTACCTGAAACAAAAGGTTCAACTAGAGGACGATAATTGTAATTAAATAAAGGCAAAAAGTTTTCTTGATACGGATAAACACCGCCTGTGCTAAGCTGTGCGCCTGCATAGACTGAAACTGCAGGAATTAAGTCACGCCAGCGTATTCTATTATTGGCCTGCCAACTGTAAAAGTTTGGTTTGTATTTGTCAACATTACGGAAGGGGTCATATAACAAATATTTAGCACCAACTCCTAAATCACGCAAAGCATTCCTGTCTATATTGTAAGTCCCAGCAGCGTTCGTGTAGCGTAACGCATCAATTTGATAATCTGCAGTGCCAACAAATTCTAATTGTTCTTTAAATAAGCCAATGCGGATTTGAGATCTTCCGCCTATACCAATGTAAGAAGCATCTTGAAACGCACTAAAATTGCCCATTCGAAACGATAAGCCTTGTTCCAATTGGTATACACGTTTACCAACGCCAAATGCGCCCATGGATTGACTCGGGCGGTTGCTATTTATGACATCCGTATATTGTGCCATGGACATCCAAGGTATGGTCAACATCGCTGAAAAACATAATATGGATAGTAATGATAAGCGCATATTCAAAGATACATGAATTAAAAATTCCGTCATTATACATAGAGTTGTATTTTTGAAACATGATGAAATATCCAGTTTTGCGTTTTTTGCCGCCACATGCGTTAGTAACTGTTTTATTTGCCCTTATTTCATTGGCATATTTTTATCCTTTGCTTTCCAATAAGTACCTCGAGCAATCCGATATTGTACAATATAAGGGGATGCAGCGTCAAATTTTAGAGCACAGGGCTGAATTTGATGAAGAACCCTATTGGATTGATAACGCCTTTGTAGGTATGCCTTCCTATCAAATTACAGGACGCTATCCTTATGATGTGTTGCGCTATGTGGATTCCGCTTTGCGATTTTTGCCACGTCCTGCAGACATGCTTTTTTTGTATTTGTTTTTTTTCTATCTCTTTGCACAAAGTAGGCGCTTTTCTATACCTGTTTCTGTTGCAGGCGCACTTGCCTACGGTTTTTCGTCATATTACATTATCATTTTGATGGTTGGACACAACACGAAAGCCATGACCTTGGCCTATGCGCCCTTGGTTTTTTTAGGGTTGTTTCAAGTGCTGATTGATCGAAAAAAGTGGGGGATACTTTGGCTTACCCTTGGACTAGCGTTGCAACTCCATGCCAATCACTTGCAAATGACCTATTACACCTTGGTCATGATGTTTATCACAACGCTGATGTGGAGTATACATACCGGGTACAAGCGCGGTATCTCAAACATACTTAAACCTGTTGCAACACTACTTATAGCTGGAATGCTAGCACTTGTTTTAAACGCTCAAAACGTGCTCGCAACCTTAGATTATACCAAATTCAGTACACGAGGCGCAAGTGAATTGACTCTTAATCCGGACGGAACGGATAAAGTAGCTTCTGATGGCCTTTCGTTTGACTACATCACTTCGTATAGTTACGGTATTTTAGAATCCATGACCTTTATTTCCCCTAATATTATGGGTGGAAGTTCAGGAGAAGGCTTTGCCGATGACACTCCTTTTCTCCAGTTTGTCAAAGCCAAATTGGACGAGGGCAGTCTTGATTACGATACAGCAATTGGTTTGCTCCGCCAATTTAGACCGTATTGGGGCGATCAGCCCTTTGTGGCTGCTCCTGTATACTTAGGTGTCGTGGTGTTGTTTTTTGCTTTTTTGGGATTAATGGTTACCAACAGTAATACACGTTTGGTATTGCTATCAATAATTCTCGTTTCCTTGCTTTTTTCTTGGGGTAAAAATACACCCGAAGCAACTCAATTTTTTATTGACTACTTACCTTTGTACAGCAAGTTTAGGGCTGTTAGTTCCGCGCAAATCATGATCATGCTTTGTGTGCCCTATGCGGCTATGTTGGGCTTGCAATACTTGACTCAAGGAATGGGTTTTAGCAGGAAAAAGCTTGTCAACGTATATGGTGTTGTAGTTGTTTTCATTACCATAATCTTGTTTTTAATAGGAGGGGCAAAAGGTTTCTTTTCATTTACTTCAACTGCTGAGGGGGTGTCTAATTTGCCAGAAGTCTTACTGCAGCCGATTCAGGCTTCAAGAAAACTATTTGTTTGGGACGATGTATGGCATATCATTACCTATCTTTCTTTAATCGTGTTGGCTTTCCTTCTCTTTTGGCGCAAGTTCTTTTCTGGGAACGTATTTGCCGTTGTTATAGCCCTACTAGGTCTGGCCGACCTGTGGCAGTATAACAGGCTTTTTTTCAATACAGAACAGTTTAAAGGGAAATACCAATACGACTATCCTTTTGACATAACGGCTCAAGACAAATCCATTCTAAAAGACAAATCGAACTATCGTGTTTATGAGCCCAGTCTTGGTTTTTCTTCTTCTAGAACTGCCTATTTCCACAATAGTTTAGGAGGCTATCATGGAGCAAAACCTGCTTTGCTTCAAGATGTTTATGATTTCTATCTAAAACAACAAGATAGTGTGGTGCTTGATATGTTAAATGTAAAATTTATCATTGACGACCAATATGCTGATGGTGTAAAAAAACGCCCATCGGCACTTGGATCAGTATGGTTTGTCGATGAAGTTATTCAAGTAGCATCCGCCAATGAAGCCATCTTAAAACTAAATAAAATCAATCCTACAATGCAAGCGTTATCTCAAACGATAAAGCCTGTAGCTTATACCCCAATGGAAACGGATACCATTGCATTGGTTGAAAAACGCAATAATCTATTGCGATACACGGTTTCCACGACACATGAGCGCTTAGCTGTATTTTCAGAAATGTACTATCCCAGTGGTTGGTCGTTAGAAATTGATGGGACGCCACAAAATGTTCACAAGGTTAATTATATGCTCCGAGGAGTTGTAGTTCCACCTGGAGAACATGATATTGTATTTTCATTTAAACCAACTGTAGTGCGAAATGGTACCTTGCTAATGGCATTTGGATGGATTTTGTTCTTGCTTACGATTGGAATGCTTATGCGTAAACAAAAAGAGGGCAAACTTGGCTAATATCAAACGTATTGCAATTATGGTGTATTACTGGCCACCATCTGGAGGTTCAGGTGTGCAGCGTTGGTTATTTTTGGCAAACTACTTTGCTGCCATGGGGTTGGATGTAAGTGTTTTTGTGCCAGAAAATCCTCGTATTACTCAAGTCGATGATAGATTAGAGCAAAAAGTTCACTCGGGAATTACAGAAATAAAGGTTGCGGGTTGGGAACCATTACAAAACTCCAACAAACCCATAGGGGAGAACCTAGCGGAAAAGTCGGGGATATTAAAGCGTTTTATATTGTGGGTACGTGCCAACTTTTTTATTCCAGATGCAAGGGTATATTGGGCAAAAGCCGCAACACAAATCTTTTTGAAACATCACAACCAAAAGCCTTATGACTTGATTATTAGTTCTGGGCCACCACATTCATTACATTTAATAGGCTTGCACGCCAAACAACAAACGGGTGTTTCATGGGTTGCAGATTTTAGGGATCCATGGACAGGGTTTTTTCAAAACCGAAGCCTGCCATTGAACAAGAGGGCAAAGCAAAAGCACAAGCAATTAGAACAAAATGTATTGCAATGTGCAGATTATGTTGTCGTAACTGCTCCTTCTTTAAAAGCGGACTTTAAAGTGCACAATCACAATATAACTGTACTGACCAATGGCTTTGAGCAGCGCCTACCCATTGCATCTGAACCTACTGCTGGGATGGTGTATGCAGGAAGTTTGAAAGCGCAACAAAACCCAACCGCTTTGTGGAAGGCCATTGCATCACTAATCAAGTCAAATACCGACTTCTGTAATGCTTTCTCTCTGGATGTATATGGCAAAGTAGCCACTTCAATTAAAGCGGAGGTAAAATCACTCGGTATTGATTCACATGTGCGTTTTTTAGATTACCAAACCAAAGAACTTATCGATGCGCAACTGACAAATGCAAAATCCCTATTATTGTTGGGTATAAATATGCCGATGACCGCTAATGTTATCCATGGAAAGTTATTTGAATATATGGCAGCTCAGCGTCCTATTTTGGGAATTGGACCAAAACCAAGCGACATGCAGCCGCTTTTTGAAAAGTATCAATTGGGCGTTTATGCTTCATTTGACGAAGAGGCTTTGATTGAAAAAACCCTAATCGATTGGTTTGTAAACAACAATTTACCCCAATCTTCATCGGATGTTGCGTCATATGAACGCAATGTAATAGCGCAAGAATACCTCAACTTAATCCGTTTGTTGAAATGAACATGATTACCTCACAATCATCAAAAAACTTGCTGAGCATCATGTTTGCTTTTTGCATAGGTGCGGTGAATACGCTTATACTGTATCCACATTTTTTTGGCGCTTCCAACCAGGGTTTAGTCGTATTCTTGTTGTCCTCTTCCAATTTACTCATGCCGCTTATTGGATTTGGTGTAGCACAAACTGTTATTAAGTTTCACAGTGGCTATGCCAAGCACGAGCGGCAAAATTTTCTTTCCTTTATTGTAATTGTTCCACTACTCGTAGTACTTCCCTTTGGCTTTTTGGCCATATATTTTCACAACACAATTGCGACATTGCTTTCTGTTAAAAACCCCATAATTGCCCATTATACATGGGTTATTTTTGCTGTGGCTTTTGCTACAGCTTACTTTGAGATTTTCTATTCTTGGGCACGCGTGCATTTTAAATCCGTGACCGGAAATATTTTTAAAGAGATTTATCCACGCTTTATAATTTTTGTCTTGTTGCTTGCTTACGAAGTAGAAGTGATCAATTTAGATCAGTTTTTTATTTTATTGGTAGCCTTGTATTACCTGCGTATGCTCATGATGATGTTCATTGCTTTCCGAATACAACCACCTACCATATCTTTTAAGGCGCCAAAGAATGTTTCCGAGCTTTTGCGCTACTCTTTTTATTTGGTCCTAGCTGCTTCTGCTGGAAGCTTAATAATCGATATTGATAAGTTTATGCTCCCCCAGTACAAAGCAATTGCCCAAACGGCTTTTTACTCTGTGGGTATTTTTACTGCAACTCTTATTGAAGTTCCAGGGCGTGCCTTGTTTCAAATTCTAAACCCTTTGATTGCAAAGGCGATCAACAACCAAAATAACGCTCATTTAATCAAGTTATATAAGGATAGTTCCATCAATCTATTATTGTTGGGCGGGTGGTTCTTCTTGCTGGTAAACGGCAGCATCAATGCCTTATTTGACTTAATACAAGTAGATGGTTATGAAACGGCCGCACTGGTGGTGTTGATGATTTCGTTTGCTAAGCTTATCGTGATGAGCTCGGGGGCCTCAAACACCATGCTTCTCAATTCGAAGCAATACCGCATATCCCTCACACTTACCATATGTATGGCCGTATTTGTTTATATTGGAAATCGCTTTAGTATTCCAATATATGGAATCAATGGCGCGGCGTTGTCAACACTAGTGGTGTTGGTGGTCTTTACCTATGTGCGCATGGCATTTGTTTATCGCTATTTTGGCGTTTATCCATATAGCATAAGTACCTTGAAGGCATTTCTTATTATTGGATTGTTGTTTGCGGCTAGTACCACGCTACATTTAAATATA
>Ga0213862_10000745_pt1 | contig 13699 bp, 9 predicted proteins | sample PICome_7_FD_160092 | JGI IMG/M metagenome (GOLD analysis project Ga0213862, IMG submission 160092) | Coastal seawater microbial communities near Pivers Island, North Carolina, United States - PICO266 | ecosystem: Environmental > Aquatic > Marine > Coastal | place: USA: North Carolina | collected... | reverse complement strand
GCTTTGGGCACTGTCCGAAACAGCTCCAGACATCCTTTCGCCCTCCTCCGATACCCCTTCCCCCTTTGGCTAACCGTGTCGCTGCAATACATACATACCAGCGCCCGGCGAGGCTTAGAGCCCGGAAGGTCCGGCTTTTGTTGCGTCGCCCGCGACCGTGACCTGCCGGCTGACCTTGAGAAAGAACTGGAAAAGCTAAGTCGGTACGAACAAATCCCTGGTAAATCGAGCCCAGTGATTCTGCGGCACCTGGCCCTATCCAGCCGCACTGGCAATTACCATATCCTTACCTGCCTGCGCGATTCTGGCACCGACTATTCCAAACGCAACAATCACATCGCCCACCATCTTGCCTTCTCCGAAGACGAGATATCGGTCCTCCCGGATCCCGCTACGATTCTCTTGTTTTGGAACGGGTGGAAGGACTCTTGGATCGAACCTCCCAGAATACTTCAGGAACGAGACCAATTTCAGATAGGTGATCTGGATATTTCTACAGAAGTCACACCGATAGATTTCGACTCACCCATCAAAACCGGTAATCCACAGGATGCTGCTTTCAGTTTCGAAGCGGGTGAAGAACACGACCTCGCCCATCATTTTCGTAATGAACTTCTCACCCTTCCTGCAAACCAGCGCTGGGATGTTCCCTTCACAAACTTCATTCTGACATCCGATCAGCCGACCCAGTTTTTATGGCGAGGAAACTGGAAAGACCGGCCCCTTCCTTTCGAGTTCGAAGGACTAGCGGAGAAAGTAAGCACCTTCGAGTCGCCCCACGTTATTAAGGAGCAAGTGCCCGAGGAACCCGAGGATGTTTCACACCGGATTACTAAATCAGCCCCCAAAGTCGAAATCCCAGACGAACTCACACGAGCGGATCGCAAACGTCCAAAGCGGAAATGGACCCGTCGTCGACTCTCTAATACATTGAACCTAACCTTGGCATGCCTAGCGATCCTTTGCTGCGGAACAATCGCCTACCTCCTTCTTGATTTCAGATCACCACCCGAACCCGAGGAGCCGCAATCGCCTCAGGAAGCGCCTAGCTCTGGTCCAAGTTATCCCCATATGGTAACGGACAAATCTTTAGATCCCCGTCAATCATGGGCATCGCTCATTGATTCGGACGGTCTCTATAAGAATCTAGAGCTCAGTCTGGGTGTCGCAGAAGCATTGTCTTCACTCGGGGAACCTAAGCCACTCCAGATCGCTAAGACTCTATCAGCCGTCAAAGACGCAGTTGAGAATCAATCGTCAGATTCAATCGCGATTGTACCTATTCCAAGCTCGCTTGTTAAGAGCGATACCAGCCAGTGGTTCCTAGAACCCGACTTCGCTTCGGCAATAAAATTACTGGACGTCTTACTTATTCCCGAATCAATAGTCCCATTTTTTCAGGAGCCTCTCGCCAGCAACCCAATCTTCGGACCGCTTCGTGAGCACGTTCCATTCGACCGGTTTATTCCGGAGGACACCATTCTCAGTATAAAAGCCGTTCGTCGGGCCGCTAGAGACCGCCTCGTCCAAAACGGTATCGATGCCATTACGGCTGCAGAGGAATACAGGAGACAATGGCAGTCCCTATCAGAAGATGATATTCACCATAGTATCCAAATTTTGGAGACAGCTTTCGAATTGAACCCTGACGAACGCTATTTAGCTCAAGATAGCAACGGCCTTCTCATCTCTCCAACACAAGTAGAGATCTCCAACCATATAAGAACCCTGTATGAACGATTCATACTACGACGGGTTTCATCATTCATTACATCGCCAGAATTCCGCGATACCCTAAACACCGCCAACCAGGAGCACAACACAGCGATCGAGCAAGCCCGATCAATTTACGAGGTCTTTGCCACGGCAAGGGCGCTTTCCGAACCGATGGCAACCAAACTGGAGAATATTCGCGATCAGTGGCGGAAAACATTTATAAGAGACGATTTGATGGAGGAAACCATGATCAATTTTAACCTCGAACGCATGGCTAACAGAAAGCACAACCTGTCCACCCTACAGTCTCAGTTTTCCCAAAATACATTGGCTGATCTGGACTCCGCCAACCAGATCCTAGACTCCATTGAAAAAGCGGAACAGTCTATTCAGGCTATCGATTCGAATTCCGAATGGGCTTTGCTTGTGGGAAATCCGTGAATTAACCCATAAAAGTTTGCGCGAGGAATGGATTGTCTTCCTAAATCAAACTATACAGCTTTTTTCTCAAACATTTGTATTACACGCATGCGGCCCGACGCTTCCAGACTTGTATATCGAATAAAGACCGCCCTAAAGGGCGAGTCCAACGGCTTGGAAACAGCGAACTTGGCATGGCAATATGCGAAGGAAGTCGACCTCAGCCTCGCCCTCCTGAAGCAGTGTCTCGAGACAGAAAGCGACCTTGAGGCCTACGTCGCTTCCTATTCGAACCCCAGCGTGCTGGATACCCTCAATTCCCTAGATTTTGGTGGGGCAAAGGAATGGAGTGAGTGCTGCGAGAAATTTAGTTGGAGGAAAGCGGATGAAATTGACCCAGCACAGTTGAAGAAACTGCAAGAGAGATTCTCACAAATCGAAGATCCAAAAATCTGGCTGCAGGGTGAATTCCGGGCCAAAGTTAGAGCGAAAAAACCCCTCGAAGCCTACCAAATCGCAAGCCTCATATGCGAGAGGTTTGAAGCCGATGCCAATCTTGCAAGTGAGTTGGAGCGACTCAAGTCCCAGGTCATCGATCAGGCAGAGTCTGAGCTCTCAAGCGCGTTGCAGGAACTAATGCCCGCCGAAGCGCCCGAGGCGATCGTCGCCCGATACCGCTCATACGGTATAGAGCTCCCAGACAAGGAAGGTCCCATCAAAACCGTCCTTTTGTCCATGGCGGAAAACGCTGTTCGAGATTCTACGGCCGCTGTTGTATTCCTCATCGAACAAGCCAAGTCCTGCAATACGGATGAAGAGAGAAGTGCCCTTGAGAGGGCCTATTATAAATGCGACTACCAGCTTACCTTAACGGATACACGATCAAAAATCGATCCCAAGCTACGTGACGCCTACTCGACTGTTGTAACAGAGATCTCCCATCACAGAGCCGGTACCGAATCCAATATTTTAATACAAAATTCGATCGATGACTTAAGGAAGGTTCTACAAGGGCTTTCGATAAGCTTTGGACGCAAAAAGGCGACGGTCCATGATGCTAAAGAACGTCTCAAATCATTCGAAGCTCAGGCAAAGCGGATGGGCAGGCGGATTCCGGCTGCAACCCAGGAAGACATCAAAAAAGCTCTTTCCGAAGCCACTCGTAAACGGGCTCCCAAATACGCCATTCTGGCATCGGGCACACTTGTCATTCTCCTTATAATCGGCTGGATCGCAGATAGTCAGGTAAAGAATAACAAATATTCGGAAACTCTCCAAATCGCTACCGCCGCCCTCAATCAAGCCGCCGCTAGTCAAGATATCGAACAGGCGGAAAAAGTGCTCCTAGAGCGAAATGAGTTGGTAGCCAATGCTCCATCTGGCCATGCGATCCAACAGGCTGCGGGATCCCTGCAGCGCTGGATCACCGACCAGAAAAGCCTCCAAAAGGAATACACGGAGATCGCAGATCGCCTAGACTCCATTCGAGGCTCTGAAAATGTAGATCCCAATGCTCCTGAAATCGATGCCCTTCTAAGCAAGGCAACGACGACGCTCGCCGCAATAGACGTCGAACTGGAAAACGATTCCGAAGCGCGAATCACCCGATTTGAAAATTGGCGTAAAGACCAGATTTCCGAGCAACTGAACGATCGAAAACAAGTATTGCTCAGCTACGTTCGAGAAGCCCAGAACAACCTCGAACAAGCTGCGGCAGCCTCAAACGACACTGAATTCGAAGCAAGCTCCAGAGCCATCGTTGAGTCGATAGCAAACGCACGACTACATATATCCCAATACCCTGATTCGGATCAAAACTCGCTTCAGCAGCGCAGTATCAAGCGGATTGAAGAATCGCTTAAAAGCATACAGGGGAAGCGAGATACCATGCTCGCTGCCCAAAAATCAATCAAAGGGGCCGACGATCTGGCAGGCTATCTCAAATCGCTGGAAGCAATATACAATTTTGAGACCCTGCCTCCAGACGGCAAACGAAATATTGGCCGGATATTGAAGTTGGAGAATCAATACAAGTCCTTGATGCAGAATTTGATCATGCCCGGCAACCCCAAAGGGTGGGAAGCATTGAACGCTGCGAGCGATTTTGCGGCAGAAAAACAAATACTCGATGAGGCTGAGACAGCATTTGTAGAGCGAATGATCAACAATCCCTTATTCCCTACGATTTACGAATCGAAAGTTAAATACTTCGAAGGTGCTCCTGTAGCTAAAAACGAGTACTCCGTGTTCCTGGCGGATCCCATTCAAAAAGGGGATAAGGCCGGACTGAAAACAGGAATCAATTTTAGTTTTATAGTACGGGGATTCGACGAGAACGGGGATGCCGAAGAGGAAGCTTTGGAGATGAATTTTCTTAGCCATCCTGACGGTACATTCTGGGGTTTCTTCTACGAACCCTCCGAATTGTCGAAAGAGTCAATCTACTACCAGGAATCTCTCCGCGTATCCTTCATGAAGATACTTGCAGCCGCTCCTCGTTTTTTCCCGCTCGAACTGATCGACGAGCTAACCTCCAAGAGAACCTTATCTCCAGCCTTTCGCGCCTACTGGCAGCAGCAGCTTATTGAATTTATGGGAATGAATCCCTGGAAGTGGGGTATGTCGCTTTCCCCTGAATTACAGAATCAAATTGAGTCTTTCGAAAAGCTTGATCCAGATGGAATCGACCAACAGCAATGGCTATCGACCGTAGAGCAAATATCTCCTTCTGTGCTGCTCACCGAGCACTTTCGAATCGCGAGCAAGACGAAAGTGGCAGATGAGGCTAAGACATTTGTCGAATTCTATTCTTACGCAAAAGCGGGGGAAATGAAGCTTATAGGGCAGGCCAATGAATCCGGAGAAATCGAATACGAATATCCCCGACTCGATGACGAGAAAGTCTGGATCGTCAATGGACTAACCGGTAGGATCGAACGCTTTGAGGCAGAGACAAAAATCGCCCCCTACGCACCCGTGATCGCATACCGCTTTGAAGACCAACCCGCATCTCGAGTAATACAAAAGACAGAAATGCGTACCGGTGTCGATTTGAGCTCAAACCGATATTCACAAAGACTTCCTCCTCTATTTAAATAGGAGCCTCTGGAAGTTCTAGCTGCCGCCAATAGTCTACTCAATTCCGCATGGAGTGACTGCGGGCAGTCCTTTTCAAAGTAAATAGAGAATCGTTTGTCAGGTATGATCCTCGCCCAAATTCAAATTTCCCGGCACAAGTTCACTCAAGCGAAACCCGATCCAACGTGGAAAGGCCCAACAATAGGCCTTTCCATGCTTGACAGCCCCCCCTTGCTATTTCCATTTTCTCCCTCTTTTTCCAATTTTTAGTCATGAGACCGACATACAGACCACACCGTTTGAAAAGAGTTCGCAAGATAGGCTTCCGTGCTAGAATGGGAACCCGAGGCGGTCGCGCCCTCATCAATGCCCGTAGACGCAAGGGTCGCAAACGGCTCGTGAACGTGTAGACAGCCTCTGGCAATACGAGTCGGAGCCCTCAACCATGACTCCGAAGCTTACCCTCAAGTCAGGCCAGCGACAAAAGCGAAACAACGACTTCGTTCGCACACGGAAACAGGGCCGAACCTACCGTTGCCAGTACTTCGCCCTCTTCTCAACTATACACGCAGAAGAAAGTAGGGATCGCCTCTCGGCCCGCATTGGAATCTCCGCCTCTAAACGAGTAGGCAACGCCGTCGCCCGAAACCGACTCAAGAGACGCTTCCGCGAGCTCTTCCGCCTCCGACAACATAAAATCCGCCAGGAAGCAGACATCGTGATCAGTATTCGATTCCCTGCAAACCGTGCCACTCTCAGCGAATTGGAACATAGGTTCGAGCAAGCGATCCAGTACAATGGCCTAATTCGCCCTGAGCGCTCCAGCTCCCCATAAAATCGACCCGTCATTGCAGAGCTTATTCTGCTTGCCTGAACATTTTCACCCTCTTTTATGACCGACCTTCGCTCTTGCGATAGAACTCGATAAAAATTTCCATATGGATAAGAAAAACACCGCTATTGGACTTCTACTCCTCGCTAGTGCATTCACCCTGATGTTCTTTCAGGCTCCGCCGCCTTCTCAACCGATTGAGACGACCCCCGCTCCTCCTGCCCAATCGCCGAGCCAAAACACACCATCTAATCCGTCTGATGCGATTCCCGTTATTGTGCCACAGGCAAACCTGAATGTTTCCGGCCCTGCAGAACTGGAGAGCATTGGAGCGAACCTGAACGAGAGAATTGTCACCCGTGACAACGCCCTCATGGAGGCGAGGTTCACTAACTATGGGGGAGCGATACAGGAAATCGTCCTCAAGGATTTCGAAAGGTCTCGCGACGATGATTCCCCCTACATCATGAACGAACGTCGCTCCGGTCCAGCCCTTGAACTAACGGGGCTCCAAGGACTCGATAAAAGCGAATCCTACCAACTAGTAGAACCCAGCGACCCGAACACCGTTGAGTTTCGAAAAGTCATAAATGACAACTACCAGATTACCCGGCGCTACACGATTAGTCAGGACGTTGAAAACGAGAAGGCCTATCTCGTCCGCCATGAACTTGCGTTTCGCAACCTCACGGCTAACCCGCTTTTCATTGGGGAATTCAACCTGAATTCCGGTACCGTCGCTCCCTCAGGCCCCCAAGACGCACAACTTCTAACGTTCGGCTACTTTGATGGGGAAGACACTGAATTTCTTGCGCAGGGGAAATTCACAGGCAGCAACATTCCTTTTTTCAAATCTGCACCGCGCGACTCCATTAGCGAGAACCGCAATGTTGGTTGGGTGTCCTTGAAAAACCAGTTTTTCATCACCATACTAAAGCCAGACCAGCCCGGGATTGGATACTTCGCTCAACCCGTCCAGTTCCCTCAATCTGCCGACGAGTCTCGGCCTCAGCTTGGCATGACAGGTTCCATGAAGCTTGGCAGTTTCACTTTGGCTCCCCAGGACACGCAAACGTATGGGTTTGACTATTACATTGGACCGAAGGAGTTCGATCGCGTTTCAAGGGTGGGAGAGAATACAGAGGAGGGAATGCAGTTCGGCTTCTTTGGAGCGATTTCAAAACTGCTACTAACCATGATGAATGGGTTCCACAGTTTCACCCACAATTACGGAGTCGCGATCATTCTACTTACCCTCGCCATCAAGATCGTGTTTCTTCCCATCAACCTCATGTCTTCACGCTCCATGAAGCGAATGGGAAAGCTCGGTGAGCCGATGAAGACCATCAACGAGAAGTTCGCCGACAACCCCACGAAAAAGCAGCAGCTGATGATGGAGATGTACAAGCTGAACAAGGTAAATCCTGTTGCGGGCTGTCTGCCAATGATCATCCAGATTCCAATCTTTTTCGGCCTTTTCTATATGTTGAGAAGCGCCGCTGAGCTTCGTTTGGCCGATTTTGTCTGGATTCGCGATCTTTCCATGGAGGAAGGCATTTTTACTCTACCCTTCTCCATCCCCTTCATGGGGGACCAGTTCAATATTCTGCCTTTCATCTACTTGGTTTCACTGGTCGTTCAAATGGGCATGATGCCAACTCCCTCCGTGGACAACGCCCAGGTTAAGATGATGAAGTTTATGCCTTACATATTCTTTCCAATCATCTATACTTTCGCCTCTGGTCTCGTTCTATACTGGACTGTCAACAACGTCTTCACCATCGGCCAGCAATGGATGATCAATCGCAAGAAGGACGACTTCGAACTCATACTACCCGCAGCCTTGAAAAAAGCGATGGAAGCTCCCAAAAAGAAAAAGAAGAAACGTTAGGATCCCATTTCTAGCGGTCTGATAAAATCAACCCTCAAAGTTCTTACTTTAGAAATGTCCGGACACAGTAAATGGTCTACCATCAAAAGGAAAAAAGGCGCCGCTGACGCTAAGCGAGGCCAAATATTCAGTCGCCTTTCCAAAGAAATCACGCTCGCCGCGAAAAATGGCGGAGGCGACCCGGATATGAATCCAAAGCTTCGCACCGTGCTTCTCAAGGCAAGGGCTGAGAACATGCCGGTCGAAAACACCGAGCGGGCAATTAAGAAAGGTACCGGTGAACTCCCAGGGGTCGTTTACGAAGAGTTTGTCTACGAAGGATATGCCCCGCATGGGGTGGCTGTCATAATCGAGGTTACAACGGACAACAAGAACCGGGCCGCATCGGATGTCCGCTCCACCTTCTCCAAGAACGGCGGAAATCTCGCGGGCGCTGGAGCGGTCGCATTCATGTTTCAAAGAACCGGCCAATTCATTATTTCCAAAGACAAGGCTGACGAGGAGACGCTGATGGATATCGTCCTAGAAGCAGGGGCCGAAGACCTTAAAGTAGAGGAGGAATACTTCGAAGTGCTCGCCCCTCTGACAGAGTTTGACCATGTAAGTCAGGCTCTTTCTCAAACTGGAATCGAACCAGACAACGCCGAACTAGCCTATCTACCGGAAAATTTGACCCCCATCTCCAGTGCTGAGGACGCGAAGCAAGTCCTCCGCATCATAGATGCCTTGGACGATCTCGACGACGTCCAGAACGTTTTCCACAATGCGGAAATCCCGGAAGCGTTCATGCCGGATGACGAGTAGCCCTTTTTACAAAAGCGCGTCATAGCAGAGAAGCCTGCTTGCAGGCTAAATTCATTTGCGCAATCTCTATTCTACGATGAATCCCGCAGAGGAAGATATTGCACACAGCTATAATGGAGAAATAGGACTCGTTTCTCCTCAGGATTTTCGCTGCGACACCTCCTTCGAATTTGAAAGTGGCCAGTCCATCCCCGAATTCACGCTCCGCTACGAAACCTACGGACAACTCAATTCAGACCGGAGCAATGTCGTTCTCGTCGCCCATGCCCTGACAGGGGATCACCATTGTGCCGGTGTTCACTCTCTCAAGGACCGTAAGCCGGGCTGGTGGAACAGTCTGATCGGACCTGGCAAACCGATCGACACCAACCGATTTTTCGTGCTCTGCGCCAACTGCATTGGAGGATGCCAAGGCTCGACGGGACCCAAGTCAATCGACCCTCGTACGGGACAGCCCTACAATCTCACGTTTCCCTTCGTGACAATTCGGGATATGATCCGTTCACAGAAAATCCTCCTCGATAGTTTGGGTATATCGGAACTCTACGCCGTTATTGGAGGATCGATGGGGGGTATGCAGGTGCTTCAATGGGCGATTGAATACCCCTCTTTTGTAAGGCGTATCATTCCAATGGCTACAACCTGGAGGCAAAACGCCCAGGCAATCGCTTTTGACGAGGTGGGAAGACAGGCCATTATGCAGGATCCCGAGTGGCAGCAGGGGAACTACGACCCTGACAAAGGGCCCAACGTCGGTCTTGCTATCGCCCGGATGATGGCCCACATCACATACCTTTCCGATCGCAGTATGGACCGGAAATTTGGCCGGAAACGGCAAGAGGGCCAGGGAAATCGCTATTCTTTCAATATCGAATTCGAGGTTGAAAACTATCTGAAATACCAAGCTCAAAGTTTCATCAATCGCTTCGACGCGAACGCGTACTTGTATTTTACTCGCGCTCTAGGATATTTCGATCTCGAAAGTGCCTATGGCAGTCTGGACGATGCATTTAAATTGCTAAAGTGCAAAGCACTCTCAGTCGCCTTTACTACTGATTGGCTGTTTCCGCCGAAACAAAATCGGGAGATCGTATTAGCTATGCTGAGACAGGGGATCGAAGCGTCCTACACAGAGTTGGATCTAGATCTCGGGCATGACTCGTTTCTCATCGAGTCCAACGAGCTTTTCAATCTTGTGCGTAACTTTCTTTCCACGTAATTGATCTCGCCAATCCTTAGCTCGCACTCAGATCGTATATGGCATAGCCGCTTAGCCAATTCGGGATTATGGTAGATTCACGCTTCCAGTCCCCTCTGAGATAAACTTTGCGGGCAATGTGAAAATTTTGATGGCGGCAATAGGATTCAAACTGCCTTACCGAAAGAGGATTAGCCCGTCTCGATTCAGCCCAATCCGCTGGATACACCTCATTTTCCAATCGCCGACCGTGTACAAGCATGCTCAGTCTGTTTTTCCAGTAGGCAAAGTTCACAAATCCAATGGTCAGATTTTGCGAAACGCGCAACGCCTCCCTGATAACCTTGGATGGGCTATCCAGCTCCTGCAAGGTACGCGAGCAGATCACCCGGTCAAAATGATTGTCAGGAAACGAGCCCATGAACTCCATCATGTCACCCAAATAAGCGGATAGCCCTCGTTTGACGCAGTCGTGGATCTTTTCCGGACTCAAATCAACCCCCACGCCCTCAGTCTGCCTGCTCTGTTTCAGATACTCGAGAAGCACACCGCGACCACAACCGAGATCCAATACGCGCGAACCGGGCTCCACCCAGTCGCGCATGATCTGCATATCTACGGATCGCTTGTCCTTATACTTAGCCATTACAGTGAACTGTCCTAAGCGGCCACATGGGTTGATCAAGACAGAAAGCTGTCATAGAGAATTAGCCTGGGCTCACTTAACCTTCGATTCTGTACAGGCCAATCGAGTTACTATTCCCGCTTTTTCTTTCCGGCCATAACCCGCCGCATCTTCGTCGAAGGCTTTGCAGAAGCTATGAGAGAACAGGTATTTTCCTGCACTCATCACAATAGGAAATTCTGGCCAAAGCATTACGTTCACCTCTACAGCTATCGCTGTTTCAGACTCCCCACTCCAGATGCTCTGGCAGGCGAAATGAGTAGCGACCAATGAGGAGGAACAAGCCTACCCCAACAATAGCGATCGATTCCTTGGCCATATCCTCTAATATTATTTGAGCTCCAAAACGGCCTGTTGCCATTTTAATTTTGCCGCGTCTAACATTTCCTTGCCAATCGCTTCAATCACAGAGGCGACGACGGCATTGCCAAATTGCTTGTAGGCTTGCCCGACGCGTGGATCAATTTTGAAGTTCTCGGGAAAACCCATCATGCGACGGCACTCAACGGGGTGCAATTTGCGCACTACACCATCCACCAGGTATGCGCCGGTTTTGGCTGCGGCTCCACCGCCATGGGCTGAGAGAGTGATACCCTGACCATCGGGCGAATAGATCCGCTCACCCTGCCCCCCTTTATTGATGACTCCAATTTGGATCGGTTTTTCAGATCTTGCCCCCAGGTCCCTTCCAACATTGGTATCCGTAATCCTAATATCGTTACGAACAATTGCCGTACTTTCAACTTTTGATTTTGGAAGCAATATGTCCCGCACCGACACCTTCTTTCCTGCTGGCTGCGGAAATCTAAACTCGCCAATCACAACATCTTCCCTTGTGCCCACGATGTACAAACGCTTGCGTGCCTGGGGAACCCCGTAATCGGACGCGTTTAGAATAGCGTGCTTAGTCTGATACCCTTCGCCTTCCAGCATCGATAGCGTCCTTTTCAACGTATCTCCGTTCCTGTGTCGTGCATAATTGGCTACATTTTCAAGAAACACAGCCCTTGGTCTTTTCTCAGAGACCAACCGCATCACTTCGAAAAACAAAGTTCCCCGGGCATCTTCGAATCCCAGTTGCTTTCCACTAACCGAAAACGGCTGGCAGGGAAAACCTCCACATAGCACGTCATGATCTGGGACATCTGAAGCATCGATTTGGGTTATATCACCCGCCGGTTTTTCTCCGAAATTCCGCTCATAGGTTGCCGCTGCGTGCTTGTCGATTTCCGAGCTAAAAACGCACCGTCCGCCCAATCGTTCCAACCCAATACGAAATCCACCAATGCCAGCAAATAAATCGATAAAGGTGAACATTACGATAAAATCAAACGATTCGGCCCAATGCGTTGGGGGTGATCTCACGCACGTCTCGCAGTATCGTTTCCCGATTGAATACCCCATCTCGAAAGGAGGTTCTCAATTCCTCGGACTGAAAATCGAAACCGATTAGGGCCCGGCCCACTCTCTCACCTGTGTAGCTATAATTAAAATACACGATACTCGCATCCTGGCAATTGTTGAGAAGGAAGTCGTGCAACGCGCCCGCTCTTTCCGGAAACTCAATTTTAATGAAGCACGGATACTCGATCAAAGACGCGTCGTATGGGATGATCCTGAATTCGACGTCCTCATCTCCTGTCGCCTGTTCGAATGTTATCCCCAGCTGTTCGAGTCGTTTTTCCAATACGGAAAATTGCTGAGGCATGGCGTCTATTCCAATTACCGGCGTCGCCTCGGTCAGATTTGAAAGTCCATGCTGGAATTCGATAATATTCACAGATTCCAGAAAGGTCTCCAACAGATGGAGCAAGGCACCCGCCTTTTCAGGAATCCTAAATCGGTAGTACCTTCTATGGGCTGAACCAATACCCGCATGCCGAACGATGAATGGCAGTTGACCGAAATCCATATTCGATCCACAGATTATTGAAAGGGCTTGTTTACCTTGTACCGACTCTTTCTCCTTGAGCCATCCCGCAAGCCCCATCGCTCCCGCTGGTTCTGGAATCAATCGCTGGCTTTCCCACAAGAGTTCAATCGCAGCACAAACTTCGGCATTCGTCACCGTGATGAAACGGTCAATAAACTGACGGCAATAGTGACTGGTGAGACTGCCCGCCTGCTTCACTGCCGTTCCATCGCAAAACACATCCACGTAGTCGAGCTTCACAGGACCACCCTGAGCAACTGCCGCTGCCATAGACGCCTGATCTTTGCCCTCGACGCCAACGATTTCTATGGATGGATAGTACCGTTTTAGCCAGCAGGCAACTCCTGCCGCCATTCCACCGCCACCAATTTGCAAATACGCTATATCGAAGTCACCCTCGCCCGCCATCACCACTTCATCGGCCAACGTTCCTTGGCCCGCGATCACCGCTAGGTCGTCATAAGGGTGAATAAATGTCCTCTTTTCTTTTTCCGAGTACTTATGGGCCGCCTGGGATGCATCGTCGTAGGAATCTCCATCCAGTCGGACATTCACAGAATCACCTCCCAACCTTCTAACCGCCTCTTGCTTCATTAAAGGTGTAGAACGAGGCATGAAAATCTCGGCACTCGTCTTCAACGCTTTGGCAGCCAACGCCACACCCTGAGCATGATTGCCAGCTGAGGCACAAACTACACCCTCGGCTTTCTCTTTGCCACTTAACAGGCTCATCCGATTATAAGCTCCTCTCCACTTGTAAGCATGTATTGGCGACAAATCCTCCCGTTTGATAAAAATGCGGTCGCTCCCGTTTAAACGATGCAGAGGAGTAGGTCTGGCAATTTCGTAGACCCTTTGGCGAGCTTCAAGGATGGCCTGAAACAAGTCCTCGACAGATGGATACGCTGCAGCGCTATTCCCAGATTCGCTCATCTCAATCGCGCTATTTTTGAACGTGGTGGAGGAAACCCCAAACCATAAGCACTGCGAAAGTGCCAATCCATGCAGAAACGAAAGCGAACGGTCCTACTTCCGGAGTGAGAACAGCAATCAATACGGCAAGCATTGTCGCTACAACGAGCGGGAAAATGATAACCTTGCCCAGTGGTGGGGGCGTACGCATAATCGAAGATCCAAACAGC
>Ga0213862_10000743_pt1 | contig 13706 bp, 6 predicted proteins | sample PICome_7_FD_160092 | JGI IMG/M metagenome (GOLD analysis project Ga0213862, IMG submission 160092) | Coastal seawater microbial communities near Pivers Island, North Carolina, United States - PICO266 | ecosystem: Environmental > Aquatic > Marine > Coastal | place: USA: North Carolina | collected... | reverse complement strand
GTCAACAAAACTGACGAAAATTTTCGAGGTCAGTCGCGGAGACGTACGACTGGCGTCCTGGAAACAGGTAATTTCATCCGCATGCGACCGTCGTACACGGGCTGGATTAACCCCGCTGCGAAAGGCTTGGTGGGTAATCAGAGCCAAATCACGCAGGAAGATTTACTCGCCAACTTTGATTGTGTTCGTGATTCGGAGGTTCCCAACGGGGAGGGGAGCAATAAAATGTTAGGGACAGACGAAGCAGCAGATACTTTTCAAAAAACTGAAATAGCGACCGGATTTGGCGTGCCATCGGTGCCATCCGATCAGGACCGTCGAGAAAGTCGCAACTGGAGTGTTGCTAAACCAAGCGTGGCGGGGAACAACGGGGGTCCTTCGCCTACCAAAAGCACGGAAGACATGGACGAGGATGAGGACGAGGATGATTTCGGCGATTAAGAATGAAGAGCGAGTGAAAAGAACGGGTAATCATGGGTGACACCACATCGGGGGGCGGTGACAGACAGACGCGTATTTTAGTTTAAAAATAAATTCAAAATCTTTGTTGTACATACATATAATATTGTGCGTATTCTCGTGCAAAAATAAGCTCTATTTTTGGACTGAAAAACACTTCAAAAGATGGTATTTTTCATCAAAAATCACGCCTTTTAAGCTCGCCTTGCTCGTCTTTTTTGTCTTTTGTCAAAGAAAACCCGTTTTCGCGCGCACGCGCCCTCACAAAACCACAAAACGGCACTAAAACCACCATTCCGTGCGCGCTATGATCTGGAGTTAAAATCGAGAAAAAGCACGCCGTCAAAGAGCAATGAATAGAGGGACTTCGTAACCGCGAGCTTTTGTTCATTGGTATCAAACTCGCTCTTTACGGCGTGCGTCGAAAATCGCCTTCTTCGAATGATTGGGGAGGGGAAAGAAGGAAGAAAGAGAGAGTTTCTAAAATGTGGGCACCTTTACCTACAAAAACGTTTCGACAATTTTCCAACTTTGCGCGCGAAAGATATCATCTAGTGAACGAAAACACGTGACCCTCCACTCTTCCCAAAAGAACAACCACATGTCACTCTACATTTCATTGCTACCGCTTTGTGAACGCACCGCATATTCGAGATGAAAACGAACGAAAGTAAACCCTACCCCTAAAATCGCCTCTCCAATTCCGCCTATACACAAACCTAGCGCGTATTGGTGCGCGCCCCAAAGAGTGATTTCGATCCAAAATGAACAGAAGATTGCGCTAAAGATCCAACGCTGTTCCCTACCTTGTAGTGGAATGCTTTTTACCGATTCTAATTCGTTATCGTAGCGTATACGCGGTAGTGTTTTTGAGCTCCTTTTGTGTGACTTTTTGTGACTTTGACAAACCCCTAATCCGGAACTCCCAACCTACAATTTTCACTTGAAAAAAAAACAAAACTCCGTTAAATCAACCTAAATCGCGAATGTACGAATTCAAAACTCGTACATACATGCGTACACATACATTTGACGCCTACATGCTATCTATTCAGCTTCAATCGCGCGCGCGCGCGAGAAAACGCGACCCCTACTGTATTTAGGGTTTTAAACCCTATTGTTTAGGGTTACAAACCCCCCTAGCACACCCTAAATTCAGGGTTTAGGGTTTAGGGTTTAGGGTAATGGAGGAAAATGGGAAAAAATAATGGCGCGAAAAATGATCACTATGTGCGCGATAGAACGATCTAACGCGCGACGATGATTGATTCAGGAAGGTGTTACCTTTTTGTATGCTTCTGTGACGATTTAAAACGATTAGTCTAGTTTTTTTATGTGTGAAGAGTAGACTAAATGCCATCAACCGTTGTTTACGTGTTTTACGTCACAGACGTGTACGAACGAGAGACATCTACTCGCTCGATCGATCGATCGATGACGATTCGACTGAGCCTTCGCAAAAATCAGCAACGTGCGAGAGTGTGCTTGGTCTGGATTGAATTCCGGATCCGAAACGCAGTCTCGGCATCAAACCTATATCGATTCCGTCTTCAGCTCAAACATCTCGACGACGGTTCTGGCTGGCTCGACCTTTGGTTTCTACGGTTGACGTGCTAGCGTCATTGCGATGCGTTCGTTTTTGTATGAAGTGTCTGTGTGCGACATTATTACAATGATGAATTTAATCTAAATGCTTGCTTGCGTTCTCGATCCCATTTCGGGATGGGGGCTACTTACGAAGTACGCGAGGATGATCTTCTCAGATCAACACGCGTAAAACTTTCGATAGACCCTGGTCTTTCTCTTTCTCTCTTTTCTTCCCCAAATCTGCTCGAAGCTCACTTCATGAGCTGCTCGTTTTTGTTTCGTTCCGCCAACACTTTCGCAATTTTGTTGTCGGCTTCGACCTGGGTCGTCGTCCAGCAGCCTAAACAGAAAACGTCGTTTTGATTGAGTTTCGGACACCCTTCGCCTTTCGCCGCCCTCTTCTTGATATTCAAGATGTTGTACGACTTATCCAACGGCAAATATCCTATCAAACCTTTCTCGTCGAACTTCTTCGAGAGAAGTTTGTGCGCTTTTATCGCCCGCATCCAACCACGGCTCTTCTCTCTCGGACACGTCGCACAGGGCGCGTTGAATCCGAGCGGCGGAGGAAATTTAAGCTGTTGTTTGATGTGCTCAATTTTTCGCCTCTTCTTGTACTCTTTCCTCTTCAACTTGTACTCCGGTTTTTGTTCGCGCTCTTTCGCCTTCAACTTGTTCTCCGGATCGTCTTTGTACTTTTTCGCCCTCGCCTTGTTCTCCGGATCATCTCTATACTCTTTCGCCTTCAACTTGTACTCCGGTTTTTGTTTGCGCTCTTTCCTCTTCAACTTGTTCTCCGGATTGTCATCGTACTCCTTCTTCTTCAACTTGTACTCCGGTTTTTGTTCGCGCTCTTTCCTCTTCAACTTGTTCTCCGGATTGTCATCGTACTCCTTCTTCTTCAACTTGTACTCCGGTTTTTGTTCGCGCTCTTTCCTCTTCAACTTGTTCTCCGGATTGTCATCGTACTCCTTCTTCTTCTCCTCTCGATTCTTCAACGGTTCCTTCGTTTTCAAATCGATGAGGTTTTTTCCGTCCTCGATTTTCAACTCTAAAACCTTCAAAATCGCTTCTACCTCGTCGGAGTTCAATCGAAAGTCCCATTCTCCTACGATTATCATAGGGAAAATCGTCTCACGAAAGTGCTGCAACGGTCCCGATGACTTGCCCAAGTTGCAGACTTCGCGCATTCCGAGCATACTGAGCGCGGTATCGGTCTCGTCCGGGAAGATCGCTTTCATGCACCATTGTTCAAAAGGCACCCCCTGTTCTTCGAACAGTTTTCGTAAAAATCCAGGTAACTTCTTCACCTTTCCACTCGTGAACCTCTCATCATTAGCAACCTTCACAAGACAGTCTGCAAGCGTGCGGACGAGGTTATGGTTTTTGTTCAACGGTCGAGTTCCCGTTTCCACGAGCTTATTCCCGGGCATCGTCAACGAAAGTCAGATTGTTGAATCTTTTTTTTTTTATGAGGAAGAAACTTATTTATGGTGCGCTGAGATCCAATCTCGGTCGTCCAGTAGTCGTTCTCAAAAAAATTGGAAACAAAAGTTCGTCAGAAAAACTGTACAAAAAGGTCTGGCGAAAAAAATAAAAAATCCTTTCCTTGACCTTTCCGTGACCTTTCCGAAAAGACGACAGCACAAAAATCATCATCGTCAGCGCAGCATCCTCTTCTTCGTCGAGCGCACTGTTTTGTGCACACGACGCGCGCGCTTCATCGCGTTTTAACGAAAGAAAGGCGATCTCTACTAAAGATGATGATCTCGATGACGAATGCGGATCAAAATCGAGACGACAAAGTGTCCAGAGGGAACAACAACATCACCCCGATTAAAATCAGAAAAGTTATTCCAAAAACGGAGGACAGACGAGACAAAACGACTTCTCCGGGGAATCATCATCATCATCAGCGCTCGGAAGAAGAAGACCAAGAAGACTCATCGCCTCAATCGCGATCGCGTTCGATGACCGAAGATGACGATCAGGTGTTATTAAATTCGAGAGGTCAAAGTCCGAGGAGAAATTTACAGTTCACGACGGCGACGAGCAACAACAGTCGAGAAGGATCGTCCGTGGCGAGTTCGGAGGAGGATTTGCAGGTTGCGAATGGCGAGCGGATTCGAGGAGAATCGTCGTCGTCGGGGAATAAGAACGAAAACGATTCAGACGAGAATCCTGAAGAGAGAACCAACATAATAAACAACGGAGGAGAGAGTAAACAACAAAATCAAGGTATTAAAAGCAACGTCGTGCAACGGATGGGAAGATGTTCGTCCACTTCGTCTATGATAAGTTCGACGGCGAAAACGGACGAGTACGGATTACAGACCAAGCCGTGCACCATCGCTCGATTGGACGGGTATTGTTACGGGTTTCCGGTGGACGAGAGGAAAGAGAAGGCGTACTCGAAAGCGAGGAAACAGTTGATGAAACAAAAAGACAGAGCGAGCGAGAGTTACGCGAGGTACTCGAAAGCCAGGAAGGTGTGGAAAGAGGCGAAGAGGACGAGCGGGAGTTCCGGGAGTAGCGTGACCAACGTCACCAACTCGGCTATAAACGAAGCGTTGAATCAGTGCCAACGCGAAGTTGCCAGAAACGGTTTACCGGAGAAAAAGAGAGCGAAAGCGTGGTTGGACGCGTTATCCGTGAAATCGAAGCGGGATAATTGCGAGAAGACGTACGAGGAGTACTCGCAATTGAGCGAAAGAGAACGATTCGATCGCGAACGCGCGAGCGTCAGAGTAGATTTGATCAACGTGTTTCCGGATCATCCGAGATACTCGCTAGGCGCCATCGACTCGATGAAAGAACGCAAAGAAGAAGGAGAAGAAGAAGAAGAAGAAGAAGGAGAAGAAGACCAAAAGATACAGCACGAATTAGTTACTGAATCGTTAGATAGGTTGAGATCGAGTAGCGCGCGCGGCCAATCGTCGATGACGAGTAGCGGGAACGAGTCTTCGAGCGGCGGCGAAATGTATAGCAACTCCGCCAGCCCAAGATTTTCGCAACATCAAAATCACATCCAGGCGATGAACAGTTTTGGAGAGACTTTCGTCGGGTCGCCCCCGCGTTCGCCCCACGGGTTGAGAGGCTTTAAAAAAGAAGACGACGAAGAAGGCGTCTTCGTCTTCGAAGGCGACGCTCTTAAACGAACGACGAGTAGCGAAAGTGATGGCACCTCGAACGATAGGGACGATACCGCTGATACTACCAAAGAGGAACCGCAAAACGCAATCATGCAACTCTTGACGGGTTCTTTCTTTGAGAAATTGAATATGTTCCCGGCGCGAGTATCGAGCATCAAAGAGGAGGAAGGGAGAGAAGGTAAGAAGAAAGCGAACAACAACAACAACGACGACGACGACGAAGATGAAGAAGAAGACGACGAAGATCAATTTAGATTACCGGAAAACTATATGGACTCAACATCATTACAATATTTCGGGAAAATGGAACGTGTTTTGATGGCTTTCAGCGCGCGCTCGCCGAGAGATTTGGAAAAATCACACGTCGTCGCAGCGGCAATGTCTTTGCTCGTTTTCAAAGGCAACGAAGAGAATGCGTTTTGGACGTTAGTGTGCCTCGCTGAAGACGTCAACTTGTTTTTGGACGAAGCAGAAGTGACGACGGAGACGATTGTGTTGGAGGAGCGAACGAGACACAACTCTTCCTTGGAACGCGTGCATACTAATTTGGTCGGGAAGATCTTCACTCGCATAGGCGCTGGATTCTTCCCGCCAAACGTCGTCTTACGAATCTTGGATGCGATCATCCTCTCTCCACCGCCGTTGTCCTCTCGCTTACTTCATCACATCGCGTATGAGTTCTTATTTCATCACGGCGAAAAGTTAAAAGATGAAGAGAGGACTTTAGAAATCGCCACGGAGGCGTTCGACTGCGACGAGTTAATCATCAATGGCATGAAGATGATGAGCGCGACGGAAACGATGAAAAGTAATTCGTCCTTACGGATTCTCGCCAGACAGCGGGTTGAACGCTCGAGCGGTGGCTTTTGCGGTCCAGACAAAGGCTGGTCAGTCTCGTTGGTTTCCGCCAAGAGAATGAAAGATGGCGACGTGTCTTCCAAGAAGAAGAAAATGTTTGTTCCAACCAGCGGTTGGAGCAGCGACGAGGACGAGGCGATCAGGAAAGCCACCCGAAGTTGCGATTTCTTCGGACATTTTTCGCCGTTGCGAAATCGCAGGAAGTCGCAAGATGATTTTCTCCGGGAGGAAGAAAAGAAACAGCAATCGCGAAGCGTTCAAGAAGTCGTCAACGAGATCAACGAGTCGGGATCAGAACTTGAACGAAAAAAAAGCGAGGACCCGCTGATGATGACCTTATCGCCGGTGAAAACGATTCCTTCGCAAGACACTCTGAATGAATCTGCGGATATCATGCGGTACAAATTCGTCATTCGAGGCCCGAACGATGTCACGTGTACGATGTACCGTAACCGCGCCGATCTCGTGCGTTTACACGAGATTTTATGCGAGAGGAAAATCACGGCGCAGCTCTCCATGTTGAGACTCCCGAAATCATTCACGAACAAGTTAACCGCTGGAATCACCAAAACCGGTTTCAACGAGTCGCAAGAGTATTTCGTTCGCCTCTCGAAAGCGGGCGTTCCCGGGTTGCAGAAAGTCTTCGAAGAGTTTTTCGAGCTCGACTCGCCGGATTTGAACGAGTATTGCTACGAGTCCGACGATACGCAAGGCAGCTTTGATGATTACTAAAAAAAATTGTATTAAATATAGACGCCGTAGATGAATAGCAAGAATTGTTGTGTAGTACATGATGAAATACCGTCTTCATATCAATAACATAATTTAAAGAATCGATTATTTATTTAGTCGTACACGCACACCCCGTAATTCTCCTCCATGGCCACTCGTAAGGCATAATGTTCCAGCCCGATCAAATGCACGGTATTAACGACCGCATTCTTGAAATACCTGCCCCCACCTTTACTCGAAAATCCGTATAAATCTAATCTCGTGCACAAACCGCTCGCGAGGACGGACATGGCTAATTTAAACCCGCCGGTGCTCGCGTGTTTGGTTTTAATGTTCAACTCGTCGTGGTATTTGGCATAGACGTTCCCAACCATCTCCGAAGCCATCGGTGTCTCCCACAACAACTGTTTACCTCTAAAAGTTAACTTTGAAAATTCCTTCTTATCGCCGAACATCCAATATTTCGCGGCGTCTTTCCACATGTAGTACTTGTTCGCTTTTTGTCCCTCTACGCCGTATTGTTTCTCATCGCGTCTTTGCTTCCAATAATACACGTCGCCTTTCACCCCAATATCCTTCTTATATGCTTTCAAAGGCCCGTTGTACCGAAAAACGGTGTCGTGATTGTCGATTTCCGGACCTCGTCCTTTCCCTAACATGTTATCCGCCACGGCGACGAGCGCGCACGTCCCCAACTCGCCTCGTTTCAAATCCGGAAAAACTAAGGAGCCATCCAACCCGGGCATTTTCTTATCTTTGAAATACTGTTCCGGACCTCGCTTAAAACCCATATCGTCGCCTTCCAGATGTCTTTTCACGCACGTTCTCGTCCACATCGTGCACGCCGAATCCGATTGCCACATCTTGTAATGTTTCAAAACCTCCTCTCGGACGCTCTCTGGAGGCGGCTTGAAATCCGGTTGCCTCGATTTCGCCAACGCTCGGTTTCTGTCCGTTTGAAACGCCTGGTGCCCTTTCAATAACTTCCGAAGTCCTATTCTAGTAGTAATGTTTAAAATGTTGCTACTCTTCGCCTCATCGTCGTCTGAATCCTCCTCCTCGCTCTCCTCCAAGTCGAACGACAATATCCTCCTCTTCTTCATAGTGACCGACAAATCTTCCATCGTTCTCTTCGGCGCGTACCCGCACATTTCCGGCACTGTAACTTTCTTGCATTTCTTGCAATTATCCACCTCCGTTTTCGGTTTCTGCACCGGTTGGTCTAAGTGATAATCCAAATCGCCGTCTAAATCCGAGTGCTCTTCCCCGTCATCTTTCGCCAACGACTCTTCGATTGGCTCCTTGGCCACTTCAGACGGGTCCACGTGTTGTTCTTCGTACGACGTTAAGCCAACGTCCGGGGCGTCGTCGTCCACCGAGGACATTTGATTCGCATCATCCGCAACGTTTAATGATAAAGAAGAAGAAGAAGATGAGGAAAACGACCCAGCTTTCCCGAAAATCAAGCTCAGAATGAAAAGAATGCCGAAAGTAATCGAGAGAAAAATCTTCGGCGACGTCGGTTCGTCCTCTTTAGATGATACCTTCGCTGCCCTCTTCTTAGTCTCGTTATAACTGTTGTTGTTGTTGCGAGTATTCGACATCGTTATTTTCTTCTTCTTAAAAGCTCCTTAATAATAAAAAGTGATGATGATGATGATGAGAGAGAGATTTTACTTTCGTGTCTAAAATTTTTTTTGTGTGTGTTTTTTGAAGAAAAAAAAAAGGGCAGTCAGTCCTCCTCAAAACTTCATTTTTTTTTTAAAGCAACAACAGAGACAACAACAACAACAACAACAACAACAAAAACATCATCAGACGGCTCTAATTAGTACTCTTGTTAAAAGTAGTAGTAGTAGTACATTGGGAAAAGACTCTTTAGAGAAGAAGAAGAAGAGCAAAAAGAGCAAAATAGGAAAGACGACGACGAGGAGTACGCACTACTTTTCATAAACAATACCAATGGGTCCGTCGTTCGTCCCGATCAACCCGAAACCGTTCTTACAATCGTTAACCGGGAAAAAAGTCCTCGTGAAGTTAAAATGGTCCGGCATGGCGTATAAAGGTTTTTTAGTCTCCACGGACGCGTACATGAACGTGCAACTCGCAAACACGATGGAAATAATCGACGGAGAGGAAACCGGGAATTTGGGGGAGGTTTTGATAAGGTGTAACAACGTCTTGTGGATTAGCGGGGTTGATGAAGACGAGGAAGAGGAGGAAAAGGAGAAGAAGAAATGATGATCGTCCAGTGAAGAGGACTGATGACGATACTTACCGTAGCTTCTTTGTTGTAAGATTTTTATATTACCACCTTCTTAGTATATTATATTTCTTCTATGCGTACGTGCGCGCTCTCTCGTCGTGTTTTCTCTTTCTTTTTCTTCTTCTTCTTCTCATCGTCATTGTCCATTAAAGGCGCCGGCCGGTAAGACGCCGTCGTCGAATTTGCAGTTGCTGAAATCCATCTCCGGATGGCTCTCCATGAACTTTTTCATCAAACCCATCTTGCTTTCTTGGTCGCTGGTTGGTTTCCCGGCGGCTTTTTGCCGTTGGTCGTACATCATTTTTTCCACGGTCGATCGCGTTTCGCCGTCTAAATCGGCCAAGTTGGAGTTTTCCGGGACAACTTTCTTCGTGTCTATTCTCGGATCGCCTTTTATTACGTTTTCCCACCAACTCATTTGGTTGGATTTCGTGAGCGTTAATCGGACTTCGCGATTGTCCTCCAACGTCCAAAACGAATCGTCCGGTTTAATACTTTCGCATAATTTGGACTTTTCCGGAATCCTTAACGCGGGTTCAGATTTTAAACCAAACTTAAACGTCGTCGCGGTAAACTCGCAGACGATATCTTTCGCTCGCGTGCCAACCGGTACCGGCAAACGCACGTCCACCTCTTGCAACGTTTGCGACCACACGTAATGTTCGGCTTCGCCGCCGTTCAACGGAGACGGGTGCACCGTCCCTGGTTGCAACGCGTGAGGATCCTCTTCTTCCTTTTCCACTTTCTCTGTATTCTCTCGAGCGACTTTTTGTTGCTCGTCTTTCTCTTCCTCTTCGTCGTTACAAATCACTTCGTTCCCGTCCTCGTCCAACTCGACGATTTTCTTCTTCGCCTCTTCCATCTTCTGCGCCATCAGCGCCTCTCTCACGCGTTCTTTCCTCTCCCTCTCCTCTTCCGCAATTTTTTCTCTCATCTCCTCTTCTCTCTCTTTCTTCTTTACCATTTCTTTGTGTTTGCGTTTTTCCGTTTCCTCCTTTTCGCGTTCGAAAGTAGTCTTTGATTTTTCCACCTCTTCTCGTTGTTTCTCCAACGCTTTCAGGACGGATGTTTTCCCTCTGTTTTTTTCCTCTTCGTTAAGAATACTACTCGAACGAGAAAAGAAATCCGTTTTCCTTCTCAAAAACCCGAAATATGCTTCGTGCATGATATCGATCGCGTTTATTCCGTGTGTGTGTTCGTTCGACGCGATCGAGCTGCACTGCGAAGCGACGTTCATGAAGAACGCGTCGAATTGCGCTTCCATTTCTGTCGGGATGAGGAAACGATGACTTTTGCTCATCCTTTTTATGTTTGTTTAATGTGTGTGTGTTTCTTCTCACTTTTTCTCTCTCTTTTTATAAACTCTCTCTCTCTCTCTCGTTCTCAGAATGAAGTGTTGTTGTTACGGTTGTACCGCTGCTCGTTTTACCACCGAGTTCTTCTTATAAATCTCTCTTTTCTGTGTTGTTGACTCTTTCGTGATGAGAAATGTTTCTTCTTTCTTCTTTCTTCTTCTTTCTCTTGAAAAATGTACGTTTTAGGGTTTTAATAAAACCATAAACTTTTACCGTTGTTTTCTTTCCCCTCCTCTTTCTTTTACACACAACCACATTTTATAGTGAGCTTCTTCTTCTTCTTCTTCTTCTTCTAAAGAGTGAGAGAGAAGAACAACTCTCTGATAAGAAGAACGAATAACAACAACAACAGCGGCATTTCAGCAAGAGAGACTTTAAGGAGCGAGAGAGAAGCAGAGAGATTTAATAATACGTATATTATTACTTCGTGAAAAAACATTCGAGAAAGGATAAAAACGTAACACGAGGGGAATTTTTGAAAATCGAACGCTGAAAGAAGAGATACAAAAAATGAATGCGCTCAACGAACAACAACAACGCGCGACGAGAGCCGCGGATGTGGTGGAAACTTCGTTGAAACGGTTTTCCGAGAGCGTCCAACGCATCCTTAATCTCTCTTCTTCTTCTTCGAAAAGAAGAGATGAAGATGTAGAAGACGTGATACACGCGTTGTCGCAGTTGGAAATGCACCTCAAATCTGCTGAAAGCAACAAAATTTTCTGGACGGAAGAGCTAGGCAAAACGTTGTACGAGTCGGTGGCGTCTTTCCTCGTCACGACGACGGGGAATGAGAACGAGACGATAAACCGTCACCACGCTCGAGCGATGCGCGTGACTTCTTTAGCGATTCAATCGAGCAAAGATAAGGAGATTTTCAAGGAGTGCTTGAACGGCGGGTCGGAGACGGCGAAGAAACTGTTCGTGAACGCGTGTTTGAAAAAATTGTCCGGCGGCGTTGAAGGCGGCGGAGACGAGAAGGACGACGAAGAGAAGAGCGCCATCGACGCTTTAGTGTCGTTGTGCTGCGACGCCAAAGCGATTACGAAAACGTTTTTGGTGACCAAATTGAACGTGGATGTGAAAACGAGTTCAGTGAAAGCTCGCGTGAACGCGTGTAAAGTTATCCAAGAGATTTGCGAGAAGAGTTCGCTCAGTTGGGATTGTACCAACGCGGTGAAGAAATTGAAGCAGTTATTGTTGTTGTCGGACGACGATGCAGAACCAATGGTGAAAGATGCGAGCTTACGCGCGTGCGTGGCATTGCGGAATTCCAGAGTAGACGATTTCACGGAAAGGCAAGGGATTGAGCGCGCTTTATTGGAAACGAACGGGATGAGTCCTAAGACGAGGAAAGCGTTGGAGCGAGCGTTTGAGGGTGGAGGATATGTGACGACGACGACTACTAATAAGAGAACTGGCGAAGATCGATTGTTAGAGATGCGCAGTCCGATCAATCCGAACGAAACGACGCCGGCGAGACGATTAAGGAAGCAATCCGAACGGTTGCAAAAGTTTCAATCCGACGACGCGTTGCCGAAGGAGGCGTTTTTAACGCAGTCGACGTCCAAGTCCAAACAAAAGCAAGAAGCTGAAGAAAACGCATTAAGCTCTTTAGAGTGCACGCAACACGTCTTGGAAACGATCGCCGAGGAGTTGCATCAATCTTCCTCGGAATGGGAAAAGAGAGTTCTCGGGTGTAAAAAAATCGTCAAATTATGCACCTTGCAAAACAACAAGTTCCGACAGTTTTGTAAAGACGCTTCGATTGTGATAAAGAAACAAAACGGGTCGATCAAAAAGTTTGGCGAAACAAACGCCGTTTTACTCATCCTCGATAAGTTATCGTATGCGGTGCACGACAAGCGCTCGTCGGTCGCGCGCGCGGGATGTCAAGCGGTTTTGTGCATGGCGCAACGCCTGAAAGGCGATTTGAGCGACGAGTTTCTCGATATTCTTTTACCTTCGCTTTTCAAAGCGATCATAGTCTCGGTGGGCGTGATAAGTGATAGCGGCGACGCGTGCGTCTCGGAAATCGTTCGGAACTGTTTCGGCGGTAGCAGTTTGGACGATGAAGGTCCAAAGGTGCACCTAGCGCGCGTGTTTGCGGAAGAAATCGTCTCGCCGAAAGTATCGAAAATTGCAAAGTTAAGAGCGAAATGTGCGTTGTACCTCTCCGAATGCTTCGAAGTTGGCTTGGTTGGATCCTCGCACTTGCCAAAACCTGTTGCGGATATCGCAAGCGTCGCTATTGAGAAAGCGCTGGAAGACGCCGACGCGACTGTTCGCGGTAACGCCAAGTTGGCGTACGAAAAGTTTCATCGAGTCGTGGATGAATCGTATTTCGATGCGTTTACGCAACAGTTAGACCCTGAAATTAAAAGACGTTTAGCGTTAGCATCATCTTCGGAGAAGAAGAATAAGAAGAATAAGAAGACGATTATGGCTGGTTCGGATGAGAAGAGTAATGAAATGTCTTTGCAAGACGCCATGCGAGAACGGAAACGAAAGTTACAACAAGAAAAAGAACAACAAAAGGACAACAACAACTCGAAAGGTGAATTGACGGAAGTCATCGAGCTCAACGCGATTTTGGCGGCACAGAATAACATGAAGGCGTACAACGATAGAATCGGGCAACCGGTGGACGATGACTTTACGATTGACTTGCCGCCGCGAATGTTATCGATTCAAACGCCCATGTCGATTAAGCCGGCGTTGAAGAAACACACGGCACTCGTCGAGGAAGCGAGCAAGAGAGCGACGACGACAGCAACAGCAACGATATCGACGAGAATGGCGGCGATTAAAGAGAGTGAGTTTGATGTCGACGTCGACGCGGAAGAAGGCTTTCGCGATAACAACAACAACAACAACAACAAAGACGACGACGATAGCATCGACTCCTCTCTCCCTCCGAGAGAACGATTAGGTCGCTCGCTCGCTCAAACGGAAGTTGCAGACTCGCCACCAGCTCGCGCAAAAGCTGCCGAACGTCTCCGAGATGCTTTAGAAGATATGGAGCAACTCCTCTCGAAGAATACCGACGACGACGACGACAAAGAGGGCGTCGAAGCGATATCGGCAGACTTCGTACTCCGAGCGGCGACGACATTAGCGCGATTTTGCGCGGACGATGTGACGGAGTCTCGATGTTTTGTGCCCGCCTTGGAAGCTATCGTCGCGTTAACCAACGTATCTTCGCTACGCATTAAAATTGCCTCTTCCTCCTCGGCCATGGAGGCGTCGAACAACTCGTTCATGAAAGAGTTCAAATTCGCTTTCGCGGAATCGACGAAA
>Ga0213862_10000739_pt1 | contig 13732 bp, 17 predicted proteins | sample PICome_7_FD_160092 | JGI IMG/M metagenome (GOLD analysis project Ga0213862, IMG submission 160092) | Coastal seawater microbial communities near Pivers Island, North Carolina, United States - PICO266 | ecosystem: Environmental > Aquatic > Marine > Coastal | place: USA: North Carolina... | reverse complement strand
TGGTTTTTTTCCACATCACTCTATATTAAATTATACTACTAAAAATATTATATTTTGGGGAAATACAAATACAATATATAAACAAAATAACGAACATAATTGTTTATGTAATAATATTGATTATAATGATGATAATGATGATGATGAAAAAAAAACTATAGTTTATAAATTAAATAATGAATCATTATATGAAAAAAAATTTAAAAAATTTAATCTTATAGAAAATAATGGAAAAATTCAATATTTTTTCTTCTGGGAAAATTTTATTCGTTACACTCAAAATATATTAAATAACCGAAAATAATACTTCATAATTTATATAACAATTGGAATAAATTTATCAAATAAACAACTACCATCTTCACACCATTTTACTCTTATTGCTTTTACGCTTACACCTTCACTAATTCCTTTTTTTAAAGCTTCATAATAAAATGTATCAATATCAGACGGTTTAAAATAATCACAATCATCTCGTTGAATAATAAAATATAATGAAGCATCATAATTATTTTTTTTACAATCTGCTAATGTTTCTAAATGTTTAATAGCACGTTCAGAAATTGGTACATTTTTATTTTTTCTAAATCCATCAGGAAAAATCGCCGCTTTTCTATAATTTTTTAAAGCACTAATTTCTGGGTTTTTTACAGATTTATGAGAATTATTTTTCTTAAAATCACATAATAATACACTTTTAATCTCTATATATTCTTTATTTCCGTCTGTTTTTTCAATATAAAAATCAAATCTACTGTCTTTATATTTTTTTTCTTTTTTATACAATTTATAATTTTTATATTTTTCAATAATATTATTTTGAATAATACTATCAAAAATTTTATTTCCAAAATTTGGATTAGTATTTGTTAATATAAATGTATCTTTAGTAGAAGGTAAATATACCATCTCAATCGTATAATTACTTTTTCTTTTTTCATCACCATTATAAGAACAATAAAATTCTGATTCATCATTTAATAATCCGGAAACACCTAATGTAGGACAATGTGCCAATGTTTCAGTATCATTTATAAATATATCAGCCATATAGGGTGATTTTACTGATTTACTAGGTCTTTTAATTAATTTACCTCCCTCTACAAGATTATCATATTTATATAGAAGAATACTCATTTTAAATATTAAATATAAAAATATCAATTTTAAAAATTTTATGTTATATAAATTATATGATTGGAGGGAAAAATATACCAACAGATGAGAAATTATATAATTCTATTAAAAAAAAAGTAAAAGCTAAATTTCAAAAAACATCACGTTGGCCTTCCGCATATGGTTCGGGATTTTTAGTTAAAGAATATAAAAAAACATTTAAGGAAAAATATGGTAATAAAAATCCATATAAAACACAAAAAAAATCACGTAAAAAAAGTAAATCTACTAAAAAATCAAATAAAAAATCACATAAATCGGTAAAAAAATCACGTAAATCAAATAAAAATAATTTAACACGCTGGTTTAATGAAAAATGGGTTAATGTATGTAAGAAAAAAAGTGGCAAATATGTACCGTGTGGAAGAAAAAAAGGTTCTATGAAAAAATATCCTTATTGTCGTCCTTTACATAGAATTAATAGTGGAACACCTATGACAGTAGGTGAAATTAAAAAAAAATATGGTTCAAAAAAATTAAAAGAAATGTGTAAAAGAAAAAATAGTAAACGTGATAAAAAAAGTATGACATATGTAAAAAAAACAATTAAAAAAAGTAAAAATAATAAAAGTAAAAAAAAATCAAAAAAATGGAGTAAAAAATATAAAAAATCAATAAATTGTAAGAACCCTAAGGGATTTTCTCAAAAACAGCATTGTAAATATGGTCGTAAAAAGTCTCGTAAATAAGTTATATTTATTTATTTATAATGAATTTATAATGAATTTATAATGAATTTACAGTGCAGTTTCAATATAATTACATACATTAATTAATGATTCTACAACTATATTTGACTTATAACTTTTAATTACATCTAAATGATGACTTTTTATATATTTTTTATATAATTCTACATATTGTTTTTTATTTTTATGTAATTCGCTTGTTTTATGAATTATTAAATCCGCTTCATTATTTCTACAAAACTCATTATATTTCTCCATTAAATCATTTATTTTTTCAACATCAACTGAACCATCACTAATAATTGCTTTTGGTATTTTATAATATCGTGTATGATTTGCTATGCATATATTATGTAATAATGGATTAGTTTTAATATTATATGTTGAACGTAATGTAATATTAATTCGTGGTTTAAAATATTTTTCGTCTTTTTTTTTATGTTTCATTACTCTATGTGGTATATCAGAATTCATAAACATTACACTATTATCATCCAATTTAATATCCTTCCATTTACCGTCCACTTTTATTTGAAAACGTGAATAATATTTATCTTCAACCGGTTTTCCATCCAAATAAAATGTTAATGATACAAATATTGGTCGTTCGTCTACTTCTAATGGATACCAATAATCATCATCTGTATGACCTGCTATATTCATTGCTGGGTCTGTATAATTATTACATACTGCTATATTAAATGTATAATTATTTATAGTATTATTAGGACTTATATTTTTTAAATATTCTCTTAATTGTGGGACAATTTTACATAATTCTTCTGGTAGTGGTTCAGTAGATGTTTCTAATGATACATTATTTTGTGTTTGTTTAGATGTCCAGTAAGTATTAGACCATTTATGTCCTTGTAAAATACCGTCATTATCAACATACATTCCATTACCATATGTATTCACTTTTCGTTGTGGGAAATTTGTTAAAAAACCACCGGGAACTTTATAATTCCATTTACTTTTTTCTAGAAAATTACGAAGATTCTGAATAGATTCAGAAGAAATAATGTTTTCAAGTTGGTCAAGATGATACATTCTTATTTTAGAATAATAGAAATATCAATTTAAATAAAAATTAATAACTTAATATATCAACCTTATCTTCTATAATACTAATATTACCACATAAAATATCTATTCTTGTTCTAGAAATATCCTTATTTACGGATGTATCCGCAATGAATCTTATTATTTCATCCTTATTATAATTATATTTTTCTATAAACATTAATGCGTGAAAATCCGCCTCATTTTCTATATGTTCCAATTGTTGAGGATTTAAATGAGTTGGATTTATTTTTACATGTTCATAAATATGATGTCCATATTCGTGTGATAATATATGCGCCAATATTGATTTATTATTCATTGGAATTAATCTATCATTAATTAAAATTGTATTTCTGGGATTACCACGAAAATCTGTATCTATTAAAGAAAATGCTGGAATTTGTAAATTTTCATCTATTTTAATTTCAAATAACTTACCAGTAAATTCTACTAATTGATCTAATATTTCTTCTAAATTATTTAATTTATCTAACATTAATATATTATATTATATTACTATTTTTCTAAATTATTTTTTTATATTATATATTTATACAAATGATTGATTACAAAAAAAAATATTTAAAATATAAAAAAAAATATTTGAATATAAAAAATAAATTAAAAGGGGGGGGAGAAGAAGGAGGAGGAAGACGACACTCAGGAGCATCATATTATGACTCTAATGTACAGATGTATTTGGTACAGTTAACTAATATATATCAACAAAAAGGAGGATTGGTAAACATCTCGTGGCAAAATGGAATGATAGATGAAGTATATTTGTATCCAAAAAATGAATTTGATATAAATAATCATGTTCATATTTACTATTATGAAGGAAGGTGGGGAGAACAATCTGGATGGTCTTATCATTATACAGTATGTGACGGATATGATAAGTTACATTTCAATAAAAATGGAAATCAGGATAGGTATGAATATTTAAATTATCAAATTACGCCGGATGAATTTTGGGAAACTCTTAATTGGTTGATAAACTGGAAAACGCAAGGAACTGGACCTCTGCAGTGCTACTAATTATACTAAATTTATTTATAAGTATTAAATAAAATATCAAATGTAGGATCAAGTAAAAAATGATTTTTATTTGGAAATAAATGATGTATTTGATGTTTATTTTTTAAATATTGAAAAAATTTATATTTCTTCCATATACTATTTGAATTATGATATTCATTATGAAAATAATATGATAAAAATCCTATAAAAATTTGAAATATAATTGTATTTATATTAAATATAAAAAAATTTATTAATATACATATTATATTTCCATATAAATATAAATCTATATTTTCATATAATGAATTTTTTTTTATAATTTTTGTAATATTATTTCTATCATATGTTTTATGATGTTGTTCTCTATGAGTTTTATATATTTTATTTATATGTTGAATTTTATGAATTAAGTATTGTTGTAAATTAAATACATAATATCCAATTATATAATTTATCATTGATTTATTGTAAAAATTATATATTTAAGTACATTATAGATATAAAATATTATTATATAAATTGATTTTATTTCTATAATCTATAACTATATATCTTATGGAAGTACAATCTATTACACCACCACTGTCTCCGGTTAAATTAACTGTGCCAGACGCTCCAAAAAAAAAGAAAAAGAAGAAAAAAAACAAATGTCCTTGTGTTATTAATGGTGAAAATTGTACAAAACAACCGTCATTAGCTGTTGGATATTGTAAATGGTGTGATATTACTTTCTGTTCTTCGTGTAGAATGCCAGAAGTTCATAAATGTCCTAATTTAGATAAATTAAAAGAAAGTAAGAAACTACAAAATTCAAATCAACTTAATAATCATAAATGTCATGTCAGTCAATTAGAACTTCAATCTCGTTCATAAATCAAAATCTTCTACTGTTAAAGTTCTTTTCAAAACACGTTGAACTAAATCTAAACTACCTGTAAAACCTTCTTCATCACAAAATATTAATATATCTTTTTTTTCCATTGATGTTATTTTCATTATAAATTTTTGTTTATATGATGTATATGTTAGATTAAAATTTAACTGAGAAATTTCATATAATTTATCACAATATTCTTCATAAATTTGTTCTACTGGTGTTAAACAATCTATCTCTTTTATTAGATACTCTATTATAACAACTTTATTTATTTTTCCAAACATTTTATTATATATATATATAAATAATAAATTACGGTTTTATATACTTTAAAATAAGTTTAATAATATTATTATGAATTATAAATTTCTAATTACTTTATTATCATCATCAAATTCCAAATTATTAAAATTATCCTATAATACTATTATTAATCAACATAAACATAATATAGATTATACTATTATCTTAGTTATTAACAGTTTAGATTCACAATATTATCAAGAAGTTTGTACTGAATTTAAGGATATAGATGTAGAAATTATAGAAACAGAATCAAATGGAAAACCAGGCAAAGGTCATAATAGTTTATTTGAAATATTTCGACAAAAAACCGATTTTGACTATTTAATATCTATTGACGGTGACGATTTTTTATATCCTTATGCTCTTTATCAATTACAAAAATGTTTCTCCATAGAAGAAAATATAGATGTAGTATGTATATATGGTAATGATACAATAAGAGATTATACTTCTCCTTATGATAGTTCAGATATATATTTACAAAATCATTTTTATTTGCGTATGGGTTATAATTTACCTAAAAATTTTGCGGAATCTGAATTATTAACAAATCCTATACGTGATGATATAATAAATGATGGAGTTCAAACAATCTTAAGATTTATAATGTGTTCGCGAGAATTTATAAATCAAAATGAAAATACTTTATTTTATTGTGAAAAAAGTAATATTTTGGATGATTATCGTTTTTATTTACAATTTATAAATAATATTTTAATAAACAAATTAAATGGATTTATAATTAATAGTGATCATATTTATTTATATAATAATGTTAATCATAATTCAATATCTCGTACACAAAATGATAAATTTGGTGAAGATTATCAAATTATAAAAAATTATATAAATGAATTTAAACATCTAGAAGATGTAGTTGGAAAAGAATGGAATTTAGAACAAATTAAATATTATGAATTAACACCAGTATTTGATGAAAATTTAGAAATAGTTTGTAATCAAAATGGAACATATAGTATAAATAAAAATAATCTAACTATAAAAAAAAATTATAAATATTTAATTGATTTTGCTAATACCTTATCTTTACAATATTATAATATATGTATAAAAAATATTGAAAATGATTTATTTAATGAAAAAAGAGATAAAGAAAAATGTTTTAAGTTATGTTTATTTTTAATAAATAATAAAATCTATGATAGAAAGTTATTTATTTATACAGCAATTTGCTATTATTATAGAAATGATGATATAAATACAATAAAATATATTGAAAAAAGTGAATATATGGTAAATAAATATCAAGTATTAATAGATTTTTATAATAATTATATTAATAGTAATCATAATTAAATTGATTTTATTTATTTATTTATATATATATATATATATTAATGAATAAATTTATATTTTTATCTTTTTTTAGATCTTTTAAAGTGCCTAAATATAAAGAACCAAAAAAAATAAATTTAAATATAAATACTATTGAAAATGTATATATAAAAATGAAAAAAAATACAGATATAACTGATGTAGATTATTCAAAAAACTTTTGGGAAAATGTAGAAAAATACAAAAGTAATTTTAAATAAATAATTTATTTAAATTATTTATTTAAATAATTTATTAATTTATTGTGTTTTTATTAATATTTTTTTATAATATATATATTATAATGGATTTCTCAATGCAAAATACTGGTGTAGGTAGTAATGTAGAAAATGAAGATGATTTACAATTTATGGCTGATAAAGTTGTACAAGAAGACTCTGAAGAACTTGTTTTTGAAGAAACAGAAACTGATTTAGAAATACACGATGAAGATAGTGAAAAAAACGATAACTCTATAACTATTATGGGGTTTACATTAGAACAAAATCATTTATATATGCTTGTAGGTCTTTTATTTGTTGTAGTTTTCTTCTTCTATAAAGAACAAATTATGGAATTTGTTAATGATTTAGGATTATTTAATACAACCGCAACACAACCTACTCCTGAACCATTTAATAAAGAACAATAAATATATATATTAATAAATATATACAGTTTTTTTTTATTTTGTTTATTTTTTATTTATTAAAAAAAACTTAAAAAAATAATAATAATTGTATGTAATTATATATTTTTATGCGTAGTATTTTATTTTTGTATTTATTTTTATTACAATTATTTTTATGTTTTTCTATAAAAGAAAAATTTGATATTATATATAAAAATAAATATGAGTATTATAAAACTAAATATAAAAATCAAATACCAATAAAAGAATTACCGCGATTAAGAAGTGAAGGCATTTTTTATTATATTATAAAAAACGGTAATATATGTGATTATGGAGAAAATATATTTATTAATAAAACAAATTATTATACCATGTATGTTACATTAATTCATGAGTTAACACATTATTTTCAATGTATTTATTCTAATAAAATGAATAAAAATATGAGTTCAATTCATAATCATATTTTACCATTACATACTATTCAATTTATAGAATCAGTATATAAAAGAACATTTTGGGAAATGGAATATGAGGCTTTTTATTATCAAAAAAATAGTAAAAGGTTTAAAAATTTAGAAGAATATATAACAACTATTTAAATAATATTAATACTAATATAAATACTAATATAAATATTAATACTAATATTAATACTAATATTAATTAAATTATACCTGAATTATATAAATTATCGCCCTGATTTTCCCAATTATATTTTTTTTTCACAAATTTTATTTGTTTTTGAAGTATTTCCTCTAATTCACTATCATTATTTATATATTTCTCTATTATATCTACCGATTTATCTACAATATTATTTATATAATTAGAATCTATTGATTCATAATATGGATGTGATGGACTTTTATTTATATCTATATTTATAAAATCACCATAGGGTGATGCTATTTCTTTTAGAGCACCAATATTAGTAGAAATAATATAACATCCACAACTCATTGCTTCAATCATTGAATTACAAAATGTTTCTTCTACAAATGTAGGATATATAAATAATAAACTATTATTTAATTTTTTAATTAATTCAAATTGAGATATACTTTTATTATAATGAATCCCCTCTATTTTTGATAATCGTTTATATAAATTTTCTAATGAGGTATTATCGGTCATATCATAAATATTAAGCGATGAGTAAATTTCTAATGTTATAGTTGGATATTTATTTTTTAATAATGGAAAAATATATTCAAAACATTCTAAACCACGTTGAGGATTTGAAATATAAATGATAGATAAATTTTTTTGTTTTAAAATATCACATTCAATAAGATTATTATAAAATATAGGAGATAATCCATTATTTAATATAATTGTTTTTTCTTCATTTATTTTAATATATTTTTTATATGTATTATATTGATTTTGACTAACAAAAATAATTTTATTATAATAATTATAATAATTTTGTTTTATTTTAGATTCAAAATTAGAATAAATACAAATATGTTCATACATTATAAATTGAATTTTTTTATTTAGATTCATTTTTAAAAAAGAACCTAATTCTATGAAATTATAAATTAAAACATCGGGTTGAATATTATTAATATATTCAATTATTTCCTTATCTGATTTATATTGAATTACATATATATCATTCATATAAATAATTTCAGGTGTATTTTTTTTGTTTAAAATAATAATATTATAATATTTTGATAATTCAATTCCTAAAAATATATAGGATAATTGAGTTCCCCCTAGTCCTCTTATATATGGTGTTATAGGTAAATAATCAATATCCATATAATCTAATAAAATTATTGTTTGTTTTGAGTTTGAAAGAGTTATGGAATTAGTAGTAGTTGTAATATGATTATTTATATGTAATTTTATACAAGAAATATTATAATAGTAAAAAATACTTTTATTATAATTTATATTTTTTTGAAATATATTTTGAATAGCAATAATAACACTTACATATTTATTGTTATTAAAATCATTTATAAATGAATCCATTCTATAATCATTTTCATCTATATATTTTACTATTATTGAAATAATATCTGTTGCTATATAACCCAAATTATTTGAAATATCAAAAAAGTAATCTAACAGAGTATTTGTAATATGATTATTTAAAATGTAATTTTCTAAAAGTAAATACATTTTTTTTTTCTCATTATATTCAAGTTTAGATAAATGATTTAAACTATTTTTTATAAAAAATAAAGTTACATTATATAAACTTCTTGATAAATTAAAAGAAAATGAATAATTTGTTTTAAATTCTTTAGAATTTATAAATTCCTCTATTCCATATTCAATATTTATATTATGTTTAGTATGTTTAGTATATGTATTATATACAATTGATTCCGAATTATAATTTGATATATATAATATTGGCAATTTAAATATCACATTTATTTCTTCTAATTTTTTTAAAAACGGAAATGATACCACCATTTTTTTTATATCATCGTCACAATTATGTGAATTTTGATAACATACAGAAGATATATGTGCTTTATAATATAAATATATATTTTTTAAATTTATATAATAAACACTACTTTTTGTATAGTAGTGTAAATATAAAACATATAAATAAAATAAATAATCATCAAACACTTTACTTTTTTCACAATATAATTTAGTTTCTGAATTTATAAATAATGTATCTGTAAAATTAAAAACCGATTTATGTAATAATATTAATCTAAATGGTGTTCCTTTACTGTATAAGGAAAAATGAATATTTGTATAAATATTAGGTTCAGTATATAGAAAATAGGAATTTTCTAATTTATAACAATTATCGGGATTATATAAATCTTTAAAATTAGAAATATAATCTTCATTACCTCCTACAACTATAGTAGGATTATAAAATAATATTTTAGATAATTGTTGAAGTGCGTGTGGATATAAAAAATCATCACCATCTATTGGTATAAGATAATCATATTCGGGATTATTTTTAAAATAATGAATTACACTATTATGACCTTTGCCTGGTTTTCCATTTGATTCGGTTTCAATAATTTTTATTTTATATTTTTTAAATTTTTCACAAACATTTTTATAATATTGGGAATTTGTACTATTTACAATTATTACAATTGTATAATTAAAATTAATAGAATTTTTTCCATAAATAGAAAGAAATGTTTGAAATAATATATGCTCATTATAAGAAGTTAAAATAGTAATTAAAAATTTTACCATAATTAATTTTTATTTTATGTTTTTAGTAATTTATTTTTATATAATACATAATTATAATGACTAATTTAAAACAAAATGAACTTCAAATTGAAGAAGAAGAAGAACAAGAAGAACAAATACAAGAACAAATACAAGAAATTTCTAATTATTCTGAAACTGATAGTGATAGTGATAGTGATAGTGGTATTTATAGTGATATTGATATAGAAAATATGGATAAAAAAGATGATAAAATTATACTTAAAATGAAAAAACTTGCAAAAAAATTAAATTTAACTTATACAGAAGAAAATTCTATAAAATTAGAGAAAAATAAATTAAATCCATATAGAAAATGTTATTTTTTAATTAATACAAATTTAATATTGATGGATGATGAAAATAAGGAACAAAAAAAATTAAATAATATAATAAATAATAATCTTACTTTAATAAAAAAAGAATTAGATATTAAAGAATTACCAAAAATAGAAAACGAATCTATTTTTGAATTTGTTTATGGTGTAGATTTTAAAAATGATAAAACAAAAGTTTATTTAGGTTATTTTCATGAAGAATTTGAAATCGGAGACAGTTTTGAATTTGATGGTAAAAAAAAAACAAAAAGAACCTATTATCAAAAAGAAATAAAAAATGAAAACATATTTAAAAAATATAAATTACTTGAACCGTACAATACTCTTTTTAATTATAAAAATTTTGAAATGTATTATATACGTAAAAATAATGATAAAATAGATCAAGTAGGATTAATTTACACTAATAATATGAAAATTAACAATTTTATACCTTTATTTACTAATATTTGCGATAAACTAAAATGGGATAAAAAAAATTTATTAAAAATATTATATCATAATAAGGATAAAATCCTAAATATTATCAGTTTTGGTGAAGATTATATTAATATATATTTTCTAGAAGACAACAATCAACAAGAATTAACTGAAGAAGAACTAGATAAAAAACATAAAAAAACAGATAAAAATGAAAAAAATAAAAAATAGCTAAGTGACACATATATATAATGTTTGACACATAACAATGAAGACCCAATAACGAAACCTATCGTCACTATTTATTTTATTTTTTTATTTTTTTTCACTTTATTTTTTTAAGATAAATAATTTTATTATTTATTTACTAAAAATATTTATTTAAGATAAATCATTTTATTATTTATTTACTAAAAATATTTATTTAAAATTGATTTTGTTAATATTATTATTAACAAAAATGAATATTCTTTCACCAAATGAAGAAGGAAAATACGAAGTTGTTGGAAAAATTAATAAATCAGAAGAAAATGATTATCAATCTAATATTGAACTATGTATACCCGAAAGATTTTATCCTAAACTATCAAAAGCCGAAATAGAAACATTGGAAACACCATTTTGTGTAGATGATATGTTGAGAAGTAAATGTTTTAGTTCTCATAAAAGATCTATTCGTGTAATTAAAAAATATCGTGATTTATATGAACTAAAAGAAGGATATACATTGTATGATATTATTGAAGTTTTCAAAGGAAAAACTATGTATGTTGTTCGTCGTGATTTAGATGAAAATGGTAATAAAATGGATGATAAATATGTAATAGTTGAAGGAACAGTAGTAAATATTGAACCAATGATTGGTGATGAATATGATTGTACCAATTTATTGTTAGATTTTGGAGATAAAAAAGAATTAGTTTCTATTGAACGCACATTTTTTAAAAAAACTTCTTAATATGAAAAAAAATATTAGATTTTATATGTTATAAATTACTATTCCATTATTTGATAATTATTTTTTTCTTTTGAATTAGTATTACAAATCACATATAATCTTGGACATACTCCAATACAAAATAAACCAGTTAATAATAAACCTAATGTAATGGGTTCCATATAATAATTAATAATATTAATTTTATTAAAAAAATTAAAAAATTAATAAATTCCATCAATAAATTCACTATATAATTTTAAAGATTCTATTTGATAAAAATTTATAAATGGTTGTGCCATTATTTTATTTTTTTTAAATAAATCTACAAATGTATCTGATATAGTTTCAGTATGAATTTTATGAATACAAAAAAGTATAATAAAACTTATATAACTATTTTTTATTTCATATTGATTAAAAAATTCACTATAAAAAAGTCCTTTTTCAAAATTATTTTCTAAAAATTTTTTTTCACTTATATCATAATAACTTTGAATTACTTTATTTATTATATTATTTCCTATTTTTTTTAAATATAAATAATTTGGATCTTTTATCAAAGTTTGATAATTCAAATTCATACTAATACTATAATTTTCTTCATTTATATTATAATCATAATTTACATCATATTTATGACTAATATATAGTGTTGGTAATTTTGTTAAATTCCAATCTGGTAAATAATTCAAACAATCCGAAAATTCTATTTTTAATTTCTTATAGAATTCTATATCATTTTCATTATCATTATTATGAGTTACCGAATTAATATTTATACTATTATATAAGTATATATATTTACCTGGAATAATAAAACATTTTAAATTTGGATTAAAACTATATCTTATAAAATACAAAAATGTCAAGTAATCATCATATAATTTACATTTCTCATGAAATAAATCTCCATTATGATATTTAAATAAATTACGATGAAGCATAAATAAACGAATTGGTGTACATAATGAATTTTGATAAAAATTTGAAAATCCCATATGTTGATTATTCCAGGGATATAACTTATGTTCTACATAAATTTTACTTGATATACAAAAATTATTATTCAAATTTATATCAAAAAAATCCAAATCATTAGTATCCATATATTTCAATTTATCCGTACTTTTTAATGTTATCATATCAATATGTCCCTCACTTTTAAAACATTTTTCTAATTGTTCTAATGCACTCGGATATAAAAAATCATCTCCATCTAATAATAACATTGAATCATATTGAATACGATTTTTAAACATATTTATCACACTATTATGTCCTTTTCCTGGTCGCCCATTTGATTCTGTTTCTATTATTTCTACATCTATATTTTTAAATTCTTCACATACATTATGATAATATTCTGGATTTAAACTATTTACTATTATAATTATAGTATAATCTAAATTATGATTGTTTTGATTTAAGGCACTTTCATAAGAAATTTTTAGTAATTTTTGATTTGAACTAGTTAAAATACATAATAGAAATTTAGAATTCATTATTTTATAAAATAAATTAATACTATTTTTTTATCTTATTTAATTATTTTTTGTAATTATTTTTTTTTAATATAATATTAAAAAAATATATATATATATATATATATATATAATGGATTATAAAAAAAAATATCTAAAATACAAAAACAAATATTTAGAAGCTAAAAAATTTTTAAAAGGACGGAGTAATGAAGAAAAAATCCTT
>Ga0213862_10000735_pt1 | contig 13750 bp, 7 predicted proteins | sample PICome_7_FD_160092 | JGI IMG/M metagenome (GOLD analysis project Ga0213862, IMG submission 160092) | Coastal seawater microbial communities near Pivers Island, North Carolina, United States - PICO266 | ecosystem: Environmental > Aquatic > Marine > Coastal | place: USA: North Carolina | collected... | reverse complement strand
GCGTGAAACAGGCCAGGGAAGTTGACGCCACCGGTGGTAGTCGTTCCGCCGAGCTGAGAGTTGCGTTCCAGCAAGACGGTTTTCGCGCCCAGGCGCCCCGCTTGAATAGCAGCGACATGGCCGGCTGAGCCACCACCCACGATCAGCACATCGACATCCAGGATGTCAGGGTTCTGCGGATCGGGCGAAGGCAGGTTTTGAGCGCTCGCTTTGTGTACCAAGCCGGAAGCCGCTAAGATGGCCGTTCCGGCTACTTGGCGTTTTATAAAATGACGACGATTCATGGGGACTTTGAGATTGTGGGTTATTACAGAATGAGTTTGAGTCCGGGCTGATCAAAAGTGACGGTCCCTATTGAAACGTCTTCGAGGCCATCGCTACCCGGCTCTATCTTGCCAACTGTTTTCATTGGGTAGCCAGTGTCCGCTTGGGCAGCATCGTTCCTGACATCGTCAACCAGCACGGTGGAGGATCCTTCCACTGACAGCGTCGCTCCTAGCGAGTAGGTTCCAGTTGTCGGAACATCTACCACAAACTCGATATAGCTGCCGGCACCCTTGTTCAGATCGACGCAGACCACATTGCCCTGGGAAGCTTCGGCCTGAGGTTTTGGGTAGTGAAAGTTGCCGCGCTGCCCGAAGTCGGAAGAGGTTTGATGAGGCAGGTCCTCCGCTTCCAACCATCCCTCCGCGTCGGGTTCTGGCTGTCTTAGACTTAAACGCTCGCTCAGTTTTGCGATGACGCCTTCGTATTCTGGATTCTCAGCCAGATTGGTGAACTCATGGGGGTCGCTGTCGAGATGGTAGAGTTCGGTCTCCCCGGTGGCCAAACGCGTCATGCGATAGTCATTGCTCAATACCACGTCGTAGCGGATCCCCTCCTCTTCGCTCGACATAAGGACCGGCTTGTCCCAGTCGGCCTGAGGGTTCTGGAGCAAGGGAACCAAACTATTGCCGTCGAGGCCTTGAGGAGGCGCGGCAAGGCCCAGAAGGTCGACCAAGGTGGGATAGAGATCCAACAGGGATACGGCCTTGTTGCAGAAGGCCCCTTCGGCAAGACCCGGACCAGCGATCATAAGGTTTACTCGCGCGGAGTCGTACCAAGGCTTCATTTTAGACCAGCCCTCTTTTTCGCTCAAGTGATAGCCATGGTCGCTCCAGAGGATGACATAGCCGTTCTCCGCGTGAGGGCTTGCGTACCAGGCATCGAGGATGCGGCCAACCTGATCGTCGGCAAAACTGACGCAAGCAAGGTAGGCCTGGACTTTTTCGCGATCATAGCCCTTGGCTTCGAGCATCTCGTGATATCCGGGACCGAACTTGGCGGGGGCACGAGCGATCGTTGTGAAACGTTCGGGCAGATCGTCTAAATCGTTCTCCAGGCGTTCGGGCATGAGCAGGCTTTCGAGCGGATGGCGATCGAAGTATTCCTGAGGCACGACCCAAGGCACATGGGGACGATAGATTCCAAGAGCCAGAAAGAGCCCGTCGCCATTTGAATCCAGAGCCTCGATCCCTTGGCTAACCGATAGGTAGTCGGGCATCTCATGAGTGGGAACGGATGCCACACCCCATCTGCCGGACGAACCGATGTTACGGTAGGTCTCCGGAATTGGCTTTGGCTCTTTGCCGCGGCGCGTGTACTCATCGAACTCAGCTTGGTCTCCGTTGTGAAAATTCTTTCCAATCCCCACGCTCTTCCATCCGCGAGCGCTTAAGAATTTGGGCAGGGTGATCGCATCGGGGACATAGCTTCGCCAAGGTCTGCCCCAATTCCAATTGGACTTCGCTCCCGTTCGTACGGGATGCAAACCCGAGAAGATTGAAGTCCGGGAGGGGAAGCAGACGGGCGAGGAACAGATCGCGCGGGTGAAGGTGACGCTGCGCGCTGCGAAACGCTCCAGATTGGGCGTGTTCGCTTGAGGGTGCCCATCGAGCACGCTGTTCCAGTCGTTCCAATCGTCTATATTCAGAAAAAGCACGCTGGGACGCTCGGCGCCGGCCAGCTGCAAGAACGATAATGCGGCCAGACTGAGCAGGAAGAGCCTGAGCGTTTTGGCGGTATACATGAGGAGCGGTGAAGTTCGCTTAACTGAAAAAATTTTAAGAAAGCATCGACAGAAAAGAACGAGAGCTTTCTGGGTCAATTGTTGACTGTTTTTGAAACCTGGGCAGCTCGAAACGTAAACGTAAAAAGGAAATTTCATCCGGGCTTTTTCAGGTCGGACTTTAGCTACTGGCAAAGAGCTCTATACGCGCTTCGAGCAAAGCCTCTATCCGTTTAGACACTTATGGGTCCGTTTTCCACTAAGATTATCGCTGAAAAATTTATTCTCAAGAAATCGGCGCTGAGCGGAGCAGTCTTCCCGATACGGGCTCTGGGCCCCCTAGCTATTCAGTTCAGGCGCGCCTTGGCTCGTTCGGATACTTTCTTGAACTCTGGCGCGGCGTTTTGCGGCAGCCACTGGGAGAGCCGTTCGATAGTCTCCCGGTGAGCACGGTCGGCAGCTAGATTGTGGAATTCGTCTTGATCGTTCCGATGATCGTAGAGTTCCTTGGCTCCATCCTCGTAAACGATCAGCCGCCAGTCGCGCGTGCGGATGGAGTGATTGCCGAAATAGGATGAAGTAATCGCTGGCTGCTCTCTCGGCGTTTCGGGGTTATCGAGCTGAGGGGCCAGCGAGATGCCTTCGAGATGGGGATTTTCGGAAAGTTGGCAAAGCTCGACAAGGGTTGGGTAAATATCGATCAGACTAGCGGGTTCCTTAGTCGCCAATCCTGAATCGATGCCTGGTCCAGCGAATAGCAAGGGCACGCGGGTGGACTCCTCCCAAAGCGTGCGCTTGGCCCAGTGTTGTTTCTCTCCAAGGTGAAACCCGTGATCGCTCCATAGGACGACAATAGTGTTATCGGCATACGGACTGGATTCGAGAGCATCCAAAACCATGCCTACGCAATGGTCGACGAAACTGATGGATGCCAGATAGGCCTGCGTCATGCTTCGCTGCTTCCGATGCTCGAGCACTTCGACATGCTTCGGGGCCACCGCATAGTCATTGATGCTAAGAAAATTCTTCGGAAGATCGTCGAGGTCCGAAACCGGGTTATTGGGAAGCGCGATCCGTTCGACATCGTAGAGATCGAACCATTTGGGGGGCGCGTAGAGCGGCACGTGCGGGCGAAAGAACCCCACCGACATGAAGAAAGGCTTGTCGAATTTTTCGTGCAGAGCAGCGGCCGCTTTTTCCGCCAATTGAAAATCACCCATCTCGGCGTCGTTTTCCGGATACTCTCCCCAATCCCAGGCTTTGCTCCAACCGGCGGGAATATTCATCATCTCTTTCGGCCTGGCCCCTTTATTTCGGCCGAGCGAGCGATCAACATCGCCCGCCAATCGATTGCCGAAATCGTGGTGCAACACTTTGCCCCCTACCAGAGTATAGTAGCCGTTGTCTTTAAAGTGTCGTTGAATCGTGGGCACATCGGTCAGGGCCGGCAGCTCCTCGTAGGCGGGTCCGAGCTCATAGCTGCCGTGCGTAGTAGCCGCCACCCCCGACATCACGCTGACACGCGAGGAAGAACATACCGGGATGGCGCAATGCGCATTGGCGAAAACGCGACCCTGCTTGGCGAGCTTGTCCATGTGCGGCGTGAGCGCTTGCGGGTGGCCGTCGAGGAAACCGGTCCAGTCGTTGAGATCGTCAATGCTGATCATCAAGACGTTGGGCCTGTCCGAGTTCTGCGCCTGCGATTCAATAAGGAGAAAACTCGCGAGGGAAATGATTAGTAGATTGCGAATATTCATGAGGGGATTTCTTTAGATGGTTAGGGGAAGTTCGTTTGCAGAGGCCTCTTTCAAAAGAGCGTCCAATAATTTAAGAGCTACCTCAGACGAAGAAGGGCATACAGTTGTCTTCGTGCGGACAAGTCCAAACGATCGCAACGCGCTGTCGATTAGGTCTAGGGCCGATTCGTAGATTCCATCGATATTCAATGGAGATCCATCTTCTCCACCCGCCTCTTTGTCCACTTCGTTTTTCGGACAGCCTATAATTAGCCTGTCGCTGCTTACACGCTTTGTCTTAAAATCGCCCCTACGACTCACTTCTCCGGCCCATAGCCATCCGAGCCGTCGAAGTAGATTCCGTCGACACTGATATTTTCGGGCGAACGCGGGTCGCCGTTCAGGCCGAAATAAACGATGCGGCAGTTATTGCCTTTGCTCAGTTCGTGTCGCTCCTCACTGATTCGAACGGTCAAGTTGTGTTCTTTTTCCGGGTCGAGTCCGTCGCGCAGGATATAGATCCGGTTCAGGTGCAGTCTGAAGCTGTTCTTGGTAACAAACAAATCCTGTTTCACCCAATCGGAGCCATCGACGCTGTGTTCGATGATACCGGCTTTGGGTCCGGCGATCACCTGGATGGCTACCGCCGAACCTTTGAAGGTGATGTCAAAACTGTCGCCCGGCTGATGTCCGATCAACTGCGGCCGCTCGTTCCAACCCACACGTACCTTGCCACCTTCTGCTGCGGCATCGTAGTCGGTCTCGACCGCAAACCCGTTCAAGTTTGCGGCCATTTGCGGCGGAAACAGTTTGCCTTCGCTATAGGAGGACGGATCCAGTTTCTCGGGGATCGCATGAGCAATGACCGGACGGGGCTCTCCTGACCACGCTTCATCGAGCAGCCGCTCGATACTGTCGGCATAGAGTTGCTGTCCGAAGGGCGATGGGTGCACGCCTTTAAAGTCATCCTTCCAGGTGAACTCTCCGCGCTTGATGCGCTCGTAAATCTCCTCGGTGATATCAAGCGCCGGCACCCCATAGCGCTCGGCCACTTTGTCGAAACTCTGAATCACTTCGGGTGTCTTTCCGTTCTCGTAATCTGCGAGCTTTTCCGTGCTGGCAAAATGCATCATGACGATGTCCATGTCTGGGTTGGCCCGCCGGGCACGCCGCACAATGCCTTCCATGCCACGAACCGTTTGGTCGGCCGTTCGACCAATGGACACATCGTTCACCGCTGCTTCTTCGAACAGCAGATCGACTTTCCCTTTTTGAATGACGTCCCGATCCAGTCGAAACGAGCCATACATTGTTCCGGTTGAACCGACGCCGGCAAGGATGAACGTGAACTCTGTCGACGGGAAACGCCGTTCGAGGTTTTCCATCACCTTCTTTCGCCAAGGCATTCCTGTAATGGAGCCACCGACAAAGGCGACCGTGCCTTTCTTAGTCGTCTCGAAGATGTACTGCGAATTCTTCAGTCCGTCGCGCAGTTCGAACCAGTTCTGTTGCAACGGTCCGTTGTAGTCCTGCCACGGGTACGACGCCGATTCATTCTTCGCGGTCGACTTGGCGGGAGCCGCTTTCTTTTCGGTTTTCGGTTTTGGCATCGCTGCCGGTTGCGACACCGAGACCCTCCGTGGCAACGGAGGCAGCGATTCGTCCCAGGCCATGATCGCCTTGATCAAGGTCGCTGCTTTTTCAGGGTTCTCGGCAATGACGTTCGTGGTTTCGTTCGGGTCGTTCGCCAAGTGATAGAGCTCGTCCCCCTCACGTCGGTTCACATGGTACTTCCAATCGCCGTGCAGCACGGTCGGATACTGCTTCTTCCAGTAGAGGTAACGCTCCGGATTCCGCTCCTCTCCCAGCCAGACATCGGCAACATTCAGTCCCTCGAATTGGTCATTGTCGTAAGGCGTGCCGGTGAGGTGGCACAGGGTGGGCAGGAAATCCAAGCCAGAGAGGATACTGGTCTCATTGACCGTATCCACAGGCACCTTACCCGGCCAACGGACGATGAAGGGAATACGCACCCCACCTTCATACATCACGTGCTTGCCGCCTCGAAGTCCTTTGGGCCACCCCATCATGTTGGCGCGGGTCTTGTCGCCGACCTGGTCGGGCGCGTTCTTATTGAGTGTATTGTTGTCGGGCCCTTGGTCGCTGGTGAAGACGACGATGGTGTTTTCCGAAAGCCCCAGTTCATCCAACTTTTTCAGCAGGCGGCCGACAGCTAAGTCCAGGCTCCAGACGTCGGCGAGGTAGTTCCTCATGCAGTCATCCACACTCATTCCCCATTCGTCCCGACAGGTATCGAACTTGTTGGTCTTCATGTAGGGACCGAAAAGGGACTCATCGACTTTCAGATCCGTGAATTCCTCAGCAAACACGGTATCCGATGGAACTCTGAAATGGGTGATGTGGGCCCACACGTTGACGTAAAACGGTCGATCCTTGTGGCGCTCGATGAAGTCGATAGCCGCCTCGAAGGTGTTGTCGTCGCGCCCTTTGTTGCGGTCCTTCAACGACTCGAGGACCTTAATCTCATCGATGCCATAGTCATGAGCGGGCGGATGACCTTCCGTTGCATTTTTCCCATTAGCTGCAGGACCGATATGCCACTTCCCGAAATGCCCGGTGGCATATTCGTTGTTGTTGAGCAGTTCGGTAATGGTCGGGCGACCGTCAAAGCCGTAGTCCCCTACCCGGCGCTCGAAGCTGCGCGGATGTCGACTAGTCATGAATCCGACCCGACTCGGCTGACAAGTCACGCCGGTGGCATAGTAGCGGGTGAACCGCGTCCCCTCTTTGGCGAGACTGTCGATATAGGGTGTTTTTGCATAAGGATGCCCGTAACAAGCCAGGTCGCCATAACCAAGATCATCCGCCAGAATGAAGACGATGTTCGGCCTGCCCCGCTGTGCCTCGCCATAGCCCTTTGAGGCGTCGGCTGGAGCGTCAGCAAAGGATTCGGTCACCAGTAGTACCAGTGAGAATAGGCTGAGGATGCTAAATGTGCTTTTCATGGCCTTTGACGCTCCAGCAAGAAATAGGGCTCCAGTTGAAGCGAGAATAAATGCCTTGATTTTTCGAATTCGACATTCTGCCATCCAATCGGAACGATGACCACCATGCATCGAAACCTCCTCGCCGCACTGGCCGCATTGGGAGTCGGCCTCGCTTTTGCCAAGGCTGCCGACCAGCCCAACATCCTGATTCTCTACGCTGATGACCTCGGCTACGGCGATCTGGGCTGTTACAACCCGGATTCAAAGATCCCTACCCCAAACCTAGACGCACTGGCCGCAAGTGGCCTTCGGTTTACGGACGGCCACTCTTCCTCGGGCATCTGCACGCCCAGCCGCTACGCCCTTTTGACCGGCCGTCACCACTGGCGTAAATTCCATGGCATCGTAAATGCGTTCGGGGCATCCGCTTTTGACACCGAGCGTCTGACCATGCCGGAAATGCTCCGAGAAAAGGGCTACACCACCGCGGCCATCGGCAAGTGGCACCTCGGCTGGGACTGGGCGGCCATTCGCAAACCGGACGCCCAGCAAACCGGCGAAGGACGACAAAAATTCTGGGGGCCGGAAGCGTTCGATTGGTCTCAATCGATACCCGACGGGCCATTAGCGCACGGTTTCGATCACTACTTCGGCGATACCGTCATCAACTTCCCACCCTACTGCTGGATCGAGGACGACCGCGTCACCGCAGCGCCGGACAGGATCATGGACACGGAGCTGTTCAAGCCCATCAAAGAGGGCAACTGGGAGTTTCGCCCAGGCCCTATGATCACCGGCTGGGATCCCTACACGAACATCCCCACCACCACGCAACGTGGGATCGAATACATCCACGCTCAGGCCGAAACCGACGAGCCATTCTTTCTCTACTTCGCCTGGCCATCGCCGCACGCGCCCATCATCCCGAATGACGAATTTGACGGCGCATCCGCGGCTGGCCCCTACGGAGACTTCGTGACCGAAACGGACACGTCCGCCGGCCAGTTGCTCCAGGCCCTGGAAGAATCCGGCCAAGCAGACAACACCATCGTCGTCTTCAGTGCGGACAACGGGCCGGAGAAATACGCCTACGCTCGGGACGCGAATTTCGACCACTGGTCGGCCTACCCGCTTCGCGGCCTCAAGCGAGACATCTACGAAGGGGGCCACCGCGTGCCATTCCTGATCCGCTGGCCCGGCGTCACTGAAGCGGGCGCCACCAACGAGAGCCTGGTTTCACAGATTGATCTTATGGCAACCTTCGCCGATGCACTGGAATTCGAACTCCCCCCTGACCAGGCTCACGACTCCCACACTCTGCTGCCACTTTTGAAGGGTGAGGTAGACGGAATTCGGGACACCCACATCCACAACACCTATGAAGGTCAGTGGGCCATCCGCCACGGAGACTGGGTTCTGGTGGACCACAAAGACGGATACCGCAGCGGCCGCGTCGCGGACTGGGAAACGAAGCGCAAATACCCTGCAGACGACGATCAACCGGCCGAACTCTACAACCTGACGGAAGATTTGGGGCAGCGCCACAACCTCGCTTCGCAATACCCGGAAAGGGTCGAGAACCTACGCAAACGAATGGCGGAGATCAGGGATCGCGGGCATTCGGCCCCTCGTCTAGCAGGGGATTGAAGAGACGCAGCTTTGATAATATCGGATCTTCATTCGCGGCGCTTCGCAAGCGAAGGTCCTACGACGAAATCAGAGGCTCCAACCTACGCCATCTGCTCATTTTTTCGTAATTGGTATTACTCGGGAAGCGAAACCTTCTTTCCCTGGATTTTCAACTTTCGGACGAGCGTTTGCTGGGCTTCGACTTGGCCGGGGGCAGTGGCGTTTCCGCCAGGTACGATTTCTCCATAGGGGCGCCCTGTTGATTGGATCGTTTGGGCGAGCAGCGATCGCAAGCGCTGCAGGGCTCGTCGTGATTCGGGATCGTCGATGAGGTTCCTGCGCTCGTTGTTATCTCGATCGATACGGAAGAGCGCGTCTTCGTAGTAGAAATTCGGATTCGCGGATCCGCGCGTCCCTATGCCTGCCCGGTTCAAGGGAGCCATGACTTTGGGCAAGTTCTCTGGCTTCGAATTTCGGATGACGCTTAGATGTTCATTGGGATAACGCACGGCGATGTATTTGTACTCTTGGGTGCGAATCGCCCGCCCGAAGCCTAGCTCCAGATACAAATGATTTCTCCAGCTATCTGGAGCCTGCCCCCCGAATAGAGGAGCAAGGCTTTTTCCGTCCAGTTCGTAGGCTGTAGGAATATCCGCATTGCCGAGGTCGAACGCTGTCGCCACGATATCGATACTCTGAACAAGGGCTTTGCTTTCAATGCTTCCCGCGATCTTGCCTGGCCAACGCATGATGAAGGGTACGGAAGCGCCGTCGATATCGAATAGAGATCCTTTTTGGCGAGAGCCATGATCGGCCGTGAACACGAGCAGCGTGTTATCGTCGATGCCGAGCTTCTCGAGTTTCTTCAAAATTGCTCCCAAGCCAGCATCAATCCAGGAGTAGCCAGCGTGCCCTTTATTAGGATCGAGTCCACGCTGGGAAAGTTCGCTAAGGATCGCTTCACGCGTTAGCATACCCTCTGGCAGGATGGGAGCTTGCTCTAGACCGGAGCCAGAGACGAGCGGTTCGGCGATGGATCGGCTCCAGGATCCGTCTGGCCCATGAACGAGTGTGGTGCAGAGGTGGAGGTAAAACGGCTCACCATTTCCTGATTGAACGCTATCTTCGATGAACTCGAGCCCGGCATCGATGGTCCACTCCAAGTTGTGCTCGGCGTAGGGTTTCTCCATATTTCCCAAGTAGATGTTCTTGGCCCAGTCGAATCCGCGCGATGTGAGCAGCTTGCGGTATTGGAGTTCGTTGTAGCGAAAGGCTTCGCTCAATTCGGGGGAGCGCTTGGCATCGCGAGGAATGTATTTCAGGCCCCCTTTCTTGTAGTCCGAATCGGTACGCAAACTCTCAATACCGCTGGCATGGTACTTGCCGACAAATCCCGTTCGATAGCCAGCCTTAGATAGAACGCCTGCGACGTTCAGGTTGTCCGCCTCCAGGCCCATGTTGAAGGCAGGGAAGGCCTGGTGGCCTTCTGGGTTTTCGTGCCGGAATGGATCGGAAGTGGATCGGCTCGCGTAGCGGCCGGTGAGAAAGGAATAGCGCGAGGGGGTGCAAACGGTGCTGGTTACAAAGCCGTTATGGAAGAGCATGCCTTCCCGAGCCATACGATCCAAGTTAGGCGTCCAGACCTCGCCGCCATAGGCGCCAATGGATTCCTTGTCCTGGTCGTCCGTGAGAAAGACGATGATGTTAGGACGCTCGGCGAGAAGCGAGATTGAGCCGAGCGCGAGCAGAGCAGCGAAGAGGCTCCATTTGGTGCGGTGTTGGTGCATTGAAACTGTGTTCGATCTGGAGCAAGTGATATATTCGCGACAAGAAGCGGTATTCAATAGGAAACTCTGATTCGCTGATGATCTAACAAACGAAATAGATCACTTAGAGACTGGCTACAGGTCCATATCAATATCGCTAACGTCGAATTGGCCTTGATCGATATTGAACTTGTGGAGTAGCTCCAGGCAGAGATTGCACGTTGGATTGGGCTTTTCGGTTACGGCATAGGCCCAATGACGATAGCCGCCACCCGCCACGATGGTAGGAAGATTATTGCAGGTTTGATCGAAGGAAAAGACCTTCTATTTCAACGACAACCGAAACATTTACCCCACTCTGGTCGAAGATACGTCGGGAGAGTGGCTCGCTGTCTGGGACAGTTCCAATAACCCCGACAAACGCCGCACGGCTATCCGATTCGGAAGGTTAAAAATTAATAAGCATACTTCGGGAATTTCAGCTCGCCGTGGATGAAGGCACTGCAGATCGCTTCGTCAAACCCTGAGTCCAAGATTTATCAGCACTTCCTCAGCTGCTAACCATTGGTTGGATCAAGCCCAATCGCGATAGGCTTCCACCAACTCTTCGTATGCCTTTTTATAAAATACAATATCGGCACTATGAACAATCAACTGGGCTCCGAGGTCTTTCATGTGTTTGGCGTGGTCCATATCGAAGGCGAGCGTCCCAAATACTTTTCCTTCGGCGATCGTTTTTTCAGCGATTATTCGAGCCGCTTCGAGCGTCTCGTCTCCTTTGACATCACCAGGCCTTCCTGTGAGAGCCGAATAGTCACCGGGACCAAAGAAAACGCAGTCTACTCCCGCGACTGAAGCGATTTCCGAAACGTTTACTAGTGCCTTGGGCGATTCGATTTGCGTGGTAACCCAGGTGTCTTCGTTCGCTCTATTCGTATAGTCTTCGGCTTGATACTGACCGTAATTATTATCGGGGCTTCCCCCGTCAAATCCGCGTTCGCCCACCGGATAGAATTTCGACCAACGAACAACTTCGCGAGCTTCGTCCGCGGATTCACATCGCGGATACAGTATGCCGAGGGCTCCAGCTTCAAGAAGACGACCCATTCGCATGTATTCCCAGCGTCCTGGGCGAGCGAGTATATCTACGTCGCCAACCCGAGATGCCCGGGCGAGGTTAGCGAAGGTTTCTACGCTTTTATCAGCGTGCTCTAAATCATACCAAAGAAAATCCAGACCAGATTGGCTCAGTACTTCCGTGTGCACAGGGTCCGTAGACTTGACAAGAGTGCCTATGGCGACTCCTCCCTTCTTCCAAATTTCCTTAACTCGACTCTGTTTCATATGGGTAATTCAAATCAGTATTAGAACGTATTCTTAATCGCATCTTCCCCCGATTGACACTCAATGTTCTAGCCAATTGATGTCAAACGTGATAAAACTTATCGTTTCATAGGGGTTAGACTCTCCAACTTCGACCAACAGTCCAACAGTGCCATCGGTGAGACCGACCATGTTCGAGTAAGCTCCGGGACCTTCATGTATCATTTTGCTGACTGGCCAAGTTTTTCCTTCGTCGTAACTTAAGCGAGCCGTAATACCCTCGCGCTTGTCGCCGGTAGGACTGGAAAAGAGAATGCGACTACGATTTTTTTCGGGCCAGCTGAAACGAAGGATATTCGCCTGGCAAACGGGTGATTGAAGTCCATCATCCAAATAAACCGGAGCGAAACTTATCCCGCCGTCCTCGCTTACGGCCACCGCCCGATTCCCTTTCCCGTGATAAGAGCGCATGTTTTGCATCACTGAGCCATCGGCGAGCTCGACGACGGTAGACTCGTTTGTAAGTGGTTCCTGGATCGCACCAAGGCTCCAGCTATCGCCGTGATCGTCGGAGTAAATGATGTGCGAGCGATAGGTTTTCGAATCTCTCTCAGCAGTGATCCGATCGGAATGATTTGCGGGAATGACCAGGCGACCCTTGTGGGGACCTCGCGTCAGTTGAATGCCGTTTCCAGGACCAGTTGCATACCAGCGCCAATCTTTCTTACGAAGGTGCGGAAGCTCTTTTGGCTTGGCCCAGGTTTTGCCATCATCGTTCGAGTAAGTGACCCAAGGTGAACGGGGATGCTCACTCTTCCCAGTCATGATGGCATTTTCGCTATCGCTTCCTAGATTCCATGTAAGTAATAGCCAGATAGTACCTGTATCCAAATCTACAACCGGACATGGATTTCCACAGGTGTTATCCTTGTCGTCCCAAATCACTTCGATTCCGCTCCACGTTTTACCGCCATCTAACGAGCGACGCATTATGAGATCGATATCGCCTTTGTCGCCAGCCTCGCGACCTTCGGCGAAAGCTAAAAGGGTTCCATCTTTGGTTTTGCAAATAGCGGGAATGCGGATGTTATTGTATCCATCCACTGCCTTGCGAAAGAGGACTTGAGTCTCTATTGTATTTTCTACTCCCCAAAGTAGCGTTCCGAAAGCTAATTGTGCGAAGAGTATCTTGGGGAAGATAAGAATAAATTTATGCATTGAGCTCATCTATTGAATAGTTTCCAGAATTCTTCTAAGTTATATATAAATGTAAGTGTATTCAACGGTACCCAGCAGGTAAAATAATCAGTTCAGGAATGCTTTCCTTGTGGGGAATTTATCCAAATCTACTTCCCGGATTTGCAGGAAAACTACCCGTTCCCAGCGATGGGGACAGAAGATATTGATAACGCCATCATCGATAAACGCATCTAAATAGGACGTGTTGTAGTCTCGCCAGATATTGTCGAAAAAGGGCTCGAGAGCTGTCGCGAACACGAATTGCGGTTCGCTCCAGTTACGACCTACGTCCCCAGAGGTAGCGAACCAGATTTCGGAGCGGTCGTAATGCTGAGATCGGTTGCCAGCAAGGTCAGCGGTTTGGATCTTACTCCTATTGTGATGGAAAGCGATGAGCGTTTTGCCGTCGGACAACGTGAAAAGCATAGGTGGTGCATCGGGATGCACTAAAGGAGTAGGTTTTGGATACGTCCACGATTTGCCATCATCCTCACTCCATGAACCCCAAAGATATCCCGTCGCCGTTCGCGTCATGAAAAAGATATTACCGTTTCCCAGGTTGATAGGGCGGCCTTCATCCATGCGATTAAATCCTTTGGCATACCAGCCCCCATGGCGTTGACCTGGCAGCAGTTCCCAGGTCTGTCCTTGGTCTTCGCTCCGCAACAAATACTGTCGCGTCATTATTGGCTTGTAGGACCAGTCGGCCTCGTGAGATCCAAGAAGCCAAGCACCCGAATCTGTTTCCGTCATGCGCATAACCGACATACCACGAAACTCAGGATCATTTTTAGGACGAATGATTCTCACTTCCGACCAGGTATGGCCATCATCGTCGGAGTAGCGATATCCAATGGGCGCGTTTTCCGATAATCCGTGCGTCTCAGGTTCGTACATATCCCAAATCGGCTGTGTACCGAAGGCATAGATACGTTCGGAACTCTTGGGGATAAACGGAATGAAACCGTGTTGGTTGTAATCGATATCAAAGGCAACCGTTGG
>Ga0213862_10000726_pt1 | contig 13795 bp, 8 predicted proteins | sample PICome_7_FD_160092 | JGI IMG/M metagenome (GOLD analysis project Ga0213862, IMG submission 160092) | Coastal seawater microbial communities near Pivers Island, North Carolina, United States - PICO266 | ecosystem: Environmental > Aquatic > Marine > Coastal | place: USA: North Carolina | collected... | reverse complement strand
GCGCGCAAATTTCGGCAAACGATAAAACTCATGGATCCCGCGCTCGGCCGGAGACCCGCGCGTACCGGGTCCTCCGGCCGTCCCGGCGGTCCCCTCACACGACGTGCCACTGCGAAGACGTGTACACGAGCCATCGCTGACATTCACTCCCGCAATCCATCCATCACGACCAACAGGAGGAGGGCGAGGCTGCCAAGCCCGCGGAGGAAGCGAAGCCCCCGCCCATCGGCCCCCCCCGTGGCTCCAAGGTGAGACTCCCAAACTTCCCTTCGCGCCGAACGGGAACGGCGACACGACCGAGGGCGCGTTCACTTCACGCCGGCGAGGCCCACGTCCGTGTCGTGCGTCAACGAATCGAGCGCGGGAAAGACCGGCATCTGGCGATCGGTCCATCCGTCGGCGTCGCCGCCCCCGCGCGATTACCAAAACCAAATGACACAAATCCAAAATGGACCCGAGCCGAATCGAGTGCTGACCCCCAATCCTCCCAACCTCCCGCCACCCCCAACGCAGGTGAAGATCCTTCGCCCCGAGTCCTACTGGTTCAACGATTACGGCAAGGTCATCTCCGTCGATCAGGTGCGTCATCGGGCGATCCGAACCGGCGAATCGGGCGTCGCCGAAAAATAACAAAAGATTTTTTTCCCGCCTCGATTGACTCGCGTCTCCGCGTGAGTAACCCTCGCTGACCTTCGATTCCCTTTCCTTTCTTGTCGACAGTCCGGTGTTCGCTACCCCGTGGTCGTGCGTTTCGATAAGGTGAACTACGCCGGCGTCTCCACCAACAACTACGCCCTCGACGAGATCGAGTACTAAACGGTTTTATTCGAATTCGTTTGGTGCCTCGGTTGGAGTCAACGTTGGATGTTCGGCGCGCTCCCGCGGCTGCGTTGGATGCACGGGCCACGCGAGGGGAGGATGAGCATAGCAAACTAGGGAAAGAGGGGAGAAGAGAGAGGGTGGACCTTTGCAATAGTAGAGATGCAAACCTATTACTTTACGAAGCGTGCGCGGGTGGCGAACGAGTCATGGAGGGATCAATCGGTCACCGCGCCGCCGCGGGCACCGCCGCCACGAGCGCGTCCAATGCAGCCTCCAGGGCATCCACGCACCGCGCCACGTCCTCCTCGTCCGCGTCCCTCCTCCCCGCGTCGATCGACGTCTCGTCCAGCTTGATGAGCCTCTCCCGAAAGTCCAGCCATCGCCGCTGGGTCTCCACGCCCGCACCTTCGTCCGATTTCACCAGCGCCCAAGGCATGAAATAAGCCGACTGCCGGACGTCGTCGAACGGCGCGATGACCAGCGCGTTGTTGAGCTGCGAGAACTTGAGCTGGTCGGTGAGCTCCCGGAGCTCGTCGAAGGCTGGGCCGCGAGATACCGCGATCTGCGATGCGTCGAAGGGGAGGATGTGGAAAAAAGGTTAACAAAAGGCCTTTTGGGCAGCTCCGAGGCGTGAGTTCGCACCTTGTCGATGTACTCCGGGACGGTCAGCGCGGGCTTGACGTACGAGCCCTCCCACGGATCCGCCTCCTCCGCCTCCTCCGCCCGCGCGGCGAGGGGCGAAGCCAGCGCCGATACGCCAATCGCCAGCACTGCGCGCCTGCTGCCGACGACCCCGGCAGCGTCGTCGACGTGTCCGTCATGGCCGTCTGTGCCGGATGGCCGCGTGGCCGACGCCGCGATGGCGCTCCTCGCGTTCCTCCTCGCGGTGCGCCAGCACGGCTGGACGCGCGTCGCCGCCGCGGCGGTCGCCAGACTCGTCGACATGGCGCCGGTAACAGTGTGGGCGCCGGGATCGAGCCCAGATAAAAGCCCAGATAAAAAGCAAGCCACTTTTTGAAAGGACCCCCACTGCGCCGGGAGGAGGGGGCGCGTGTCCAGACATGCCGCGCAAGGGCCAGCACCGCGGCAAGCAGGACTGGCTAGACTACTCCGACGACGATGACGACGGCCCGTCGTCGTCGGCGGCGGCGACGACGAAGAGGGCAGGCGGGCACAAGCCGCTCGGGTCACACGGCCAGAGGCGGGTCCACGGCCTCGACCGCGCGCACATGGCGGGTCTCCACGGCGACGTCGGCGTCGACCGCGGCCTTCCGTCCGGCTCCCCACGCGCGCGCGCCTTCGCGATGACCGGCGCGAAGACCGGCAGGAGCGGCGTCACCGTCGGCGCGAGGGGCACCGTGGACGCGCACGACACGCGCATCCTACCGCAAGACGCGTGGGACGTCCCGGACTCACTCGTGGAGATGTTTGGAACGTCCATGCCGGTGGAGGCTCTCGGAGACGTCTACGTCCAGTGCGGCCGATCGCTGAACCGCACCGTGGAAGCCCTACTCGCGCTCACGCTCGAGGACCGCGCGTCGTCGCCGCTCGAGGAAGCCGCGAAACACACCGGGATCGACCTCTGGGACGCACTCCCCGCGGAAGTCAGGCTACTCATCTTAGACCAGCTCGGACCGCGCGAAGCGGCGAGGGCGGCGTCGACGTGCGTGGACTTCGCCAATACCGTCCGCGCGTGGCGAGCGAACGCACGCGGCTTATACCTTCCACCCGACCTCTCGCTCGACGGCCTGGTATCCCTCGCGCGGTCGTACCCGCTCATAACGTCGCTGTCGCTGCGGAAGCTCCGCGGAGTTATCAAAAATCCAACCGACGTGTACCGGATACTCCGCGGCGCCGCGGCTGGACCCGCGGTGTGCACGATTGTGAGCGTGGATTTAGAAGGTTTAGACGCCGCGATGTCGGACAAAGACCTACCCGGCGTGTTGGACTGCGGGCTGGATGCGGTGACGGATCTTAACGTCGGTAAGTGTCAGCGGGTGACGGACAAGGGGATCACGGCGGTGTCGCGACACCGCCGGGGCGGCGACCTCGCCGGTCTGTCCCTCGCGGGGTGTTCTCCCGGTGTGACCAATGACGGGCTCGAGGCGTTACTGAGGGGTAAAGCCGGCGGGTTTCCGGGTTTAAAGAGGGTGGACGTCTCTGGGTGCATGGGCATACGCGGCGCGGCGACGATCCCGCCGAGAACCGCGGCGACGAGTCTGCGAATGCTCAACGTTTCTAACATCACCGAGCTGCACGTGAAGCTCACGGTGGACGCACCGCTCGAACACCTGTCGGTATCCCAGTGCGGAAGCCTGCGTGTGTTGTGCGTCAGCGCGACGCGGTTGGAGCGGGTGAACGCGTCCATGTGTAAGAGCTTAAGGCGGCTTGAGTTGCGGTGCGAGCGGCTGGACTCGTTCGTTGCGCAACACTGCGCAGAGCTGGCGGATGTCCGTGAGTTTTACTGCCCACGGCTGGCTTCGGAGCTCAACGTCATCGGGTGCAAGTCGCTGACGACGGCGACTCTCGCGTCGATGCTGAATGACGCACCGAGGCTACGGGTGTTACGGGCGGAGGGGTGCGTGGGGCTCGAGGGCGAGCTCGTCGTCGCGAGTAGAAGTCTGGAGTGCGTTCAGATGGACGGGTGTATTCGGCTCGGGGGTCTGAGGCTCGCCGCGCCGGTGCGGACGCTGGAGGCGAAGAATTGCAAGGCGCTCGCGGCGATGTGGATCGAGGATCCGCCGTCCGCGGCGGCTGAGGAGGAGGAGGATGAAGAGGGCGAGGAGGGTGGAAGGGGTGGCGACGGAGGCGGGGACGTGAATAATAAGGGGCCGGTTCGCGTCGACGTTCGGAATTGTTCCTCGTTGGAGCGGCTGGTGGGTGTGCGCGCGGCGGCGACGGAGGGTAGGCTGAGCGTGGACCTTCGGGGGTGCACGTCGCTGCCGCCGAGCGCGAGGCCGCCGGTCAATCAGTGAGAGTAGCGTGACTCATAGTAGCTCGAGTTGATACATCAAAAAACAAAACAGAATTCTTTTGGTCGTCGCGGAGCCGGTGCGTCGTCATCGTGCAACTTTGGATCGTCTTCTTGCTCCATCGCGGCGGGTGTGGTGTGAGTGTTGTACCCACCGTATACATGCAAACTTGCACCTCTGAACGAAAAAATTCAGTTTGCACACGTGACACCCACACCACACACGCTGATGGATCATGCGATCAGGTGGAAGGATCAAACTTGCACAAGAAGACGATCAGCGAAATCCGAAAACGTTGCACGATGACGACACAGCGGCTGGGACGACCTTCAAACACAACCAAACACACACACACATCGTCGTATCCACGCGTACACACTCACCAGCACCCGAAGAACGCTCCGATGGACGTCGTCAGCGTCGACGCCAGGAACAGCCAGAACGAATACCCCCAGTACGACGACACGTCCCCGGCTTTGTCGACGTCGATGCGCACCCCATTCAGAGCGGCGCTTTCATGCGCGTTCACGGACCTGGAGATGTCCAACAGGACCCAGAGGTAGATGAGCCACCCGGCCCACCTCGCGAGGACCTGCATCGTGGTCAGCGTGCCCCCCGTGCACGTCGCACCGGACGCGTAGTCGCCCGTGCAGACGGACACGACCATGGTATAGATCAGCCGGACAAATCCAAACCCGACGAAGAGTATCGTCATGGCTCGCGTGGCGTCAACCTTGGCCGCGAAGTCGTTGCCCCATATGTCGTGGTACAGGGTCATCTCCCGGTAGCCGGTGATGGTGACGCACTGGTCGTCGGGTGAGCCCTCGGTCCACGGGAGGTTTTTCTCGAGGTCTTTCCGTATGCTGGATACGACGAAGGAGGTGTTCGTCAGCCGGTCCTCGGACGGACTCTCGGAAGAGCCGACCGTGTCGTCCTCGGTGGGTGAGGCGGCGGGCCCGGCCCTGCGCGGCGCGCCGGGAAGGGCGTCGTCGGCGAACCCCGATACGACCGCGTCGGCGTCGGGATCCCCCGGGTCCGTCGCGAAGAGCGTCGCGGCGACCGCGCCGTCGTCCGAGGCGACCGCGCCGTCGTCCGATACACCGCCGGGCGACGCGAGCTGGACACCCGACTCGGGGTAGCACACCTTCCACAGCCCCGCGTGCTCCACCCCGGGGAGCACGGAGCCCACGTCGGTGGTGATCGGGTCGAGCCAGAACGTGCCGGTGATGGCGATGAGCGCCGCCGCGAGGGCGATCACCTCGAGGACGAACGAACAGACGCAGCAGGAGCCGCCGCGCTTAGCGTAAACCATATCTCGCGCGAGGTGAAGTGCGGCGGCGCGTGTCGATACGTCGTCGTCTCCGATTGAACGCGTTTGCCGCTTCCGAGGATGATGACACATGATAACTTCAAAGTTCGGTTCGTCAATTAAAAGTTACAAGGAGTGGGTGTTTCTCCACACCGGTCGGGGGCGAAACGTTTCTGTTTTTGTTTTTCCCACCCCCGCTCGCGTCGTCGCACTCTCGTTCGTCCCTCGTTCCGTTCAACAAATAAAAAATCATGAGCAGTCGTCCGCGGTGAGCTCGAACCCCAGCATCTTCTTCGCCTGGCCCAGCGGCGAGAGCACGCACGTCATCGGGTCGTCGCCCACGCTCCGGCGCAGCTTGGTCACGATATCCCAGCGCTGGTACTCGTCGATGGCGGTACCCTCGGGATCTTCGCTGTGTACCAAGCCGTTGTGCTCGTCCGGCAGGTTCCCTTCCCCAGCCCGTAACATGTCGATCGTCGCCGCGCGGATGCTCTCCTTCTTCGGGCCGCACGGCCGTTTGCTGGTGAGAAAGTCGTACGCCTGGTCCAGGTTGTCGAAGTTGAGGCACCAGTAAAGGTAGCCGATGGCGACGCCCGGGGATCGGCCCATGCCCGCGGTGCAGTGGCAGTAGACGGTGTGACCCTCCCGGAGCACCTTATCCATCTGCGCCACGGCGGAAGGCAGGCCCAGACGCAGGGAATCGGCGTTGAAGTCGACGAACGGCTTGTGCACGTGGAGGACGCCTCGTTTGTTCATCTGGTCTTTGATGGCGCCAAAGTCGACGCCCCAGTGATCTTTATCCTTATCCTGCTGCGTGTCGAACATGCACGTCACTCCTTCCACGTCTTTGAGCCTGTCGATGTCCTCCCTGGTCTGCGGCTGCGTGCCGACTATGAGGTTGGGCAGGATGAAGTGGTAATAGAGGCCGAGTTCGTGCCTGTACTCGAACGGTGTCTTGCTGTACTCTGCCATCGCCTTGTTGTAGGCGTCCTGGCCGACGCCCTCTCCCGCGGGCGCGGTGGCGGCGGTGCGCGTGGACTTGGACGGGTTCGCGCGTCCGCGAGGCGCCGGAAGCGGGAGGTTCCCACGGTGCGCGACGAGGCCGTCGGAACCCTCGACTTTCCACCGGCCGGCGCCGGCGAAGGCGCGCGGGGCGCCCCCGCCAAACGCCGCCCGCGGTGGGACGGACGATTTGCGAGAGGATGATGTCATTCGCGCGGACGTTCGCGGCGCGACGGCGCCGTGAAGCGCCGGGTTGAGACCCGCAAGACACGACATCGCGGTCGATCAACACGGAACCGGTGCGTGGGCGTTCGTCGGTCGCGTCGAGACGGCCTTCGCGCGGCGCGCAGTGTGGGCGCCGGAGACCTGCTGACGGGGCTCCAGGTTCGAAAACCTCGAAAGAGCGAAAAAGTACGAGCCTGGGATAAAAGTTAGCCAATTTTGCCACCGTGACCCGTTTGGCGACGTGAACCCAACTTCTTGGTCTATAACTCGTCGATGCAGTTTTTGGCAACCGACCGACCGGTCGGCGTTTCCCTCGGATGATGTGAGGCTCCAGGCTGTCCATTCCCGGGAACGGAACGGAATATCTGCCAACCAAGAGACACGTGCGCCCCTTAGTCGTCGTTTGACCATCTTGCGTTTCGTGGAGTTCAACAGACGGACACGTGCGCCGGTCATCTGAAGGACAGCGACGACGATGTGCGTGGATCCACAGGTTAAGACGTGGACTCCGCGGGAGCTCGCCAAGGCTCCAGCCGAGCGCGTGCTGATCGCGATCGACGGGCGGGTGCACGACTGCGCGGGCTGGCTCAAGCGACATCCGGGCGGGGCGGCGCTGCTCGAGACGTACGCCGGAAGGGACGCGAGCGACGTGTTCGCCGCGTTTCACGGGCCGGAGGTGTACAAGACCCTCAAGGCGTTCGACGTCGGGTGCATGGCCGATGAGACGATCGTGGAGGGTGGCAATGGTATGGGCGAGTCGATGGAGGTCGCCTTCGCCAAGGCGCGAAGAAAGGAGACCGCGGCTTTTCGAAAACTTCGGGATGAGCTCTGGCGGGAGGGCGCGTTCGCACCGAGCGCGGGCGCGATCGCGGTGACGATGACCCGTCTTCTTGTGATACTGGCGCTGGCGATGTGGTTCACGCTGGTGAACACGGAGTCCGTGATGGCGACGCGCGCGGCGGGCGCCATCTTTCTCGGTTTATTCTGGCAGCAATCGCTCCTCATGGCGCACGACCTGTGTCACCGGTGCGTGACCAGGAAGACACGGGTGGATAAACGGTTGGCGTACATTTTCGGCACACTCATCGGCGGCGTGGGCGCGGGGTGGTGGAACAAGGAGCACTGCGAGCATCACGCGGTGACGCAGGTCATCGACGGAGATCCATCCGCGGGAGCGCATCCCGTGCTCTGTCCGCACACGAGCATGATGGACAAACTGGGCCCGGCCTTGCGGTACCTGGTGAAGTTCCAGGCGCTGTACTACGTCCCGGTGTGCGTGTTCGTGGGACGGGTCAACTTACACATCATATCCATACTCAAGGCGCCGAGCAAGGATAAGCTCACGGACCTGTGCCTCATGGGCGGGTACGCAGCTTACAACGCGTGTCTGTTACAAGCCGTCGAGCCGGGCGCGAGATTGATGTACTTTGTGCTCTCCAACACCGTGTGCGGCATACTGCACCTGGTGCTGAACATGAACCATTACCCCATGCCGATGTTGTCGTTCGACACCGCGATGGACCTCGGGTTTTTCAGGTTCCAGTGCGTCACCACCCTGAACATCAAGACCAACGGGTGGACGTCTTGGTACTACGGCGGCTTGGAGAACCAGATTGAGCACCACCTCTTTCCGTTGATGCCCCGGCATTATCTACCGAAGATCACCGCCCGGGTCAAGAAGCTGTGCGAGGAACACACCGTGCCGTTCACCGTCGCCAAAGGGTTCTTCGACGCGAACAACAAGGTGATGAAGACGCTGAACGACGCCACGAACAACATCGACGTGGTGCTCAGTCGAAAGGACTCGCACGGCGTCATCGCTAATGTTACCTTCACCCATTCTGAAGGTACCAAGGGAGAATGAGACGAAACGTTCGCGTTCCTCCCACACTGTATTCTTTGAATCGCGCATAACTTATACTTATGTTTATAAAGCCATTCGTTTTCATCACATCGTCGAGGCGTCGACCAAACTATACGTACCCCACTCGGAAGGACGGCGGTTAAAACTTGAACTTTTTGGCATCCTTGTCCTTGCCCTTCTGGTCCGCCTTCCGCTTCGCCCGCCTCGCCTGATCCGCGACCATGTCCGAGAAATCCTCCGGCGCGGCGCTCGCCTTCTGAGCCGCCACCTCCGCCGCGTACCTCGCAGCCATGCCAGCCTCGTCCAGACCCTTCTCCAGGTCCTCCGGGTTGAGCGCTATCGCGGTGCCGTCCCTCGCCGCCGCCGCCGCCGCGCTCCTCTCCTCCTTGCTCCCGGGCACCAACCCGACCTTCTCGCTGGGAACCACGTACGTGTGCGCGCTGCCCATGATGTCGCTCCCGGCCACCCCGACGTCCTTCGTCTGCAACACCTGGTACAGTTCCTTCGGCGCGGCGGCGGCTTCGGGTTCGGACGCTGGGCCCGATCGCTTGCGAAGATCGAGCGGCGCCGCCGGCGTCTCCACCCCGGTCTGCAGACTGGACATCGACGAGATCCCGGCGGTGACCTCGTCATCCCCGAGCTCCGTCCCGTCCGCCTCATCATCCTCGTCATCCTCCTCGTACTCGCTCTCGCTCTCGGACAGTTCCTCGAGTTGTCCCCAGCGCTTGGTCTTGTCCACGGCGGCGTCGTAAGGCGTCATGTCGTCGTGCTCCTTGGACCCGTACACGCCGAAGACGTCGCCGTAGATCGGGTTACCGTACTCGTCCACCGGGGGTTTACCCCAGCCGCCGGGGTGGTACCCGAACGCGGCGCCCGGGGGAATGGGCGCGGAGAGCCCGGGGATCTTGAGGTTGGGGTACGACGGCGGCGGTCCGTAGCGCTGCATGTTGATGAGCCACGGGGGTGGTCCGTCGTCGGACATCCCGAGCGCCTCCTTGACCTCCTCGGACAGCATCCCGGGTTTCTTACCTCCGAGGTCCATCTCGAACTCCTTCCCTTCAAAGTACAGTTCGCCGGTTTTGGACATTTTGGGTTTGGTCTGAAACTTGAAAAACGCGTCGTGAAGCACTTGGTAGTCGATGTCGATCTTCCCGAGCTTCGCGGTGGTTCGATCCTTTCCTTTTTGTTTCAGCCGCTTCGAGTCCTCCTTCTCGGCGTACGAGTCGCGAAGTTTCTGGATGCCCGTCGCCTCGATGAACCCCGGGAGTTGCCACGGCGGCTTTTCGATGCCCCTCTTACCTTGCAGAAACTTTCGTTTCTGCGACCAGTGCCCGGGCACCGGGATCGTGTTGCGGTACGCCTTGAGGTACACCAGAAGCCTCGGATCCGCCGCGGTGGTGTCCCACACCTCCACCACCTCCGGCTTGGCGCAGTGCTGCTTGAGCTCCGCGATCTTCATGCGGGTCGCGAGTTTCTTCTTTTTCCGGCTGATTTCATCCTCGTCGTCGGATGACTCGCCGCCCGTCACGTCGCCGTCGTTCTCCTCCTTGGCGTCGCCGCCGTCGCCTTCCTCCTTCTTCACGCCGCCCTCGGTCTCCGCGGCGTCGACGCCCTCCTCGGGTTTGACGTACGTCGCCGCGAAGCCGTCCTCGCGCGCGGCGAACTTGGCGAAGATCGCGCCAAACTCCTTGAACGCGCCATCGTCGGCGTCGTCCACCTCGGGTGGCGCGGTGACGTACTCGATGACGACGTCGTCCTCCTCGGAGTCCTTCTCGGCCGCCGCCTTCTTGCCCTTGGCGGCCTTCTTGCCCTTGCCCTTCGGGGACTTAACGGCGGGTGGCTCGGGCGTCTTCGCCTGCGTCGGATCGGGGGCGGGGATGGATCGGTCAGAGAGGGCACGCGAGGGAGGGAATGCGCGGGATTTAGGGTTTGCAATCGCGCGCGACGAGGGGGTTCGGAGCCGGGATCGGGCGGGGGGAATGGCGCACCTGCGCGGCCGCGGCCTTCGCCGCCTTGCGCTTCTCGCGCCTCTTCGCCGCCGTGCCCATCTCAGCCGGTCGGTGCTCGCAGAGTGAGCACGTGCCCCAACAAAAATCGCCCCCAAGACCTCTCAGCGCTCCAGCGCTCCAGGCGGGCGACTCGACTAGACAGCTCGATTCTGTCGTCTGAAAAAGCTGTCCCTGAAAAAAGGATGATCCCCCTCCGCGGTGAGCTCACTCTCAACGCGCGTCGCACGCGACAACCGTCCGATTCAATCGCCAACATGGCGCGTCATACCGCCATCTTCGCCCTCGCGGTGCGTTCCCGCGCCCCACGACACGCGTCGCCCCCGCATCGATATCGTTCGTGACCCATCCGATCCGACACGACACGTCACCGCCGCCACCGATTGCAACCAAACCTGACGAACGATCCCCCGCCTCTCTCCCTCCGATCCGCAGGCGTTCCTCGCCCTCTCGGCGTTCAACGGCGCCGATGCGAACAGCAACTACATGTGCATCAGCAGCCAAAACCCCCTGGATGTGAACAAGGACTACTTCCCCGCCAACACCAGGGTCGCGGTCGACGGCGCCATCGCGGGAACCGCCACGGTCACCGTCGCCGGCGATTTCTCAATCACATACCACAAGTACTTCAAGGTGGTCAAGAACCTCCAGACGGACCCCGTGAAGACCTACATCCTTCGCATCTGCGGCTCGGATGCTCCCACGAAGTACCCCGACGGTACCGCCATCGAGGCTGGCGCCAAGCACTTCTCCGTGCCCGTCAAGGGCGTCGGTATTGGTGGGTCGACGCCCTCCGCGTTTTTAGAGCCGCTCGACCTGCTGGACGAGGTCAAGCTCGCGGATGTCACCTACGCCCACTCCCCCTGCCTTCACGCCGCTCAGGTGGCTGGTGATATCACCCAGGAAAGTGCCAATTTTGCGAGCAAGGCTGCGTCTGAGACCAGCGTCGAGCTCGTCCTCACGGACAAGTGGAATACCGGAACGTGCAACTGCGACAAGGACGTCGTTTTCGACGCCTCGGGCGACGACACCCCCCTCGGCCGCGCCGAATGGATCAAGTTCCTCGCCACCTTCTTCAACGAGGAGGACAGGGCTAACCTCGTCTTCTCGCGCGAGAAGTCGGCTTACGACGCCACCAAGGCTCTCGCCGCGGCCGCCGCCGCGCTTTACGAGCTCACGAAGGCCAAGAAGAAGTGCGCCTGGGTGAACGGCTTAAAGGTCGACATGGCCCCCTACAAAAACACGTACTGCACCGACGCGAGCATGGAGCCCTTCTCCGTCACTCCAGACGCCGGTAAAACCTTCAAAACGTACGGCAGCAAGGCCGACTTGGCCACCGCGCTGGCCGACGTCGACGTCATCATCGACGAGACCTACGGCAACGGCGATCCCGCCACGGACTTCCCCGACAAAGCGTCGGTTCTCTCCAACCTCGGCATCACCCTCAAGGAAGGCGCGGTCCTCCTCCGCGAAGACAAGGAAGTCCACGACACGGGCTCCAGCCACAACTGGGCCTGGGCTGAAAGTGCCATCGCGCGCCCGGCGCACGTCCTCCAGGGCCTCGTGCACGCCGTCTGGCCCAACTCCGTCAAGGCGATCCCGGACTCCTGCATCGACTACTTCCGCGACATGACCGCGGGTGAAGCCGTACGCGAGATCGACCACACCCACTGCACAACGTGGGACAACGCCAACGCCGAGTCCCAGTGCATCACCAACATCCTCTCCGACGGCGAGATGGCCGCCCTCCGCGATTCCCCCGCGGCCAAGCCGTCTTTCATCGTCGCCATCCTCGTCGCCCTCGTCGTCGCCTTCATCGGCGCGTAAACACGGACGAGAGACGACCGACGTGTGACTCGACATCATCATCATCGACTCACCTTTAGTCCCCCGCGTCGGCGGGAGCGGCGACGGGAAGAGTGCACCCTTCGACGATTAGGACGCAGACGCGCGACGACGGCTCACGAAGCCTTCGTTCCCCGTCGCATCCGATGTAAGTCGTCGGGACCGGCAGTGCCGCGGCCTGGACTCCGTTCGAGAGTTCCCCCGCGGCCGCCCAGGTCCCGCATGGGTTAAGCATCGCCCGAAGCCTCGTGGAAAAAAATAAAAAAAATAAAAATAGAACGGACGGGAAGAGTGCACCCTTCGACGATTAGGACGCAGACGCGCGACGATGGCTCAACAAGCCTTCGTCTCCCGTCTCGTCCGATGTAAGTCGTCGGGACCGGCAGTGCCGCGGCCTGGACTCCGTTCGAGAGTTCCCCCGCGGCCGCCCAGGTCCCGCATGGGTTAAGCATCGCCCGAACAATTTAAAAAATTTAAAAGGAACGTGTTCCAAAAACCGCAGTATCCTAACCGCGCTAAACCGTCTTACATCGGTCGTTCATCTACGGCGGCCCGCGAAGGGCCGCGAGGCTATAGTCGAGTATACTCGGCGACTGCCACATGTCCCACCCGCCGCCCGCATCCTCCTCATCCGCGTCGTCATCGTCACCGTCCTCGTCCTCGTCCTCGTCGTCGAGTACCACTGCGGCGACTCTCTTCGCCGCCTTCTCCGCTTCCTCGTCGATCCACTCATCCCCAGTCTCCCTCACCCACGACGTCTCGAAATCCCACCCGCCGCGCCTGTCCGCGAGCACGTGCGCCGCGTACACCGCCATGGACCTGAGCGATTCGATCCGCCTAGCCGTCGACCCCGAAGCGCCCGCGGGTGGAGTTTCCTTCTGAAGTTTCTTTCTCTCCGCGTTGGACAAAGTATCACTCCCACTCCCTCCAAGTCCCAATCCGTCGCTCCCTCCGGGGCTGTGCAGTACGCTGACCTCGAACGTCTCCCGCGACGCGTCACCGGCCCATCGCTCGTGCAGGCGCACGGCGTGGCGACACGCGGCGCACGCCCTGGACAGCGCGGCATCCGTCGCGGCGTCGCCGGCTTCGGCGTTGGCGAGCGATAGGATGCACGCGCGGAGTGTGGCGCACTCGAAGGAGGACGGCGCGAGCTCGGACGCGCGTTCGGCGCTCGCCAACGCGCACCGTAGGAACATGCGGCGGTGCGTTGGGAGGTCCCCGCGGCCGTGCGACGGGCCGAAGCCGCGATGCTTGATGAAGAACTTGCGGGGTTTCTCCTGCGCGTCCCACGCGGCGTCGGCGTAGAGGGAGCTCAGCTTGACCATCATCCTCGCGCGCCAGTGGTGCACCGCGGCGCGGCGCAGGCCCTCGGCGTCGTCGTTCGCGAGGGATGACGGGGCGCTCGTGGAGGCGGGCGGCGCCGCGCGTTGCACCGCGCGCGAGACCTCGTACGTCCCCGAGGGCTTGGGCACCTTGGCATTATCAGTAGATTTTCCTCCTCGCTTGGACTTTCGGGCCACCGCGCCGGTCGCCGCGCACTCGGCCTGCACCAGCGCCTCGACCCTCGCCGGGTCGCTCATCTAAGCCGTCATCGTTTCGATATCCCCGGCGTTCTGGTGCCTCGTGACACCTCCTCCTCACTTTGGCGCGTGTTCTAACTGTGGGGTGATTAGACGACAAGTTTGCTCTCTGCCAAGAGCCTTCTCCATCAAAAGTCTCGGAGTCGCCGCGGATTGTTTCCACAATTGGA
>Ga0213862_10000721_pt1 | contig 13855 bp, 14 predicted proteins | sample PICome_7_FD_160092 | JGI IMG/M metagenome (GOLD analysis project Ga0213862, IMG submission 160092) | Coastal seawater microbial communities near Pivers Island, North Carolina, United States - PICO266 | ecosystem: Environmental > Aquatic > Marine > Coastal | place: USA: North Carolina... | reverse complement strand
TTTTCAAGTGAATCAGTTATTTCATATGCGCTCATTTCAGGTTTTAGGTCATATGTAGCTATTTTAGGAGAATTTTTTAAAATTCTATTTTCACCTTTAAATTTTTTCTCTCTCCCCCCTGAAAAGAAAAAAGTTACATGAGGATATTTTTCAGTTTCTGCGATTCTAAGCTGTTTCTTATTATTTTTCTCAAGAATTTCTCCCAATGTATCTTGAATATTAGATTTGTCAAATATTACATTAATATTAGAAAACGAATCATCATAGTTGGTCATTGTTACATAATTAATATTTAACTTTTTCATGTTAAATTCAGGAAAATCTGTCTGAGTTAATGCTTTTGTTAATTCACGACCTCTATCGGTTCTAAAATTGAAAAAAATAACTATATCTTCTTCGCTTATAGTCGTAATTGGATTACTGTTTGAATCTACTTTAATTATTGGTTTAATAAATTCGTCCGTTATATTTTTTTCGTAACTATTTTTAATTGCATCAATAATACTATTATTTTTTTTACCAATTCCATTAGTTAAAGCATCATATGCTACTTTTATTCTTTCCCATCTATTATCTCTATCCATTGCATAATATCTACCAATTATGGAGGCAAGTTTAATAGTGCTATTTTTAATATATGACTCTAAATCAACAACGAAACCAATACCAGACTTAGGATCAACATCCCTTCCATCCGTAAAACCATGAATATAAGATTCTATTTCATAATTTTTGGCGATATCAATAAATGCTTTAAGATGATTTAAATGAGAATGAACACCTCCATCACTTATTAAACCTAATAGATGAATTTTTTTATTAAATTTCTTTGCAAACCTAAAAGTATCTTTTATTACTTTTTTGTCTTGAAAAGATTTGGTTTTAATAGATTTATTAATTTTGGCTAGATCTTGATAAACTATTCTTCCAGCACCTAAATTCAAATGTCCTACTTCGCTATTCCCCATTTGACCTTCAGGAAGGCCAACATGCATGCCATGAGTCCTTAATTGTCCGTGTGGATATTTTTTATATAAATCATCAATAAATGATGTGTTAGCATTATCTATGGCAGACACATTTGGATCTGGTGATTTACCCCATCCGTCTAAAATCATTAATAATACTTTTTTATTCATTTTTACAATTGATAATCAAAGATATAAAACAAATTTATGCTTTAAGAATATAAATTATTGAAATTAAAATTTGATATTACTTCATATGGCTTTTTATTCTTTTCAAATATTAATGCTTTTTTATTTCCCTTTAGCTTTATTATTTTATTTTTTATCCTAATATAACTTCCTTCTCTTAATCCAATAACAATCTGATCGTTAAAATAATGAAATTCCTTAATTCTAGTTTCTCTTGTTTCTCCCATATGCTTAATTCCTTTAATGGGATCTAGATAATGAGGATTAATATTAAAAGGAATGATATTTAGCCCTTTAAAACTTGAGGGGTGGGTGATTGGCATATCATTGCTTGTTCCTATTGAAGGACCACATATGTTGATTCCAGCACTAGTGCCCAAATATGGTTTGCCTTTTATTATTTCTTCTCTTAATGTTTTTAAAATATTTTTTTCTATTAGCTGTTTAAGAAGTAAAAATGAATTTCCTCCACCAATGAATATACCATCATGATCTTTGATAGCCTTGTTTAAATCATTAAACTTATGAATACCTAAAGTTTTAATATTGATTTTATTAAAGAATTTTGATGCTAAACAAGTATACTTATCATGTGACAGTCCATTTGGTCTTGCATAAGGAATAAATAATATTTCTTTTGAATTTTTAAAAAGATCTTTAATTTCATTTTCTAAATAATCTAAATATTTCCCTTCATACACTGTTGATGTACTTGCTAAAATCATATTTTTCATAAAAATTATTTATTTTTATATTTTAGTTAAACATACTGATTATATTTGTCATATGCTTGCAAGTTTTTTTTATTTATTTATTAGCGGTGCTGAAATTGCAATTATTTTATTTTTAATTGTTGTAATATTTGGTGCAGATAAAATTCCAGACCTTGCTAGGGGACTGGGTAAGACAATGAATGAAGTAAAACATGCGACTAATGATATAAAAAAGGAAATTAAATCATCATCAGACTCAATAAAAAAAGACCCTCTTACTAAAAGCATTGATGATGAAATTGATAAAGTAAAAAAGGATATTGAAGAGTTTTCAGGCTCTATCAAAAGAGATATTTAGTTATCTGACTTTTCTGCTAATTGTAAGCCCATCTCTTACAGGTAATATAACAGATTCCATATTCTTAGATTTATTTAACTTTTTATTATACTCATCAATTGCCTTAGATGAAATATCTTTTGAAGAAATTTCATTTAATACTTTTCCATTCCATAATACATTATCAGATAATAAAACACCTCCAACTTTAAGTTTATCTATTAATAAATCTAAATAGAATGGATAATTATTTTTATCAGCATCTAAAAAAATTAAATCAAACCTATAATTAAATTTAGGTATTATTTCTAATGCATTGCCTAAATGTTGATGAATATTATTTCTAAAAATTGATTTGTTAAAGTACTTGTTTTGTATTGAAATTAACTCTTCATTTATATCAATGGTATGAATTTCTCCATTATCTTTTAATCCTTCACACAAACAAAGAGTTGCATATCCAGTATATGTTCCAATTTCTAATATATTTGTTGGATTTATTATTTTAGAAATCAAACTTAATAACCTTCCTTGATATGGGCCAGAAATCATTCTAGGCTGTAAAATTTTAAGATTAGTTTCCCTATATAATTGATTTAGTAGACTCGGTTCATTTTGAGAATTTGTATTTAAATATTCATCTAATTTTTCTGTAGAGAAATTCATAATTTAAATAAGAGTTTTTAATTTTTGAACAAATTCAAATACATCTTGAAATGAATTGTAAAGTGGAGTAGGAGCACATCTTACTACATTGGGATCTCTCCAGTCAGTTATTACTCCTAAATTAGTTAGTTTTTCATGAAAATATGAGGATGGATTATTTATTTTAATTGAAATTTGACATCCTCTTGATTTAATGTTAGAAGGAGTTATTATTTCAATTTTGATACTTTTAAGATCTAGAAGTAGATATTCTAAAAAACCAGTAAGTTTTTGTGATTTTTCAATTAAATTATTAATACCTGCTTTGTCAAATATTTCAAGAGAAGCTTTAATCGCTGCCATGGATAAAATTGTAGGTGTACTAATTTGCCATCCATCTGCGCCATCTATTTGTTTAAATGGTTTTCTCATGTTAAATCTATTATCTAAATTATTACCCCACCAACCTCTAAACTTGTTAATTTCTTTGTTATAGGCATGTCTCTCATGTATAAAACAGCCGGATAAATTTCCAGGTCCAGAATTCAGGTATTTATAACTACACCAAATTGCAAAATCTGCACCTGAATCGTGAAGGTTTAAATTAACATTTCCTGCCCCATGAGCACAATCAAACCCAACCATCGCATTATTTTCATGTCCAATACTAGTTATCTCTTTAAGATTAAAAAATTCTCCAGTATAATAGTTAACCCCACCTATTAGAACCAATGCAACTTCATCTTTATTATCATCAAAAATTTTTTTTAATTCCTCATATTTATTTTCTCTGTTTTTTGTTTCCCATAATATAATTCCATCATCAATATTTTTATTATGATGTTTTAATTGTGATTCAACAGCATAAATATCAGATGGAAATGCGTCAGATTCTAATATGATCTTATACTTTTTTTCTGTTGGCCTATAAAATGAAATCATCATTAGATGAAGATTTACTGTTAAAGTATTCATTACTACCACCTCAATGGGTTTGGCTCCAACTATATCAGCCATTTGATTTGTTAAATAGCTGTGATAATTTAGCCAATTATTTTTTGCTTTACTCCAACCTTTTACTCCAAGATTTGCCCATTCATTAATTTCAGTATCAATGTAATTTTTAGTTGATTTTGGTTGTAGACCTAGAGAGTTACCGCAAAAATAAATAAGATCATTTCCATTTAAGTCTTTTGGAATATGAAAAAGATTTTTAAACTCTCTTAAAGGATCTTTTTTATCAAGATTTTTTGCGAATTGGATATTGTTGGTATAATTTTTTAACATTTCTTATTTAATAGGTTTTTTTGATAATTTCAGAAAATTTAAATTTAAACTTATCAAAGCGTGGATTTGAGACATTTAATATGTAGCTGTTAAATTTATTATTGTCTTTAAAATCTTGATGATAACTCTCAGCTTCCCAAAATTTTAAGAAAGGATATGCAACAGCTGCAATATTGTCATAACAACAATTTTTTAAATCGTTAATTTTATTAATTATTATATTTTTTTGTTCTTCATTTTGATAAAAAATTATTGATCTATATTGTTTTCCTGTATCTGGCCCCTGTCCATTGATTTGTTCTACATTTTGTGTTCCAAAATAGACTTCAACTAGTTGTTTAAATGATATTTTTGTTGGATCATAAATAACTTCAATAGTTTCAGCATGCCCAGTAGTTTCTGTATTAACAATTTCGTAGGTTGGGTTATTGGTAAATCCACCAGAATAACCATTTATGACTTCTTTTACTCCAATTATACTTTCATAGATAGCCTCTACACACCAAAAACATCCGCTAGCAAAATATGCACGATGTTCATCTGATGTATTAATTTCAATTGGATTTGAATTAATTATTTTTATTTGTCTTTCATTTAATGTCTGAGCATTTGTGCAACAGAAGTTTATACCTAATAAAAGTATTATCAAAATGTTTTTCATAATATAAATGTAAAAAAAAAGCCTCTATTTAATAGAGGCTTTAAATATATATTAACTTTTCTGTCTAAAGTTTTGCAAAAACTTTTTCCATTTTCTTTTTCTGCTCATTCGCTAACTCTTCGTCAACTAAAATTCTTCCACTATGTTCGTCAGTAATAATTTTTTTTCTAGATCCAATTTCCATTATAATTTGAGGGGGTATTGTGAAATAAGAACCCCCTGAAGCACCTCTTTCTACAGGAACAACAGCTAACCCATTTTTTACGTTATTTCTGATTCTATTGTATGCTTTAACTAACCTTTCTTCAATATCTTTTTTGCATTTATCTGATTTTGATAACAGTAATTGTTCTTCTTTTTCTGTTTCTTCAAGAATTGTATTTAATTCAGCTTTTTTATGCTTTAAATGTGTTTCTCTTTCTGATAGTTTTAGCTTAGCTTCATCAATAATTTCTGATTTGTGTTCAATTTGAGCATGAAATTCTTTTATGTTTTTTTCTGCTAATTGAATTTCAAGATCTTGATATTCTGTTTCTTTAGTTAAAGAATTAAACTCTCTGTTATTTCTTACATTTTTCTGTTGGTCGGTGTATTTCTTTATTAGTGCTTTAGCTTCTTCAATCAGATTTTTTTTCATTTTAATCTGTTCATTAATGCTATCGACAGAATCTGTTAACTTTTCTAATCTAGTTGTTAATCCAGTAACTTCATCTTCCAAATCTTGAACTTCAAGAGGTAATTCTCCGCGTACACTTCTAATTGTATCAACTCTTGAATCAATTAATTGTAAATCATACAATGCTCTTAATTTATTTTCAACTGTAGTCTCTTTCTTTTTTGCCATAATTAACTGTATTTTACTGGATTAGTATTTATCTCTGATAAAACGATTGCAAAATTAGTAATTTTTTTTGTAAGATGGCTATGTATTAACTTTTTTGTGTACTGTTCACTTTCATAATGTCCGATATCTAATAATAATATTTTATTTTCAGCCTTAAAAAAATCATGATATTTTAAATCTGATGTTAAGAATACATCTGAATTTACCTTGATAGCCTCTTCAATTGCAAAACTACCTGACCCTCCTAAAACAGAAATTTTCTTTACAGGTTTATTTAACAATTTACTATGTCTTAATTGATTAATATTAAACTTTAATTTTATGTACTCAATAAGTTCATTTTCATTCATTAATTGATTTAACTCTCCAATCATACCTAAGCCAACATTAACATCATTATTTTTTGGTATTAATATTCTTGAATTTTTTAGTTCTAATTTATCACAAATAGCTTTATTTACACCAATTGAGGAATTATCCATTGCTGTATGAACAGCTATTATAGAAATGTTATTTTGTAAACACTTTTTTACAACTTTTTCAACATAATTTTTTGCAGTAATTCTTTTTAAGCCATCAAATATTATTGGATGAAAACTAACAATTAAATTACACTGTTTTTGAATAGCTTCATCAACTACTATCTCAAGTGTGTCTAAACATATTAATATTCCTTTTACAATATCTTGATTTTCACCTAAAATTAAACCCACGTTATCATATTCTTCTGCATATTTAAAAGGATATAACTCATCTAGAATTTTTACTACTTCTTTTACAATCATTTTCTTATATTTAATTCAAAGATAAATAATTACTTTAGTTGTATGAATATTATAAGAAAACTGTTTTTCTTTTTAAACCCTGTATACCTGTTAATAACCAAAGCAAGAAATTTTTTATTTGATATTTCTTTTTTTAAAGTAACTAAATTTGATATTCCAATTATAGGTATTGGCAATATTGCGGTTGGTGGTACTGGTAAAACTCCTATGATTGAATATTTAATAAATTTAACAACTGATAGATTTAATATAGCTACTCTTAGTAGAGGTTTTGGTAGGTCTACAAAATCTTTTATTATTGCTAATAATAGTTCTACTCATAAAGACATTGGTGATGAACCACTTCAGTTTTATAAAAAATTTAAAAATTTATTAGTATCTGTTGATGAAAATAGAGTTAATGGAGTTAATAAACTTTTAAATATTGTAAATCCACCAAATTTAATTCTACTCGATGATTCTTTTCAACATAGAAGTATACTTCCTGGACTATCCATTCTATTAACTGATTATCATAATTTATATTGTAATGATTATGTTTTACCATTTGGTAATTTGAGAGAATCTAGATCATCGAGTAATAGAGCAGATGTTATTATTGTGACAAAATCACCTGAAAATCTGTCTCAAATTAAAAAAAAGTTGATTTCTAAAAGTCTTAATTTAAAAGCAAGTCAAAAACTTTTTTTTAGTTCAATTGAATATTCAGAAGAAGTATTTAGTTTAGAAGATTCTATTAAGTTTACTGAGTTTAGCAAGCAATCATTTAAATTAATCACAGGTCTTGCTAATCCAAATCATTTAATCAACTTTTTGAATAAAAATAATTGTAATTATGATCATTTAAAATTTAAAGATCATTATAATTATTCTAAATATGATTTAAAAAATATTAGTGAATCTGAAATTATACTAACCACCGAAAAGGATTTTGTAAAACTATCAACTATTTTTAAAGATAGACCAATTTATTATTTACCAATTCAAATTAAATTACATTCTAAAGAAAAATTTGATAATTTAATATTAAATTATTGTGATAATTAGTTTATATGTTTTTGAGCTTTGTAGGATGACCTTACTAAGGCACTACTTTCAACATGCTTAAATCCTAAGTTTAGACCTATCTTTTTGTAGTCCTCAAATTCTTCAGGATTTACAAATCTTTTAACACTTAGATGTTTTTTACTAGGCTGTAAGTACTGACCAATAGTGACAATATCTACTTTAGCATTTTTAAGGTCATGTAATGTTTCTATAACTTCTTCTTTAGTCTCCCCAAGACCAAGCATAATACCTGATTTGGTTCTCCTTTGTCCACTTTCTTTCATGTATTTAAGAACATGCATGCTCTGATCGTATTTAGCTTGAATTCTAACTTCTCTTGTTAGTCTTTTTACTGTCTCAATATTATGTGAAATAACTTCAGGTTTAGCATTTACTAGTCTATCTATGTGTCTTTCAATTCCTTGGAAATCAGGAATAAGTGTTTCCAGAGTAGTCTTAGGGTTCATTCTTCTAATTGCTTCTATTGTCTCAACCCACATCAAGCTACCCATATCTTTTAGGTCATCTCTATCAACACTGGTAATTACTGCGTGTTTAATATTCATAATTTTAATAGATCTTGCAACTTTTTCAGGTTCTGACCAATCTACAGATTCTGGCCTTCCAGTTTTGACTCCACAAAATCCACAAGATCTGGTACAAATATTTCCTAATATCATAAAAGTTGCAGTTCCTTCACCCCAACATTCACCCATATTTGGACAACTTCCAGAAGTGCAAATTGTATTTAAGCTATATTTATCTACTAAGCCTCTTAATTCAGTATACTTTTTACCAGTAGGTAATTTAACCCTCAACCATTTAGGTTTTGGTAAAATAGACTTAAATTTTTTTGATTTTTGAGTACTTTCCATTGATCTTGCAAAGATATAAACTAATAGTAAATAATTAACTATAATTTATATAAATACCATGAGCTAAATCCAACTAAAAAAAGTATACCTAAAATACTAATTATATGCATTATTTTTGATGGTCGGTTCTGGCTTGGGGTATATCTGCTAGAAATTAAAATATAATTAATAATTGCGTAGAAAGGAGCTGTTATAAAAGATAGAATAGTGGCTATTTTAATTAGTGTTCCCATTTCAGAAACATAGAAAAAAAATATCAATATTGTACCAAACACCAAAATAATTAACCAAGTTAAATAACCATATTTGAAATCCTTATCTAATAGTAGTTCAATTGCATGATTTAAGGATCTTGGTGATGCATCAAGAGTAGTTATTGTTGTGCTAAACATTGTAGTAAACGTTGCAACTCCTATTATAATAAATGACCAGTTTCCAAAGCTGTCAGTATACATACTTATAAGTTGATTTGCAAAAACACTAGCCGAACTGCTAAAGGATAAATTTTTATCATTCATTACAAAATATCCAAGAAGAATAAAGCAAATTCCCAAAAATATTGTTCCAAAATAACCAATATTAAAATCAAATAGAGCTGTTTTTAACTCAATATTGTTTTCGGTCTTCTTCTTTTCAATTGTCCATAAAGAGTGCCAAACTGAAATATCGAGTGGTGCTGGCATCCAACCCATAAATGCAATTAAAAATGCTATTTCTATTTCATTTTTTGGAAAAAATTGAGTTAAACTTATATTAGATTCAAAATTTAAAAAAGCAATTACTGTAGCAATAATAGTACTTAGGGCCAACAAGATTATAATGAATTTTATAGCTTTGTCAAGTAATTTATACTTGCCAATATATAGTAATATCGAAGAAAAAATTAAAATTATTATAGCCCAATATTCAATACTAATAATATTATTAGTTAAATAGCTAGCTATTCCTGCTGTTACAATTGTAACAGCAGTTTGAATAGTAAACATAGTACCTAATGATATAATTATATATAGCTTAAGAATATTATTACCTAGTTTTTTATATCCTGATAACAAAGATTCACCAGTTGCACTAGCGTACCTTGGTCCAAATTGAAAAAAAGGAAATTTAAATAAATTTACTAGTAATAAAGCCCAAACCAATCCTAATCCAAAATCTGCTCCAGCTTTAGTTGATTGAACTAAATGAGATACACCTATAGCAGCACCAGCAAATAAAATGCCGGGGCCAAGTTTTTTAAAAAAAATAAACATATGAAATTATTCAGATTTACAATCTTTAAATTCCTCAGGCATTTTTCCACAAAAACCACAAGGCTCATTGTTATTATTTAGCATTGTGTTTTGACTAGCACAAGTTCCAGAGAACTCACCATTTTTTTTCCCCCATATTTTTATGCTTATACCTAAAATTGCAAGCGCTAAAAAAAGTATTGTTATAAAAATTAGCTCCATTTTTAATAGATTTTTTATGCAAATTAATAAAACTGGTGGCAAATTAAATAATATTTACCTCTGTTTCTAAATGAATATTAAAAATAAATTTAATTGCTTTTTGAATTGTCTTTGAAAACTGATGTATTTCTGACCCTGTACTACCGCCATAATTTACAATAACTAAAGCTTGTTTTTTATGTACTCCATAATTATCTATTCTTTTACCTTTAAAACCAGCTTTTTCAATCAACCATGCTGCGGGAATTTTATATTTTAAATCAGAAATTTTATAACTAGGAATATCCTCAAAATTAATTTTCAAATTCAATAATTGTTCTTTACTGACAATTGGGTTTTTAAAAAAACTTCCACTGTTTCCAATTAATTTTGGATCAGGTAATTTTTCTTTTCTAATTTGTACTATTATTTCAGAAATATTTTTTATAGTTGGATTTTGAATATTAAGATTTAACAATTTATCTTTTATTATTCCATATTCTAAATTCAATAAATGATTTTGATGCTTTAATTTTAATTTAATTTCAAGAACTATTAATTTTTTGTTCCTTTTAAAAATAGAGTCCCTGTAGTTAAATTCACATTCCTTACTATTTAATACAAAAGTTTTATTTGTATTTATATCTAAAACGTTACAAGAAATAAATATATCTTTCAATTCGACCCCATATGCACCAATATTCTGGACAGGAGCAGTTCCTGAGTTGCCAGGAATTAATGAAAGGTTTTCGATACCAGCTAAATTATTGTCAATACACCAATTGACTACATTGTTCCAATTTTCTCCGGCAGCAATTGTAACTTCGGTAAATTCTTTATCAATTTTTTTGGTTGAAATTCCTTTTAAATTTAAATGAATCACTAGATAATCTAAGTTTTTCGTAAATAATATATTGCTGCCACCTCCAATAAATAATATTTTTTTATCAGTTTTTTGTTTTAGGATTTTTTGTAGTTCTGTAATACTATTTACACTAATGAATTCTTTGGCCTTGACGTCTATGCCAAAACTATTATAATTTTTTAGAGAAAAGTTACTTTCAATTTTCACTAGTCAGTGTATTTTTCTAATGCTAATTTTATAATATTAACAGCCTTTATTAAATCTTCTTCTTTTAATACATAGGCAATTCTAATTTGATTTAAACCTAAACCATTTGTAGAATAGAATCCTTCTGCTGGTGCAACCATAACGGTTTCATTATTTATATGAAATTTATCTAACATCCATTTTGCAAAATCGTTAGTGTTTTTTACTGGAAGTTCAACAATACAATAAAAAGCTCCCTTTGGTGATGCTACTTTTACATTACTTATTTTATTTAGTTCTGCAATTAGAATATTTCTTCTCTTAATATATTTATTATTAACTATTTCAAAATAGCTATCAGGTGTATCAATGGCTGCTTCACTAGCGATTTGGGCATAAGTTGGAGGAGACAATCTAGCTTGAGCGAATTTAAGAATAGTATTTTTGACTTCTTTGTTTTTTGTAACAACACATCCAATTCTAGCTCCACACATGCTATATCTTTTCGAAACACTATCAATCATTATCGCATTTTCGCTTATAGATTCTTCTTCCATTATTGAATAATGAAAATCCTCATCATAAGTAAACTCTCTGTATACTTCGTCAGCAATCAGAAATAAGTCATGTTTTTTAACTATTTGAACTAATTTTTTAATTTCTTTTTTACTGTAAAGGTATCCAGTAGGGTTATTAGGATTACAAATAAGAATTGCTTTTGTTTTACTTGTAATTAATTCTTCAAATTTTTCAATATTGGGAAGTGAAAAATTATCTTCAATCTTTGAAATAACAGGGATTATTTTTAATCCATTGGCTATTGAAAATCCATTATAATTTGCATAAAATGGCTCAGGAACAATGATCTCATCATCTTTATCCATTATACTGCCAAATGTAAATAATAATGCCTCACTAGCACCGCTTGTTACTATAATTTGATCTGCATCAACTTCTATGTTCTTTGAACTATAATATTTACTTAATTTTGTTCTATATTCCTCTGAACCTTCAGATCGAGAGTATGAAAGTACTTTAATATTGTTATTCTTAACTGCATCTAATGCATGCTTAGGGGTTTCAATATCTGGCTGACCTATATTTAATTGATAGACTTTTACGCCTCTTTTCTTTGCAGATTCAGCAAATGGAACTAATTTTCTAATGGGTGACTCTGGCATTAAACTGCCTTTATGAGATATTTTTGGCATAAACTTTTACATGCTTGAATTATCTACAACATTTCCTTTTATGAATAATAAAATTGAAGGTGTTTCTGCATTAGAGCCAACTGTTATAGTTTTTTTAAAAGGCATTACTCTTCTCGTATCATATTTTACTTCAATTTCGCCTTTTTCTCCAGGAAAAATAGGCTTTTTAGGGTACTTAGGAATAGTACATCCACAACTACTTTTAACTTTACTAATTATCAATGGTCCATTTCCAGTATTAGTGAATTTAAAAACTTTCTTTCCGTCAGCTCCTTTTTCAATTGTTCCATAGTCAATAGTTGTTTTTTCAAATTCAATTACTGCCTTTACATTTGTTTGTGATATAGCATTCAAATTAATTAGAAGAACTGAAGCTAGGAATAATATATTTTTCATTAGTTTTATGTTTTGTAAAATAAGTAAAATATTAAGGATATAAATATAATTATTATTCCTTAGATAAAGAAATATAAGTATTTTTGTAACTAATAATTTATTTATCATATATGACTGTTCTTGATAACTACAATTCTTCTGAAATTGAACAAAAATGGTATAATTATTGGCTTAAAAATAATTATTTTCATTCTACTCCAGATCATAGAGAACCTTATACCATTGTTATACCTCCTCCTAATATTACAGGAGTATTACATATGGGACATATGTTAAATAACACTATTCAAGATATTTTGATTCGAAAGGCTAGACTTGATGGAAAAAATGCTTGTTGGGTTCCTGGAACTGATCATGCTTCAATAGCTACTGAAGCAAAAGTTGTAGAAAGTTTAAAAAAACAAGGAATTGATAAAACTGATTTAGATAGAAAGACTTTTTTAAAACATGCATGGAGTTGGAAAGAAAATTATGGGGGAATTATCTTAGATCAATTAAAAAAAATTGGATGCTCTTGTGACTGGGAAAGAACAAGGTTTACAATGGATGATTCAATGAGTCAATCAGTAATATCAACTTTTATTAATCTTCATAGCAAAGGGCTAATATATAGAGGTTACAGAATGGTTAATTGGGATCCTGATGCACAAACTACATTATCCGATGAAGAAGTTAATTATATCGAAAGAAAGGATAAATTGTTTTATATAAAGTATAAAATTCAAAATGAAAATGAATTTATAAAAATAGCTACTACAAGACCAGAAACTATTTTTGGTGATAGTGCGATTTGTATTAACCCAACTGATAATAGATTTGAACATTTAAAAGGTAAAAAAATTATTGTGCCTATTTGTAACAGAATAGTCCCAATTATTGAAGATAAATATGTAGATACTGAGTTTGGTACAGGATGTTTAAAAGTTACACCTGCTCATGATTTAAATGATAAATTACTTGGTGATAAATACAATCTTGAAGTTATTGATATTTTAAACAATGATGCTACTTTAAATTCACATGGATTAGAATTTGAAGGTAAAGATAGATTTGTAGCTAGAGAAGAAATTGTTAATAAATTAAATGATCTTGGTTTAATAGATAAAATTGAAGAAATAACTCATAATGTAGGAGTTAGTGAGAGGACAAATGCTGTGATTGAACCTAAATTAAGTGATCAATGGTTTTTAAAAATGGATAAATTAGTAAAACCTGCCTTATCCTCAGTTTTAGAAAAAAAAGAAATTAAACTCTTTCCTAAGAAGTTTGAAAATACTTACAAACATTGGTTAGTAAATATTAGAGATTGGAATATTTCAAGACAATTATATTGGGGCCAACAGATACCAGCTTATTTTTACGGATCAGGGCAAGAAGATTATGTTGTAGCCAATAATGCTCAAGATGCATTAG
>Ga0213862_10000718_pt1 | contig 13882 bp, 11 predicted proteins | sample PICome_7_FD_160092 | JGI IMG/M metagenome (GOLD analysis project Ga0213862, IMG submission 160092) | Coastal seawater microbial communities near Pivers Island, North Carolina, United States - PICO266 | ecosystem: Environmental > Aquatic > Marine > Coastal | place: USA: North Carolina... | reverse complement strand
GCGATTAAGAACGCGTCGTCGCGCGAAATCTCTTCGCTCAAATCAAAGTTGGCAGAAGCAGAAGCGTTCATAGAAGCCACGGAAGGCATGGAGGACGAATTAATCTCTACTCGAGAGGAAATGTCGAGCATGAAGGAACATTTTAGCAGACGCGAGATAGAATTGAGAGGCCGAATTGCCGAGCTGGAAAATATCATCGAAGCCGTACGATTGGGGAGAGGTAGGAAAGTTGGCGTGACGCCGCCGCATAGTCCCAAACCGTCGCCGCGCAAACAGTTTGGTAAGATAGGAGATCAAGACGACGAAGTCGACGACGACGCGTCCGAAAACTCGTTTTACATTCGAACCTCCTCGAAAGCGGATCGCGAGCAAACGCTCTCGGCGATTAAGAGCGTCGATAAGAGTTTGCGACAGGCGCGCGACGAGTTCGATCGAGTCCGAAATGCGCGCTCGCGCCGTCTCGGTTTCGATGAGAAAGGAGAGGATTAGTAACGTAAAGAACGGTAGTGTATGTACTAGTAGATTAGATTTTGTTATTTATTTTTGTACTTTGCTTTGCGTTGATATTAATAGTATATAAAGTGTGTGAAGACGTGTTGTTACTACTTAGTATTATTATTATTGTAGTATCTTCTTTTCTTTCTTTCTCGCTTTTCTTATATATACGCGATGATGAAATTATTATGCGCGGCGATTGACTCAAGGTTTCTCTTCGTCTTTCAAGGCGAACCCGAGCTCCTCGCGAAAATTATCCTCGTTCGTCCCGGTGAACGACCCCACCATCTTCCCGCCTCGGAATAAGAAAAAGTGCGGCGTAGACGTCACGTTCATGCTCTTCGCCGTCGTCGCCAACACTGGATCGCTATCGCCGACGACTTTGAAAAATCTCACCTTGTCGTAATATTCCGCGAACATGTCGTATTTCGCCGCGAACTTCTTACACGGTCGACACCACGAAAACGTAAACTCCACCACATTCAACGTCTCCTCCGGTGCGTTCAATATCTCCCCTTTAAACACTGGAAACGAAGGCACGTCGTTCACTTTCCCCAAAACGACGTCCCCGTCCATAAACTCCGGCGCGAGTGCGTTTAACTCTTGCTCTTCCTCCTCCATCTCGTCGAACGACTTCATCGGTGTTCTCATGATATCTAAACACATCGGATCGTTCTCTTGGCACGCCACTTTCCGTCGGTCTTTCCAGTACTCCTTTATCTTCTGCTGACGCTCTTTCTCTCCTTTCTTTTTCTTTGTGTTCGTGGTGGTATTAGTATTGGTGATGGTATCGCTGCTGCTTTTACTCGTCTTCTTCTTCTTTTCCGACGGAGAGGACGATGATTCCTTCGATGACGCAGCAGCAGAAGTTAACAACCTCCTCGTCCTCGTTGTCGTTGTTGGTGTTCGTCGCGCTCCTTTTCCTCCTTTTCCTCCTCCTCGAAAAGGACTGTTCTCGTTCCTCGTCTTCTCACCACCACCGCGACAAGAAGGCCGCGACAAAAGTACTCTCCTCGGAGAAGAAGAAGAAGAAGAAGAAGAAGAAGAGAACATCATCATCTCGTTATGTGTGATGTTATTCTTTCCCGTGCGTAAAAATTTTTGTTGGTGCTTTCCAACGGTTTTTTCGAACGAAAATTTTTGAGCGATTGACCGAAAATTTTCGTCGGCCTTTTTTTCTCATCAAAAGAAAATTAAAAAACACATCATCACGAGGTACCTCATCACATCATCACACGCGCACACACAAAAAAAAGAATGACGACGACGAAAATGACGACGACGATTTCGAGGAGAACGACTTTGACTCTTCTCTTCCTCTTCGTCGCGAGCTTTTTGTTTGGGACTTTAACTGTTTTTGTCGTCCAGGTATACCAAACGCCAACGAGCGTTTTTGTGTGTTGTTTTTTTTCTCGATCATTTTTCTCAAAATCATCATCGTCGTCGCGTTTTGGCGGCTTTGTTTGTTTTTTTTGTCTCATCGTCGCGGTCTCCAAAACTCCGCTCCCCTTCCGGCGCGTCGTCGTCGTTTACGTCGCGTTCTGTCTGTCTGTCTGTCGGGGTCGATCTCGGTTTGAAGAAGGGTGTTTCTCTCGAAAGTTCTTCTTCTGTTTCTTCTTTTCGACGAAAACGGAGGATTGGAGGAAAAAATGGGTTCTTCTCGATGATGTTGGGAAGAACACCAACCACTTCATCGAAACTCTCTTTTCGCGGGGTGCGAAAAATACTAACCACCAAAACGTTTTTTTCTCTACTTTGATGACATAACACAGGCGCAAGAATACGATGACGATGGTTTAAGGCCAGCGGAACCGTACGACGACGTTCCAGATTACGGTCCAGACTACGGCGATTACGGCGGCATGGGCGGCATGGGCGGCATGGGCGGCATGGGCGGCATGGGCGACTACGGCGGCGGCGACTACGGCGACTACGGCGGCCAAGGAGAAGAGGAAGAGTTGGAAATGCCGGAAGGTCCGTACGAAGTCGAACCGTTAGGGAAGGAGAATTTCACATCCATTTTGAAAGACTTTGACGGAGCTTTAGTAGAGTTTTACGCGCCGTGGTGTGGACACTGTAAAAAGTTGGAGCCGCATTACGAATACGCCGCGAGAGCTGTGAAAGAGAGCGAAAAGTTGGAAGGTAAGAACGTGAAGTTGTTCAAAGTTGACGCGACCTTGGAAGAAGCGCTAGCGAAAGAATTGGGCGTGGAAGGGTTTCCAACCATGAAGTGGTTCGAGAAAGGCGAGTTGAAGAAGGATTACCAATCCGGAAGAGACCAATACGCCATCGCGAATTACGTCGAGCGTCAAATGGGCGAACCGAGCGTTGATTTGACGACGATGAAAGTGTTCACCGGCGAAGAGGCGCCGAAGAAAGTGAAAGAGGCGAAAGAAGACGGCGATGAAGGCGAAGAAGAAGACGAGGATGAAGACGAAGATGAAGAAAAGCGAGCGACTTTGATCGCGGTTTTCGACGAATTGGGCTCTTCCCCAGCCTTCGCGGACTTTTACGCCATGGCGAAAGATATCGATCTCAACGGCCTCGACGTAGCGCACACAGATAATCGCGCGAACGTTGCCAAATTGGGCCTGACCAATTTCAAAAGACCGTCCAACCCGGCGATGGTTTTGATGTTTGAAAACGAAAAAGGCGAGAAATCTTTCGCCGAGTACGACGGCAAATGGGAGGCGAAAGAGATCACCAAGTTTGCCGCCGTCGCGCAACTTCCATGGGTCATTCCATTCGAGCAAGAATACATCAACAAAGTCTTTGAATCTGGCGTGACTGCGCAAGTTTTGGTCTTTCACGACGGCGAGAACGAGGAAACTGCGAAAGAACTCCACGCCCTCCTCGAGGAAGTTTCCAAGGAAGACAACAAGAGCGGCAAGATTTTGTTCGTCACCGTGGACATTAAAGGTAGCGATGCCGAGGGTGTTTTGGAATACTTTGACGTGGTCGTCGGCGAGGACGAGTTCCAACCGCAAGCGGTCATCTTTTCGCAACCAAGCGAACCCGAACCGGTGAATAAGGACGAGAAGGAGAAACCACGCATCGAAGAAGGCCAAAAGAAGTATAAGCTCGAAAACGCGCCGACGATTACGAAACCAATCATGCAACAGTTCATCAAAGCTTTCGAAGCGGGTTTGTTGCAGGAACACTTAAAGTCCGAACCTATTCCGGAGGAAAACTACGGTCCGTTGTACAAAGTTGTCGGCGAAAACTTTGATGAAATGGTCAACGACAGCGAAACGGATGTCTTTCTCGAAGTGTACGCGCCGTGGTGCGGGCACTGCAAAGAACTCGCGCCGACAATCAAGAAACTCGCCAAGAGGTTCAAAGACGTGCCGACGGTGAAAATTTGCGATATGGACGGTACCGCGAACGAGCATCCTTTAGTAAAGGATGCGAAAGGTTTCCCGGCGATTTATTTCTTTCCCGCCGGGGAGAAAGGTGTAAGAGTTCCATGGGACGAAGAGGAGAAGAGAACGGTTGGCGGCTTCACGAGATTTATTCAAGCGAACGCAAAACTTCCGTTTGATTTGCCGAAAATTAAGTCCAAGGAAGAAAAAGCTGCGGAGAGGGAAGCGAAGAAGAAAGCCAAGGAGTTCGAAGAGGCGCACGAAGAGTTGTAAACGTGGACCGTCCCGAGAGTTATAAATAAATATAAATTAAGTACGTATTATTCTTATTCTAATGATCACTTGCCTCGTCCTTCTTCTCTTTCGATTGCTCGATAGGCGATGTCGCTTCGACAGAAACCGTTCGGCCAATCGATTTTATCGATGGCCACGTACGCGTTCTTCGTCGCCTCTTTCACGGACGTACCAATCGCAGTTATCCCCAAAACTCGACCACCGTTCGCTAATATCTCCCCATTCTCTCCACTCGCCGTTCCGGCGTGAAAGATTTTCGTTTTTGCCGTCGATTCTTCCGCGCCTTGTAAATTTTTAATCTCGTCGCCTTTCGAGTAACTTCCCGGGTACCCTTTCGCCGCTAAAACAACATTAACAGCTGGTTCTTTGCTCCATTTCACGCTCTTCACGTCGTCGTCGGTGATATTATTCGTCGCTGCGGCGTATAAAAGCTGGCACAAATCGCTTTCCATTCTCGCCATTAACGTTTGGCACTCGGGATCGCCAAAGCGCACGTTGTGTTCCAACAGTTTTACTTTTTTCGTTTTCTCGTCAATCATCAACCCGGCAAAGATGACGCCATTATACTCGCACCCTTCTTCACGCATTCCTCTCACCGTTGGCTCGATGATATTCTTCATCACGTCCTCTTCAATCTCTTTCGTGACCACTGGAGCTGGCGAATACGCGCCCATACCACCGGTGTTCAATCCGGTATCGCCGTCGCCAACTCTTTTGTGGTCTTGCGCCGACGCTAACGGAACCGCAACGTCGCCCCCGACGACGGCAAAAAACGACGCCTCCTCGCCAAACAAAGTCTCCTCGATTACGATCGTATCGCCGGCATCGCCAAACTGTTTATTCAACATCAGCTCGTCGATGGCTTTTTCCGCCTCCTCGACGGTTTCAGCCATAATCACGCCTTTCCCGGCAGCCAAACCAGACGTTTTAATCACAATCGGCGCTCCCGTCACCGTTCTCACGTACTCCTTCGCCTTTTCCGCGTCGCTAAAAACCTCGTACGTGGCTGTCGGAATGTTATACTTCCTACACAAGTTCTTCATGAACTCCTTGGACCCTTCCAACTGCGCCGCTTTCTTCGACGGTCCAAACACGTTGATATTTTCCGCTCTCAAACTGTCCGCTAACCCGTCCACCAGCGGCGCTTCCGGCCCAACGACGACTAAATCGATAGCGTTCGATTTGCAAAATTTCACCACATCCGCGTGATTCGATTCAGAAACGTCCGCGATGGATGTCACGGTCGGCTCCGTCGCGATACCGGCGTTCCCCGGTAACGCGAACACTTTCTCGCACGTTTCAGACTGGAGCAAACGATAGATTAACGCGTGCTCGCGACCACCGGAGCCGATGACCAGAACGTTTTTCTTCTTTTTTTTCGACGAAGACGCCGGTGCCACAGCTGAGAAGACAATCGCGGAAGAAGAGGAAGACGACGACGCGCTTCCTCCTCGTCTTCTTCCGCTTCTTCTCGTTGATTTAACAAACATCATCATCATCATCATCTTCCCCGAGGATACAGAGGAGGAGTTCTTCTTCGTTCTCGAAAAAGAAGAAGGAAAAACCTTTGTTGTTGTTCCTCTCAAAGTCGTTCGCCCCATCGTGGTAGTAGTATTACTCGTCGTCGTCATCATCGTCGTCGTCGTCATCGTCATCATCGACGTCGTCATCGTCATCGTCGTCTGTTTCCCGCGAGGATCGTTCGTGTACAGAACAGAGAGGTGTTTTCGTTTTCAAAAATGAGAGACACATTTTGAATTTAGGGTCTAGGGTTTAGCATCAATCTAGAAAAGATCTCTTCTTTTTCCGAACATTCTTTTTTTTTTTATCCAAACAACACCAACAAGAAAAGAAATCATTTCATCCAAACGCGCACAACAGACGACAAAGGCACGACGCGCGAAGAAGAAGAAGTCGAGATTCTCGATTTCGCAAATACAAAATCGAGTGGTTTTAGTTAAACTTTGACACGTGCGCGCGTAAAATGAGCGTTTTCACGGTCGCGTCGACGTCGTCGATGACGTTTTTTAGTTCCTTTTCTTCGCGAATTTCGATGTCCTCTTCCTCTGCCTCCTCTTCCTCGAAAAGAAACGTCTCGTCGTCGCTCGTTGGGTTTTCTTCCTCCTCCTCCTCCTCCTCCTCGAGAGCCACGGGAAAGCGAAGGGAAAAAAGAACGTTTCGAATCGAGGCGATGGCCGTCGCGGACACGAACGCGGAGATTGATTTCGCCAAGTACGTGAAAGAAAAGAACGCGGCGATCGAGCAAGCGTTGTCCGATTCCGTCCCAACCATTTATCCAGAACGTTTGCACGAATCCATGAGATATTCTTTACTCGCCGGTGGGAAAAGAATTCGTCCGTGTTTAGCAATCGCGGCGTGCGAGATGGTTGGAGGCGCACAAGAAGTGGTCATGCCAACGGCGTGCGCGCTGGAGATGATCCACACGATGAGTTTGATCCACGACGATTTACCGATGATGGATAACGACGATTTTCGAAGAGGCGTGCCGACGAATCATAAAGTGTACGGGGAAGAGATGGCTATTTTAGCCGGCGACGCGTTGTTGTCGCACGCGTTCGAGTACATCGCGAGAGAGACAAAAGGGGTTCCGGCGGAGAAGATTTTACGCGTGATAGCGGATGTTGGGAAGTGCGTCGGGTCGGAAGGACTCGTTGGTGGCCAAGTTGTGGACATCGAAAGCGAAGGTTTGGCGATGGAAGGGAAACCGGTCAGTTTGGAAACGCTGAAGTATATTCACGCGCACAAGACTGGGGCGTTGTTGGAGACGGCGGTGGTTTCCGGAGCGATTTTGGGTGGCGGAACCGAAGAGGATATCGAGCGATTGGGGAAGTACGCGTACGATATTGGATTGGCGTTTCAAGTTGTGGATGATATTTTGGATTGCACGGCGACGAGCGAGGAGTTAGGCAAAACGGCTGGTAAAGACGTCGCGGTTGGTAAGGCGACGTACCCGAGTTTATTAGGATTGGAGGAGTCGCAGAGGATAGCAGATGAGTTAATTAAGAGCGCGAAGGAACAGTTATCGGTGTACGATCAAAAGAAAGCCGCGCCGCTCATTGGCTTAGCCGATTACATTAAAAACAGAAAGAATTAAGAGAGAGAGAGAGAGAAACGAGGAGGACCGATATATAAGCGCGCTTATTCTCGGAAGATTCTTTTTTTGCGTATTGTAATAATAATTAAACTTCTTACTGAAACATTTTGCGAACATGGTGTACATACATACGAGACGGGCGCGAAGAAAGAGGTTCGAGCGGGGAGCGACGTTTATTTAGTTCGTTGCTTTACGCTTCGTCAACGCATTCATGCGCTCCCGAAACTCTTCCGCCGCAGATTTCGCTTTCGCAACCGGTGATTTCTCAGCAGCAGGAGCTGTTGTTGTTGTTGCTGCTGCTATGTTCACGTCTCTCGGGGAAAGCTTGAATCCTTTCGAAGCGGAACCGCCGGTACTTTTACCTTGTGAAGCGAAACTGCTCCCAAAGTTCCTCGGCGTCGCGCGAAAAGCAAAAGAGCTTCCACCGTTTTCCTTTTCAGAGATAGCGGCGGAAGGAGTAGAAGACGAAACAGACAACAGCTTCTTCTTTCGACTGTTCTCAACTTTCGCCAAACCTCTGTTCACGTACGCTTGGAACGCCGAACTCGTCTGTCGCAAGTGTTCGTTTACGTCGACTCGAGAAATTTTCTCCTCGCACTTGGTGAAATTGTACAGTTGTTCGAGACCTTGGACGGTCGTGTCCTTGTCGCCGATTTTTGCGAAAATGCCCGACAGTTCCTCTCGAACTTTCGATTCGATTTCATCCTCTCCGGAAAGGATTTTCAAACTCGCGCGAACCTGTCGCAACAACGAAGGAAGTTGATCCGACTCGCTCTCCAACTCTGGTATTTTTACGTTCATACCTGTCAAAGCTAACTTGGCGTACTTTTCCGCGGACGGACCGATGAGTTTGCATACCTCGTGAACCACCGCGCGAACGATTCGAATGTTCTTGTTCCCGTACTCGTCGTCGCGTTCACCCTCGAGAATGAACTCTTCGCCTTTGAAGGAGTAAAATTCGTGCACCGCGGAGAAAATTGAGGCGACGTTGATGCCGGATTCCACGAGCTCTTCGAGCTGAAACGCGAGTTTGACGAGACATTTCGCGACTAAAGTTTCAAACAAAGCTACTTTTGCTTCGGTATTTTCGGCATTAGCGTTCTTCTTGCTCAGATGATGCGCAGTTGTAGTCGTTGTCGCCGCGTTAGCGTCGCCCAACGAAGAGAAATCCGGGACGCCTTCCCCGGATAACAACTTGATCAAACTGACCATAGAATTCGTCTTGGAAAAGTTTTCCATGGCTTTCTCTGCGAGCGCGTTGAGCGCATTCAAATAATCCGAAGATTCCAAAACAGTTGTAGTTGATTCAAAAGAAGATATGCTTGAACTATTATCCATGGCCAAAACCAACTGCGAGAGCACAGAGGCGAGGACGTTTCTGGTCGTTGCTTCCGAAGCGCCGTTCGCTAAGATGGACTCTTTCAAGACCGCGTGCATAGTCATCAACGCGTACTTACAGCCACGCAGTAACGTTTCGTACTCCTCTCGCTCTTCCTCGATCTTCTTGTTCGTTTTACTCTTTTTGTGCTTCTCGCATTTTTTCTTCGCTTTCACCGCGTTTTCAAAGAAAATCGGCAGCTCGTCAGATAAAAACATGAGTAAAGGTCCGATAGTTCCAGAAATCTCGTGTTTAAACGCGTCCGACATGGCGTGCGCGTTCATTTCGTGACACAACGCTTTTAAACCTTCCACACACTCGTCGTCTTCGTCTGCCGTGGCTCTCGCGAGCGCTTGGTCCCAAATAGAAGGTCTCGCCGGTGGCGTGACTGGCGGTTCGAGGTCCTTCCCGCCGTCAACGTTGAGTTGTTTCAAGTCACACATTTGAAAAAAGTCTCCACTGGAACTTCGAGAGACGTTTTCTTTGACCGCATTATCAAACATAACCTCGAGATTGTCCACGTCCATGTTGTCGTCGTCCAAAATACTTTTTCTTTCGGCGAACTTTTCCGTCGGCTTCTGGGCGGACGGAGGCACGAATACTTTCTCGACGGTGCCCAGATTTTTATAATTTTCCGGGATATTGAGCGCTGCCGGTTTCTTCATCGCGCTCGATGTAGTAATAGCACCATTGCTGGTAAAATCAATGGGAAATTCCTTGTTAATTCTCGCGTCAATAGCCGAACACAAACCGTGCGGTAATTTCTCAATGGCTTTCAGCGCGTCTTCGCGAGTCACCGTGCGCTTCTTCTTTATACTACTGCTGGTCGTGCTATTACTAGAATTACTCGCCGCATCTATCGTGCGTTCCATTTTCATGGCAGTTTCAAAGAGATTCGAAGCTGCTACGCGAACGTCGCTCGATTTGTCCTTAAAGCCAACCGCGGCAAACGCCATGGCAGGTTGTAAGAGAAGCGCGATATCGTCCGCCGCTTTGGCCGTGGCGGCGTTCTTTTCAATAGCCTCTATCGTTTCGCGGCAAAAGTCCATAGCCTCGCGTTTACCATCCGCACACAAAGTGCCAACGGAAGAAGAATTCGACGAGGAAGTCGCGAGCTCGACGAATTTATTTGCAAACTGTTCTAAAACTACAGCTTCACCAACGGCGACGCCCCAATCGGAGATCAAAGAAAACGCAGCTTCTCTGACAAATCTCTTGGAGTCGCCGACGTGTTTCGCGCAATCGCTCAACACCAATCGTCCAACTTTCTCGACGTTTTCCCCACACTTCAACGCGAATTGTCCGGCAAGCTGTAACGCTTGAGATGCTAAGTTGGCGTTAGAGTCCGTAAATCTCGCTCGCAAAGCTGAAAAAAGCGCGTCGAGTCCAAAGACTTCGATGTTACTCGGCGCTGAGTCGAGAATAGATTTCAACTTGTCGAGCGCGGCGGATCGACGCTTCCAGTTACCATCCGCGGTATCGCGGAGTAAGGCGTCCGTAATTTTCAAACTCAAATCGGCGGCGCAGCAGCCAGTGTTGTTATTGTTATTTTTCTTGTTGATGTTGTTGCCGCTGCTACTGCTCGTGCTTGCATTTTTTCTATCGCTTCGCTCTTGTTTTCTCTTTGGAGCCGCTGCGACATTCTCTCCAGCACCAGCTTTCTTTGGCGCCGTCGAATTCGCAGATGGCAGCGCTGGCGTAATCTTTGCGCATATCTCGTTCATTTTTTTCATTTTACTATCGTCCACTCCGGCGAGATGTTGCGAGGAAAGTGTTTTCATCCCGCCGGCTCTCCCCGCGAGCGTGCCGAGAAACTCCTGCGAAGCCTTCCTCGTTTCCGGATCTTTATCCTCTAAAAGTTTAACCACTGTCGCAACTAATTCGCTCGCACTAATCGTCTTCTTCGCCTCCTGCAATGAAAACGACGCGCTCGATCGCGTCAACCATTTCAAAGTTTCCAATTTCGCTTTGCCGACTTTGTGTTGCAATCCGTATTTTACCACGTCTTCTGGCGAGTCGCAAAATGCGAAACATCGCAATGAAATGGCATCCAACGTGTTCGCAATCGCACTCGTCACGAATGCGTTCTTATCTTTTAATTTATCCAGTAAAGCACTGAGCAGCATTTTTGCGTCTTTACTAAAATCCGCTCTCGCGTTCAAACATAACTTTTCGATCGATTTCGACGCCTCCGCGACGCAATTCGCGTTGGCGTCTTTCGAGATGACTTTCTTGAGCACTTTTTGAAGCTCCATGAACTCTTCTTTTTGTAAACGCGCGGACGAAGAGCACGCGTCGGTGAGTTGCTTCAGCGCGTGTAAGCGGTGTCGCCAATTCGAAGATACCACGGCTTCCCAAAATTTTGGAATATCTTCGTCCGTGGATGGTTTGTCCAATGCTTTGAGCACCGAGAACGGCTCCGCGGAATCGTACGGATCTTCGTTCAAGTCGTCTGCACCTGCCACCGCTTCTACCTTTTCGGTAACACTATCTTCTGTACTACATTCAGACGTAGACGTTGTCGTCTTTTTCGTTCTCATCTCTTTTTGCAACGAAATCAAAAACCTCGTCGCTTTCATCGAACCTCTTTCTTTCCCGTCCGCCGTCTCCTTCGCCAACGACGCCTCCACCTCGCCTTTCATCGTTTTCGACAACTTGTCTTTCATCTTCTCCATCACGATTTGATCTCCGACCCATTTCGCGCACTCCACGATAACTCTCTTCCCTTCATTTCTCACCTTTTCGTCTCGATGCCCGATGGCTTCTTTGGCTCCGTCTAAACACTTCATCCAGTTCAACGCGCCTCTCTTCCCGCACCCGAACTGTTCGCACGCGAGCGCTAAACACTTACTCGCCGCCAACGCGACTTTCGGTACCTTATGCCCGCTCGCTTTCGATAACACCTCGATCGCTAACTCCGATTGTTCCATCTCCACGAACAAGCAAAACGTTTCCGTGGCAAAACTCACCGCTTTCGGTCTCCCGAAGAACGCTTTCGAGACCAGCGCTGGCAACACTTTCGCCCCAACGTCTTCCGCGAATTCTTTCACACCACCCTCGCTTTTCGATGACGACGACGACGTATTAAAAAACGAGACTAACTCGCGATCGATCATCTTCCTCAACCTTTGATTCGTTCTCTCTAAAGCCACGTCTAAGGCGTTCGCGTTCGTCTCGGAGACGATTTTATGCATCGCTTCTTTAAAATAGTCGATGATTTCGAAATTCTTCCTCTCGTAGTCGTTGGTCTTCGTTTCCTTCGTTCCGTCTTTGGCAAAATCATCGTCGAAAGACGACGACGAGACCATCGATTCGTACGCTCTCGATCGGACTTTCCAGTGCGCGTGTTGACATTGCGCCGCGAACGAGAGCTTTACAGTCGCTTTTAAAATCTCTTCTTCTTCGTTAAAGTTGTTTTCAAAGCTCATTTTATGTGTACTCTACTTATATATATATATAACCCGCGTTTAAACAAAAGGTTGAAGAAGAGTATATAGAAGAGAGAGATGTGTGATGTGGAACAGAAATGAAGAGCGAAGAGCTGTTCTTTTCTGATTTGAATTTTTTTCGTTTTTTTTCTCTGCGGCTGCAAAAAAACGCTCCTCTTTTTCACCTCTTTTTTCACCTTTTTCGCTTCTTTTTTTCTCTTTGTGAGACGCGAACACAAACAACCAAAAAAGACCAAAAACAACCAAAGAACCAAAAAGACGAACACAAAAACAAAAAAAAAGAACGACTTTTTCGAGACCTCGTCGTCAGTAAAAAACTATCCTAACTGTCTCTCTCTCTCCTCCCATTTTTCCTTTACACATCATATGATTCGCTCTCTTCTTTGTCTTCTTTTGGTGCGCGGCGTGCTTTTGGAGTTTTCTTCATCGCGCGCGGGGGTGGAAGGGCGAAGAACAACTTTGAGTAGTGGTAGTAGTATTTATGGGGAGACGAGGACGAGAAAAGTTGATGTTGATGCGTCGGATTCGTTAGATTCAGATTTCGCAAATTCATCATCGGGTGATGATTTCGTTCACGCGTTGCCTGGATATTCGAAGACATTTCATCCCCATTACAGCGGGTATTTAGACGCGAAAAATAACGGGACGAAGTTACACTATTGGATGGCCACGAGCACGAAGAAAAGTGTTGGTGAGGAAGGCTGGAGAACAGATTGGGAGACAAAACCGGTCGTTTTGTGGCTCAACGGAGGCCCGGGGTCTTCGTCGATTCTGGGAATGCTCCAAGAGCAAGGACCTTTGATTATCGATAGTAAAGGAGATTTGATGGAAAACCACTACTCGTGGACGAATGCGGGAGTAAACTTAGTCGCGTTGGAGTCTCCAGCTGGAGTCGGGTGGTCGTATTGCGAAAAGCAAGAGGAAATAGGGTGCGCGAACTCAGACAAATCAACCGCTCGAGACGCGAAGGAAGCGATGGTGGATTTCTTTCACGAAAAGTTTCCCCAGTTGAAAGCGAATGAATTTTATATAGCGGGAGAGTCTTACGCGGGTGTTTACGTTCCCACGCTCGCGATGGAGATTGTAGAGCACAACGAAAAGTTTCCGGAAAAGAAGATTAATTTAGTCGGGATTAACACGGCGGATCCGTGCACGTCGAACAAAGAGCAACGAGATTCGATGGATATGCTTTGGTACGGGCATAAATACGGGTTCGTACCGGATAAAGATTTCAAGTTGTTATGGAACGAGTGTAAACTGAGGTATCCGATGACTCGCGTGACCAGCGGGAGGTGGGGGAAGAAGTTTTCCAAGTTAATAGAAGCGAAAAGAAGAGATTTTTCATCATCGTCAGAAGGCGGCAAAAGCGTCGAGAAAAAGTGCAAAGTCGCGCACGCAAAGTTCCTCTTCTCCACGAGTAAAGCCTTTTCGCAAGATTGGCGGTTGGCATACATAAACGATCTATCTTTGTTTGGGCCTTCCGCCGTAGTCGACGGCGCTCCGGAGGGTTCTTTGGATTATTACACGAACGAGTGGATGAACAGAGCGGACGTGAAAAAAGCTTTGCACGTGGACGAAACGCCATACGCGTCGAAAAAATATAGATGGCCTGGACCGAACGATAAGTGGAGTTATCAATCTGATTACGACGCGTGTAACGATAACGCCGCTCCAAACGTACCGTCCATGAAAGATTTCTATAAAAAACTCGCGAAAAAGTTGGATCGAATATTAGTAGTGAACGGAGATACGGATCCGTGCGTTTCGTACGAAGGAACGAGGAAAGCGA
>Ga0213862_10000716_pt1 | contig 13917 bp, 11 predicted proteins | sample PICome_7_FD_160092 | JGI IMG/M metagenome (GOLD analysis project Ga0213862, IMG submission 160092) | Coastal seawater microbial communities near Pivers Island, North Carolina, United States - PICO266 | ecosystem: Environmental > Aquatic > Marine > Coastal | place: USA: North Carolina... | reverse complement strand
TAGTTGATCAAATGCGCATGGACTACCTATATCGATTCCAATCGCATTTTGGCGAAAATGGATTTAAACGTTTTTACAACGAAGGCTTTGTGGCTAAAAATCACCATTTTGACTACCGTCAAACCAAGACAGGCCCCGGACATGCGAGTATAGCTACAGGTACTCCGCCTGCCATTAATGGAATTATTGGCAATGATTGGTTTGATAGACAAAGCCGAAAATCACGCTATTGCGTAGATGACTCTACCTATAAATCCTTGGGAACAGCCCGAGCAAAAGGTAAAGCACCAACCGCACTTTTGGTCTCCACATTTGCTGATGAAAATAGGTTGGCAACTCAGATGAATGGCAAAGCAGTTAGTGTTTCTTTGAAAGACAGAAGCGCCATATTGGCCATTGGCCATACTGCCAATGGTGCGTATTGGTTCTCAGGAGGGGATGAAGGAAACTTCATAAGCAGTACGTTTTATATGGAAGCATTACCTGAATGGGCAACAAATTTTAACACTTCTAGAAAAATTGACGACTATCTGACCACTTGGGATACCTATTATCCCATCTCTCAATATGTAGAAACAGGACGAGACGACAGTCCCTACGAAAAGCGCCCTAAGGGCAAAGAAACGCCTACATTTCCATATGATTTGGCCGCTCTGGCGGCTACTAATAATGGCTATGATGCGCTACAAGCAACGCCTTTTGGCAACAGCCTCGTTACGGACTTTGCATTGGCAGCGTTGATAGGGGAGGACTTAGGCGCGAATGATCACCCAGACGTACTTATGGTTTCCTATTCATCCACAGATTATATAGGACATGATTTTGGTACCAACGCTAAGGAATTGCAGGATACCTATATTCGTTTAGACCTTGAACTCGCAAGGCTTTTTCGTGCCTTGGACACACATGTGGGCAAGGGTGCCTATACTGTTTTCCTCACGGCAGACCACGGTGTTGCCCCCGTTCCTAATTATCTGATAGACAACAAAATACCTGCAGGATATTTTAGAAAAAAGCCTTTTGTCAAGGCCCTTGAAAAAGCCTTGCAGGATGCTTTCGGATTAAACGACATTATCCTTGATGTATCAAACGATGAAGTCTACCTCAACCGTGAGCTCATTTCTTCAGCAAAATTAGATGTCGATATGATAAGGCGTTTTGCTGCTGCTTTTATACAGCGACAAGACGGGATTGCTGCTGCTTACACAACAACAGACCTTATGGAAATGGATGCTAATAATCCAATAGTGGAACGCTTGCAAAATGGATATAACCCTAAAAGATCAGGTGATGTTATATACATGCTATTGCCAGGGTATATAGCCAAACGTACTTATGGCACCACGCATGGTTCAGCCTTTATTTATGATACTCATGTTCCGCTGTTGCTCTATGGTAACGGTATCCAAAAGGGTCAAACATTTAAAAGAACAAAAATTTCAGATATCGCACCCACAATCTGTGCGTTGTTAGAAGTAAGTAACCCCACAGGTCTTACTGGCAACCCAATAGGGGAGGCTTTATTGAGTCGTTAAAACGAATAGGTAAACGCATTGATGTTCATTCCAGCACCTACGCTGGCAAAAAGCGCAACATCCCCTTTGTTTATTTGATGACCATTGAGGGCATTTCGCTTAACCAAATCCAAAAGGGTAGGGACAGTTGCAACCGAACTATTACCTAATTTATGGATGCTTATGGGTAGCACGTCTGCAGGAATGGGTTCACGAAAAAGACGGTAAAACCTTTTAACGATGGCTTCGTCCATTTTTTCATTGGCTTGATGCAGAAAGATTTTCTTTAAAGACCCTAGGTCTTCTCCGCTTTTGTCAAAGCAGTCTTTCATGGCTTTTGGAACGTTGCTAATGGCAAATTCGTAAACTTTCCTTCCTAACATTTTAATATACTTGTCTTCAGGCTTAGCTGTTGGATCGTTGGACTTTCCAGAAAACAAGTAAAAAGCCTCTTCTGTACTATAGGTTTGTGAACAGTGGCTTAAAAGGCCACCGGCTTGATCTGTTTCTTCAATGATAGTGGCTCCAGCACCGTCGGCAAAAATCATGGCGTCTCTGTCGTTTTGATCAGCAATTCGTGACAAGGTGTCGGCGCCAATAACCATGCAGCGTTTCGCCATCCCCGATTTGATAAAAGCTTGTGCTTGAATAACACCTTCTACCCATCCAGGGCAACCAAAAATCAGGTCGTAAGCAACACAATTCGGATTCTTTATCTCAAGGTTGTGCTTTACCCTTGTGGCCAAGGAGGGTAATATATCAGTTTGTATACAGCCGTGTTGGACGTCACCAAAATTATGGGCTACAATTATATAGTCCAAGGTTTCAGGATCAAGAGATGCGTCTTCAATAGCTTTTTCAGCAGCCAGAAAAGCGAGATCAGATGCAGTTTGGTGTGGTTTAGCATAACGGCGCTCTTCAATGCCCGTTATGGCCTTAAATTTCTCAATGATGTCACCATTTTCAGCACCAAAAGGATTGCCGCTGTCGTCTAAAAATATATGTGCTAAAAAATCTTGATTTCGTTCTTTGTGTGAAGGAATATAACTTCCAACGCCTGTGATGTGGATTCCCATATTTTATTGGAATAGTGGTCGTTTTCTGATATTCAAATATAGAAATCTATACGGTTACAAGAAAAAAGATGTGCTTATAAATATGTTCCACACCCATATTATTGAATTTGCGAGACTGGTTTGTCTACATACATTTTTATGGGAGCGCAAGTACACATAAGATTTCTGTCGCCATAAGCTTCATCTACACGCTGTACACTTGGCCAAAACTTATTTTCACGAACAAATTGCAATGGATATGCTGCTTCTTCTCTCGTGTATGGCAATTCCCATTCGTGTGCTGTCAATTGAGTCAAGGTATGAGGTGCGTTGCGAAGTAGGTTGTTAGCTTGTTCTTTAGTGCTGGCCTCAATCTCATAGCGTATTGAAATAAATGTTTCGCAAAAACGATCTAATTCTGCCATGTTTTCACTTTCTGTAGGTTCAATCATCATGGTGCCTGGAACTGGGAACGATACCGTTGGTGCATGAAAGCCATAATCAATCAAACGTTTGGCAATATCCATTACTTCTATGCCTTTTGCTTTGAAAGCACGACAATCAATGATAAACTCGTGTGCTGCTCTGTTGTTGTCACCACTGTACAAAACAGGGTAGTGCTTGGTAATACGTTCCTTTATGTAATTGGCATTTAAGATAGCTACCTCTGTGGCTTTCGTAAGCCCTGCTGCTCCCAGTAAGCGTATGTAGGCATAAGAAATAAGACAAGCTAGAGCTGAACCATAAGGTGCTGCAGAAAGTGCTTGGATTCCTTGTTCGCCACTTGTAGGAAATATGGTGTGGTTTGGTAAAAACGGGACCAAGTGTTTGGCAACACATATCGGACCTACTCCAGGGCCACCACCACCATGTGGTATGGCAAAGGTTTTGTGGAGGTTCAGGTGACAAACGTCTGCGCCAATAACAGCAGGATTGGTTAAACCAACTTGCGCATTCATATTTGCGCCATCCATATATATTTGCCCTCCTTTGCTGTGAATGTAGGCAGTTATTTCTTTAATAGCTGATTCAAAAACCCCATGCGTTGAGGGATAGGTGATCATTAAAGCTGCTAAATTATCGGCATGCTCATTGGCTTTGGCTTTTAAGTCGTCTAGATCGATATTCCCTTTTTCGTCAGTGCCTACGACAACAACTTGCATACCAGCCATTACGGCAGAGGCTGGATTGGTGCCATGTGCGGAAGCAGGAATAAGACAGATGTTGCGATGTGCGTCATCGTTTGCAAGATGAAATGCTCGGATGACCATCAGTCCTGCAAATTCGCCTTGTGCTCCCGAATTGGGTTGTAAGGATGTGCCCCCGAAGCCTGTGATTTCTGTAAGGTAATCCGCAAGGTCGTGTAATACCCTAGTGTAGCCAGCTGCCTGATCGATAGGCGCAAAGGGATGTATGTTGTTCCAATGTGGATCACTCAGGGCAAACATTTCTGTAGCAGCATTTAGCTTCATGGTACAAGAACCCAATGCAATCATGGAATGATTTAACGCCAAATCTTTGCGCTCAAGGGATTTTATGTAACGCATCATGCTGGTTTCGGAATGGTAACTATGAAATACATCGTTGGTTAAAAATGAAGTGGTTCGCTTGTGTGAAACAGGGAGACAATCCATTTCAACCAAATTGACATCAAAGGCAGGCTGTTTAGTTGCTTGGGCAATAATATCAATCAAAATTTGAATGTGCTGGTCATCGGTTGCTTCGTGGAAGGTAATGCTCAGCTCATTTTTATTGATCTGTCGAAGATTGATTCCTTTAGCAGCAGCCAATCTTGTTATTTCTTGGGCTGGAGCTTCGATGTGAAGCGTGTCAAAGAACGCCTTGTTCTTTTGCGCTATTTCCAGTTGTTTCAGTGCTTGATTAAGTTGACAAGCATGACGGTGGATACGTCTAGCAATTGATGTTAATCCTTCTGGACCGTGGTAAACAGCATACATTCCTGCCATAACCGCCAAAAGCACTTGTGCGGTACAAATATTAGATGTAGCCCTATCTCTTTTAATGTGTTGCTCACGTGTTTGCAAGGCCATACGTAAAGCTCTGTTACCAGACTTATCTTTGGTAACGCCAATAATTCTTCCAGGTATACTACGTTTGTAGGCGGTCTTGGTTGCGAAGAATGCTGCGTGCGGTCCTCCATAGCCAAGGGGAATTCCAAAGCGTTGACTGCTTCCTACTACGACATCAGCACCTAAATTTCCTGGCGCTTCTAAAAGCACCAAACTCATAAGGTCAGCAGCAACAGCCGTTTTTACTTCTGCTTGGGAAGCACGATCAATAAAAGCTTTTAGGTTAGGTATAGCGCCGTCAGCACCAGGGTACTGTACCAAAGCACCAAAGTATGCTTCAGTAGGTACAAAAGTATCGCAACTGCCATAAACAAGTGTAATTCCAACGGGAACCGCTCTTGTTTCTAACACAGATTTGGTCTGCGGCAAGGTATTTTCATCTACAAAAAACAGCTTTGCACCTTCCTTTTTCTGCGTTCTTGTACGTTGACCAAAGAGGAGACTCATGGCTTCTGCTGCAGCTGTAGATTCATCTAAAAGAGAGGCATTAGCAAGTTCCATTCCTGTGAGTTCCACAATCATGGTTTGGAAGTTGAGTAACGCCTCCATACGACCTTGAGCAATTTCAGCTTGGTAGGGGGTGTATGCGGTGTACCAACCTGGGTTTTCCAATATATTTCTTTGGATTACACCGGGCAAAATGGCTTCGTGATAACCTAGGCCAATAAAGGAAGTAAATACCTTGTTGTGTTTCCCTAATGCGGTAATGTGTTTTGAAAAGCTATGTTCGCTCATCGCTTCAGGAAGCGACATGGGTGCATGGAGCCTAATGGCTTCTGGAACGGTCTGTGCAACCAGTTCTTCAAGTGATGAGGCATCTATAAACGAAAGCATCTTGTCCAGCTCCTTTTCGTTTGGACCCAAGTGGCGAAGTGCGAAATTTTGTATATCCATAAACACCAGTATTATAGCCTTTCAAAGGTAATTTTTTGCTTAAAATGAAAAAAATCAAACCCATCCATTTCGGCCTAAAGTTGTTAACCATAAATGGCTACCTTATTAACACATTTGGTAGTTTTGTAGCTCTTTATGAAGCAAATCAATCTCCGCCCATATATTGAATCCAGCTTACACGTTGCCTTATCGCTATGGGCTTTTTGCAATGTGTTAGCCATTCAACAAGGCGTTGATGTAGCTGTTTCATTGCAATTTGCGATTTTTGGTTTTGGTTGGGTTGCTTATCAATACTTTCATTTTGTTGTACCTTCTTTGGTAAGAAGGAAAAGAATCAATTTACTACAAGTCACCATGCTTTTCTGCGCTACAGCAATTGGTATTTTTGGACTCGCCACACAAACCATTGCTGTTTGGTTGATTTTTGTTTTTGTAGGGATGATTTCAGCGTTATACACACTTCCTTTCAGGGCTCAAATGGGCTTGCGTTATATCCCTACTCTTAAGATATTTATTGTGGCCTTGTGCTGGTCAACTCTAGCTACTTTTACACTGTATAATGCTGCCTCGGTTCATTTTGTATTGATTGCCTCAAAAGCCATACTTTGGATATTGGTGCTTATTGTACCGCTCGAAATACACGATCTTAACAGAGATGCACCACGTTTGAAAACACTCCCACAAGTTTTGGGTGTTAAGGGTGTAAAGTTGCTGTCCTATATTTTGATTTTAATAGCTATCGTTTTGGCCTTCATGACTGCAACTAAAAATATTCTTGCTTGGATTGAAATAGGGGTACTAATCGTTCTTGGGATACTTATTTTTAAAGTTAAAAGAGATCGACCAAAACACCTTACTTCATTGTATGTTGAAGCAATTCCTGTGTTGTGGTTGGGTTTGAGCTATTTGGCGCTTACTTATTGTTAAGGTTTTTCGCGCTTTGATGGACTTTCTCACCTAAGGATACTTTGTAGGCAATCATTGCCTCACGTAAGGCTGGATTTTTTACGCCTAGAATCTGACAAGCCAATAGTGCTGCATTTTTTGCCCCATTCAGTGCTACGGTAGCTACAGGGACCCCTCCAGGCATTTGTAGTATAGACAAAACAGAATCCCATCCATCTATGGAATTAGAAGACTTAACAGGTACGCCAATTACAGGTAATGGACTAATTGAGGCCACCATACCAGGGAGGTGGGCTGCTCCGCCAGCTCCAGCAATGATAACGTCAATACCGTTTTCGTGTGCTGATTTTCCAAACGACATCATTTTATCTGCAGTTCTGTGTGCAGAAACAATATCAACATGCGTTTCGATTTCAAAAAGGGCCAAGGTGTCAATGGCGTCTTGCATTAAGGGTAGGTCGCTTTTGCTTCCCATGATAACGGCTACTTTCATGTTAATTTGCTTTAAGTTTAAGTTTTGCTTTTAAGTCTTTAATTTTTTTAAAAATAACATTTAAATCTGCACCTGTAAGGGTAATATGTCCCATTTTTCGTTGTGGTTTGGTTGTTTTCTTTCCATAAATGTGTAGTGCAGCTTGTGGGGTATTTAGAACATGATCGATTCCATCATAGACAAATGTGCCAATGAGTTCTTGTGGACCAACCACATTGGCCATGATAGTGGGTTCCTGAAAGCTTGTTTTGCCAAGCGGGGCGTTAAGTATGGCGCGTATGTGCTGCTCAAATTGCGAAGTATTGGCGCCTTCTATGGTAAGGTGACCGCTGTTGTGCGGCCGTGGCGCTACTTCGTTTATAAGAAGGTTGTTCTCTTGGTCAACAAAAAACTCAACTGCCAACAAGCCTACATGCGCCCAAGCGCTAACCAACTTATGGGTAATATAATGTGCTTTTTTTGCAATTTCTTTGCTAATCTCGGCAGGGAAATAGACATACTCTACTTGATTAGCCTCTGGATGGAACGCCATGCCCACTGGGGGGTAAAGCACAATTTCACCATCAGGATTTCTGGCTGCTATGATGGCTATTTCTTGTTTTATTGGAACAAGTGCCTCAATGATACACGGGTTGTCAGGCAAAGCATCAATAGCTGCTTTATTGTCAATTTTTTTCACACCAAAACCGTCATAACCAAAACGGGCGGCTTTCCAAATGAAAGGAAAGTCAACGCTGCCATTTGAAATATGTGCTAAAAGCTCTTTTTTGTTTTCACAGGAAATAAAAGGGGCAGTTGGCAGTTTTTGTTGTTCAAAAAAAACTTTTTGTGTTTGTTTGTTTTGAATGATATCGAGGGTTGCTGGTTTTGGATAAACCAAAACACCAGCTTTCTCCAACTCATAAAGGGCATCAATATTAACATGTTCAATTTCAATGGTAAGTACTTCAACTTCTTTTCCAAAGTTTAGCACTGTTTCATAGTCCATCAAATCCCCTTGAACAAATCGGTAGCAGCTGTTTTTTGCGGGTGCACCGGCATTGGAGTCAAGAATATGGGTGCGGATATCCCATTTGCGCGTTATATCGGTAAGCATTTTGCCTAGCTGTCCGCCACCTAAGATGCCTATGGATAAATTTGAAGATATATACTGTTGCATTATCCGCACAAAGGTAAGGATATTCCACAATGTTGCACATCGATAGTCTTCCTGATTAAAATAGAATATCTTTGCAATGAAAATAACAACCATGAAGAACATTATTTTGTTTGGTAAACCTGGAGCAGGAAAAGGAACCCAAGCCGTTTTTTTAAGAGATAATTTTAATTTGATTCACATCTCCACTGGGGATGTTTTTAGATATAACATCAAAAATCAGACGCCACTTGGTGTTATGGCCAAGCAGTATATGGACAAGGGTGACTTGGTGCCAGATGCGGTTACCATCCAAATGCTGGAGAGTGAAGTAGACAAGCAACCCGACGCTGCCGGTTTTATTTTTGATGGTTTTCCAAGAACCATTTCACAGGCCGAAGCCCTTGATGATTTTTTGTCTAGAAAGGATATGGAAATAGCCGCTACCTTGGCGCTAGACGTTGATGAGGATATATTGGTAAGCCGTTTATTGTCTCGTGGAAAAGACAGTGGTCGTGCAGATGACCAAGACGAGGAAAAGATTCGAAATCGCTTTGCTGAATACAATGCAAAAACAGCTTCACTAATAGCCTATTATACAGCACAAGAAAAGTTTTACGCCATAGATGGATCAAGATCCATAGAAGCGATAACAGACCACCTAACACGTATTGTTGATCAACTGTAATGACAGAAGGTAATTTTGTAGATTATGTTAAAATACATGTTACTTCTGGCAACGGAGGCAAGGGCTCTACGCACTTTCACAGGGAAAAATACATAACAAAAGGCGGTCCAGATGGCGGCGATGGTGGACGTGGTGGACATGTAATTGTTCGTGGCGATAAGAATCTGTGGACACTTGTTAATTTTAAGTATAAACGTCATTTTAAAGCAGCACATGGCGGACACGGAAGTAAAAGTAGGAGTACAGGTGCAGATGGGGAAGATATGATTATTCCTGTTCCCTTGGGAACCATTGTCAAAGACAACGAAACGGGTGAGCAAATAGCTGAAATTACATCTGAATCAGATGTGATCGTTGTGCCTGGCGGTATGGGTGGGCGTGGCAACTGGCACTTTAAAAGCCCCACCAACCAAGCACCCCGCTATGCCCAGCCGGGTAAAAAAGGTGTAGATCGAGACATTACACTAGAATTGAAGGTGCTTGCAGATGTAGGTCTGGTGGGCTTCCCTAATGCCGGCAAATCTACATTGCTGGCGACGTTGACTTCTGCAAAACCAAAAATTGCTGATTATCCCTTTACAACGCTAAAACCTAACTTGGGAATCGTAGAAAATCGCGATTACACCTCTTTTGTAATGGCGGATATCCCTGGTATTATTGAAGGAGCGGCGGAAGGGAAAGGACTGGGGCATTATTTCTTACGACATATTGAACGCAATAGTGTTTTGCTTTATATTATTCCTGCGGATGCGGATGATATTAAAAAACAATTTACTATTTTGAACAGTGAATTGACACGCTATAATCCTGAGTTATTAGATAAGAATTTTATGATTGGTATTTCAAAATCTGATATTTTAGATGAAGAGTTGAATACAGCTATTGAAGATGAATGTAAGACTACTTTTGATCAAATCCCTTTTGTCATATTTTCTTCTGTTTCACAACAGGGTATAACCACATTGAAAGATAAATTATGGCAATTGCTCAACGACTGATATTCGTCATTTTTTGTGTCTTTTTTTCCTATGGGCAGCGTATTCCCATCGCACTTTTTGAGCCGGTGGTTATCACCTCTGAGCAGCAGTCACGCATTATTGCGCTTGATTCTATCGATGTCAAAATGCCTGCAGAGCAGGAGGAACTCGCCCTGTTATATGCCAATACACGTGCATATGAACAATCTTTCGATATTTTTGTTTCCCTTGCAAAAGATTATCCCACTAATTATGATTATCAGTTTTTATTGGGTGGCATTGCTGGAATTTTAGCTTCCGAGGTGTCCCGGGTAAAGTCCTTACCATATGTAAGAGCCATGAAAACAGCTTTTGAGCAGGCGGCGCGTATTGCGCCAGACTCGCTTATAATCCAACTGGTTTTATTGGAATTGTATACCGAATTACCTTGGGTACTGGGCGGGAGTGACAAAAAAGCCAATAGGGCGCTTAGCGTCATCCAATCATTATCTGATATAGAAGGTTTTTTAGCAGCAGGTTATTATTACAGAACAACCAAAAAGAATAAAGAAGCATTGGTTGCCTATTTAAATGCTGTAAACGAAGTAGATGTATGCAGCACACCGGAAGTTTCTAATGATGCTTATTACGTTATGGGTGTATTGAGTTTTTATTTGCAAAAGGACATCGCCAAAGCCCTATGTTTTTTTGATCATTATGTTGCTCATTTTAATGGGGGCGATCGCTACCCAAAGTCTTTTGCTCGACATTATATAGCCAAGCTAACTTCTGTTATTCATGTAAATGAGGAGATGGAAGAAAAGCTCTTAACATACGACCCCCTATCGAGATGGATTCAAAATAACTTTAAGTAACGGAATCATGATTTTGATTCATACACCTGTAGTTAGGCCTCGTATCATTTATATTTTTAGGCATTTTTTTCAGCATCGATTAGGTCAAGAAGTTTCGTTTACGTCTGATGTGGGTGTATTTGTTGCCCACAGCGGCCCTAAGATGTCTTACGGCGATGTTCCATTAGGTAATGAGTTTTTTATAGCAGCCAATGGCTTACTTGCTGACCAGGGTGTTAACTCGGTGGATATTTCTGTTTTTCAATGGGAAGGCATGCCAGCCTTTTTTGCTACTTCTACCAAAAGTCAATTGCCATTTGATTTTTTTGCAGCATCTTTCTATTTGATGAGTAGGTATGAGGAATACATGCCTTATGTTCCTGATGATTTGGGTAGATTTAAAGTTGAGCAGTCTTTGGCCCATAACCACAATTTTTTGGATTTACCCCTAATAGATATGTGGTTTGAGTGCTTTGTAGCTGCGTGGACAGATTTTTTTGAATTACCTCCTTTTACTCAGCAAGTCAGTACTACTGAGTTGGTAATTGAAATTCCACAATTGTATGCCTATAAGTATAAAACCATTTTCCGTTCTTTCTTTGAGGGGCTTTATGATTTCGGACGCTTAAGATTTGCCAAGATTTTTGATCGATTGATGGTGATCTTGCGTTTTCGCGAGGATCCACTTATTGGCTTGATTGAACAAATGGAAGCCTTTCGGTCTACAGCGGTATCGTTTCGTTTTTTTGCTCTTTATGCCACACTTGGGATCCACGATAAAAGTTTAAGTGTATTTAGTAAAAAACACCAACAAGAACTTAAAAGCTTATCGGATTATGCGCCTACTGCGCCACTGGCTTCTTTTGAATCTACCCAAAAAAGCCAAAAGCTTGTTCAAGATATTACTCGTTTTTCTGGGCTAATCCACAGACCCATCAAATCTATTCGTCAACACAAGTTGGTTTTGCGATTTCCAGACACCTATCGTACCTATGCTTCTTTAGGAATTAAACATGATTATTCTATGCAATATCCTGATGTTCCTGGATTTCGTGCTAGCACTGCTCATCCGTTTCGCTTCTACGATTTGGGCGAGGAGCAGCAAACACCATTAACCATACATCCCATTTGTTTAAGTGAGTCACATATACGCGCACAGCAGTATGCTAGAAAAATGCGACAGCTTTTTATCAGGTATCAGTCTCGCTTGCAAAAACTACATGCCCCTTTGTTGGTGGCACTTACGAACGAAAGTTTTAACAGCCGCTCCAAAAATCTTACATTTCTAGCTACATTAAAAAAAATGTTGATTTATGGATAAATCGACTATCAAGGCGTTGTATTTTGATTTGGACCACACACTTTGGGATTTTGAGCAAAACTCTGCACTGGCCTATAAGGCGCTTTTTAAGCAATACGATATAGGTCTTGAGCTTGATAGTTTCCTCAATGTCTATATACCAAACAACACAGCTTATTGGCGGTTGTATCGCGAAGGTAAGATTGACAAAGAAATGTTGCGCTACAAACGCCTAAAGACTGTTTTTGACCAGTTGAATTACAAAGTATCCGATGCCTTAATTTTTGATATGGCAGATGCCTATATTCAAACACTTCCTGAGTATAACACCTTATTTCCTGGTGCTATTTTCATATTGGAGGCTCTTAAGCCTCACTATGCCTTGCATATTATTACAAATGGATTTAGAGATGTGCAGCATTTTAAAATGAAAACTTCAGGACTCTTGCCTTATTTTAAAACGGTTACGGATTCCTCTACTGTAGGTAAGAAAAAGCCAGATCCTGAAATTTTTAATCACGCCCTAAAAATAGGTGGCGTTAGTTCATCTGAGGCTGTTATGATTGGGGATAGCCTAGAGGCTGATATTGAAGGTGCCTTAAACGTGGGTATGCATGCCGTTCATTTTATGCCTTTGAAGAAAATACAACCTACTCACTATAAAGAAATTGAACAGCTAAAAGAGTTGACTTTTTTACTTTAGTTGTTTTGCCTATAATATTCATATAACACTAGGGATGCTGCGACAGAAACATTATAGGAATCCAACACGTCATTGATCGGAATTTTTATTTGGTCATCACAAAGGTTTAGGACACCTTTGCTAATGCCTTTATTTTCATTTCCCATGACTATTCCCAAAGAACGTTTAAGGTTTATTTCTGAAACAAATGAAGTCGCTTTTTCAGTACAGCCAGCTAGTGCTATTTCATGTGATTTTAATATATACATAGCATCTTTAATATGGTTTACACGAACAATGGGAATGTGAAATGCTCCTCCGGCAGAGGCTTGAATAGCAATGTCATTAAGAGGCGCACTTCCTGTTTGACCAATTACAATACCACTAGCTCCTAAGCCCACTGCAGATCGGATGATAGCCCCAAAGTTTCGCACATCAGTTATGCCGTCGAGTAGTATAAAGAGTTGTTGTTTTTCTAGATCAAGAATACTTTCTAAATCAGTAAATTGAATTTGCCCAATTAGTGCCACAAAACCTTGGTGATTTTCTTTGGTTTGCTTGTGTAGTTTTTGCTCAGGAACAAATGAATAAGAAATACCAGAACGAATTATTTGTTGCTTAAGATGAGTAGCTTCAGGGTTACTTATTTTGTTTTGAATTAATACTTTCTGAACTATTGAAGGATTTTTAATGACCTCTCGTATTGAGTTGATTCCAAATAAAATTCTATTTTGCATTACAAAGTATAAAAAATTTATTTTTAAAAATAAACAATAAAAAAGATCTACATGCCCTATTTATTCCTTAATTAGTTTGAGTGTCATATCTGCTGACTCTTCTCCAGTAATTACTTTAACAATATAAATTGATTGTGGAAATTGTGTAACATCAATAATACTCTCACTCGATTCAATCATGAGTTTACCCTTGAGGTCATAAATTTTAGCGGTTTTAAATGTTCCATCTATTTTTAAAATAGAATTCACAGGATTCGGATAAATAATTATTTCATCATTTATTATTTTATTGAGTGATAGCGTATTGTAGTTACCTACTTTAAAATCATCCATGTAAAAAATATATTGATCAAGTGTTGTTGAGTGAAACCCAATTCTGATGTTTCGACCCTCATATTCACTTAAATCAAATTTATAATTTAAATACTCTTCAGGTGGCGTAAGGTTTTCCTGCAAGGTACCTAAGATATTTTCGTAATTCTCATCAATTATATATAAATCAATATCCTCCATATATGTCATGCTTTCATTTTTAGCATTGAATGATATTCCATCTGTTAGTCCGTTTTTTACTTCTATAATTGGTGAAATTAAGTAATCGTCATGAGCAGTT
>Ga0213862_10000715_pt1 | contig 13925 bp, 12 predicted proteins | sample PICome_7_FD_160092 | JGI IMG/M metagenome (GOLD analysis project Ga0213862, IMG submission 160092) | Coastal seawater microbial communities near Pivers Island, North Carolina, United States - PICO266 | ecosystem: Environmental > Aquatic > Marine > Coastal | place: USA: North Carolina... | reverse complement strand
CAGAATCCGTTGTACAAGGCGAAAAATCCGCGCTCGCGGATGACGCTCGCGGCGAGGGAGAGCGAATTTTTGTTCCCTCCTCCCGAATTCGAGGACATGGCTAAAGTTTTCAACGTGTCCACGGGTTGAGTGACGGTTTGCGCGACGACACCGGAGATGAACGCGCAGGTGAAGTGTAACGGTGGGCCGTCTTCCTTGAACAGGAATGGAGACGGCGCCGTCGTTGTCTTTTCGATTTCATCGTCTTCTTCTCTTTCGCTGTGGAGCAACAAATACCGCTTCGCGGCGTCGTACGTCCCCAACTGCGACCCGCTCAATAAACTCGCGCGCGCTACGCACACCCCTACACCTCTCCACAGACCTTTCACCACCCCTTCCTCTCGAGCAATCATTGAAAACGCTCGAGTTGTGGACGGGTAAAATGTCTTCTGTCGCGCCGCCGCGGAAGACGCCGTCGCCGCCGCCGCCTCGCTCCCCAAACTAAGAGCTCTGTACGGTTGCGATTGCATTCGAATTCTCACTATATCTATCGGGTTAAACACCGCCGACCCTATCGCACCAGTCGTCGCGCCCGCTAAGAGTTTCAGCGCAAACTTTTCGCTTTCGCTCATCGTCCCATTCTCCTCTTCCTCCTCGCTCGTCCCGTCCATTCCCCTAACACCAACGCTCCTCCTCTTCAACTTCTCCGCGTAATAATCTCTCACGGTTGGATACAAACCGATCCGAAACCCGGTATAACTCAACCCTCGCATCCACGTGGCGAGTAATCCAGGTTGCCACAATCCTCTCACCGCGGATCCGTCCGCTTCCTTGATCGCCGTTTGCGCTAAACCAAACGTTGTTGTTGTTGTTGTTGATGATGTGTTTGAAGAAGCTTGAATTTGCCTTCGAACTTTTAAAACCTCCAACGGATTAAACACCGTGTCCGATAAAGCGCACCCGACGCCGGCGGAGAGCCACTCTTTGGCGAGTCTCTCTGTGGTGGTGGTCGCAGTCTTCGGCGACCCCGGCGTTTGATCCGTTGTTGTTCTTGACATGATGTGTGCTTTGTCTAGGGCATTTTCCTTACAAAAACCTGAAAATTCCCCTCACAAAAACGATGAAAATGACGCAGAGACTCCTCCTGTTCAAGCGAAGCCTCTGTCTGATGAGATCGTCGTCTGCTTCGCAAAAAAGAGCTTCTGTCTTCTCATCTTTTACGACGAGCAGTTTTGCTCCTCCTCGTTGTCGTTTACATTCGAGCATTTCGTTTCCCCTACTCGTACAACACCTCCTCGAAACAAAGACGACGACGACAAGAAGCAGATGGAAACAATCATCATCGTCAACTACTAGTACTCATAAATACTTCTCTTCAGACGTTCCAGATGCGATGCAAATTAAAAACGCGAACAAATACCGCAAGGCGTTGATCGCGGTGATTCATTCCCCGAAAATGTTCCACGTGTTCCAAGGGACCGGAATCGATATTTTGGACGTCTACGTGACGAAAGACGGAAAATTCGCGAAGGTTTTATTCGCGACGCCGTTTCACGATCGACGAGAATCTTTAGCGAGAAAATTAGAAGTGAACGCGGGGAAGTTGAAATCATACGTGAGCACGATATTGAAGAGCAAGAACACGCCGAGATTGACATTTGTGGACGCGGAGAAGAGGAAGATGGAGTACGCGCGAGAGACGGCGGCGTTTGAGGAGATTCGGAGAGAGCGAATCGAACGAGGGGAAGAGGAGGAGGAGTGTGAAGAGGGTGAGGAGGGCGAGGAAAGTGTTGCGCTTCCCAAAGATGATGGGAGATTGATTAGAAAACGATGATGAAGCAGCAAAAAGCGCGTAGTAATTTAGCGAACTAGCCATAGAAGAATTATACAAAAATCGAATTCTATATTTCTCGAAGATGAAAACGCGTCGTCACCATTTCGCTCGAGGTCCTAAAGTACCGTTGGACGGGATCCAACCTTTCGGTAACAAAACGCCACTGGTCCAGTGCACTTTGTCCGGCGCTTTCACGTGTCGCATTTTATACGTCAACTTGTTCTCGTTCAGAAACCCATCGAAAGGATCGTCGTTCGCGCCTCTTTGGTTGATTTCGACGCGTTCGGGAACTTCGGTGAATTTTAACCAACAGTCGCCAGCCGTGTGCACGTGCGCGTCGGGTTCGAAACAAATGTCGTTGGCTATGTCGCACCAGACAAATGCATTGCACGGGAGATCGTTGAACGGGCCACCACCTCTCCCTGGAACGTGTTCTCGGCACTTTTGCGCGCATTGCTCCGCCGTGGCCGCTTTGTGCCCGATCCCCCATCTCACGGCTAATCCGTCGTACGAGGCGTGTTTTTCAATCCACGCGATTTGTTCTAATCTACTCGTTTCCGTGCTATCGAATTCTTTATTCGTGATTGAATTCACCAGACACGGAGGCTCGACGTGCGCGTACCCATCTACAGCTGGCGACCCGCACTCTCTCGTCCTCGTCTCTTGCCCAACCGGTAACTTCGGCTCTTTTCTTCTAACGTCCACTACTTTCGTCTTCTCGCTCTCTACTACGTCCTGCATTTTCATCACCCCATCCGTCCCAACCTCCCTTTTCCTGTACGGCCCAATCGTCCCGCTCGTCCACGCGACGTTATCCCCTTTCGCCATCGTCCCCGGCTCCACGTTTTCGTACAACTCTTTCTGTTTCTTCAACCAGCATTTTTTCGTCTCCGGATTGAACACAAACACGTTGCACATCTTCGTCATCTTGCACTGCATGCAGCACAATTCCACGTTCGGTTGATCGTTCGTATCGCCCCAGTGAACGACGTCGCCGGCGTATTCCGTGTGCGGTTGGATCGTCGACGAGTGCAAACCATCGCACTCGGGGCTAATCCGCATTTGAGGAGGAGCTTTGGGAGGAAGAGGAGGTGATGGTGTCGATGGTTTTGGAAACGAAACGCGAACGTGCGCATCATCATCATCATCATCATCGTCGCGCTTCTTCGTTTCCGCATTCAACAACTCAGCGTCGTCGTCGTTATAAACTCTGTTTCTTCCTCCATCGCTTTTCCTCCTGCTCCTCTCGTATAAATACGCATCGTCATCGACAAAACCCACAACACCATCATCGTAATAATCTCTTCGTCGTAACTGTTTCCTTCGGACGAAAAACGCCATCAGATTCAACAGGATTAAAATCAACACCGTCGATTTGAAGAAGAATCGGATCATTCACTTTTCTGCTCGCCTCTCTATTCTACTCTGCTAATACTCCTCCTCCTGCTCTTCTCTTCTCCTTCTTCTTCTTTTGTGCGATGCTGGTACGTAACGCGTGAGGTACCAGGTAATGTACTTTATTATAAAAAAGTTTCTCTTTGTGTTTTGTTGCGTGATGAGAGAATGGAGTTTTTTTTTTTTGCTCTTCTGTTTTTCTCTCTTCCAGTGTCTTCTGTCTGTCTGTTCTTTTTTAAAAACATCATCCTTTTTCTTCAGAAAAAAACAGTCGCGCATCACTCTCTCATCAAAAGTCTCTCTCTCTCTCCTTCTCTCTCTCCTCTGTTTCTTTTCGAGAGAGCACGTGCTTTGCGCGAGTAAACAGAGAGAGAGAGAGAGACTTTTATCTCTGTCTTCTTTGTGTTCTTCTTCTTTTGCTGCTCTGTGTTGGAAAAAGAAATCGTGATACGATTGACTCCTGAAGACGCTTCATTTTCAACATCAACACCATCATTTTCGAACGCGCGTATATATATACAAAAATGATGGTGGACAACAACGAAGGAGTCAGCGGCGAGAACAACAACAACAACTCCTCCTCCGGTGGTTTAGGCGCGTTGGATATCAAACGGACCAAAGAGTTGGACTCTTTGTTAAAGTTGGAAGACGTGTACGAATCTCAGAGCGAGTGCACTCGGAGAGAGGAAGTTTTAGGAGAATTGAACGAAATGTTGCAAGATTGGATCCGGACCAGATCGCTCTCGAAAGGTCACCCGGACGAATCCATACGGTGTAATTTGTACACGTTTGGATCGTATCGACTCGGGGTGCACGGTCCGGCGGCGGATATTGATTCTTTAGTCATTGGACCGAAGCATATCGATCGCGCGGAGGACTTCTTCGGCTTTGAAGAGGACGATTTCGAAGGGTCGTTTTATGACTACATGAGGAAACACGAAGGGACGGAGAAGATTGTAGCGGTGCCAGATGCAGTCGTGCCAGAATTGAAGACCGAGTTTAGAGGGTTTGAGATTGATGTTGCGTATTGTTCCTTACCCGGGTACTCGAACGTGCCTTTAGATTTAGACGTCTTGTCGGCGAAAATTTTACACGGTTTAGACGACGCCGGGGTGAAGTCTTTAGCCGGTTGTCGAGTGGCGGATAGTTTGTTGAAGTTAGTGACGAACCATTCGGAGTATAGGATTGCCTTGAGAGCGCTGAGGTTGTGGGCGGCGAGAAGAGGGGTGTATTCCAACGTCGTCGGCTTCTTTGGCGGCGTGAATTTGGCGATTTTAGTCGCCAGAGTGTGCCAATTATATCCCAACGCGAGCGCGTCCATGTTGGTGTATTCTTTTTTCCAGATTTGGGACAATTGGGTGTGGACGACGCCGGTTATGCTGACGAGTTTAGACATCGCACCGAAAGATCAGATTCCCGGGTTGAGACATTGGGACGAACGAGTAAACAAACCGGAACGGTACCAGTTGATGAAAATCATCACGCCGGCGTACCCGGCACAGAATTCAACGTTTAACGTCAGTTCGTCCACGTTAGAGGTATTGAAGAGAGAATTCAAGAGAGGAAAGATTGTGACTGGGAAAGTGTTGATTGGTGAGGCGAAGTGGACGGACGTGTGGTCGGACGTGCAGTTTTTCGCAAAGTATAAGACGTATTTACAGCTCATCATCACCGCGGACAACGAGGAAGATTTTAAGAAATGGGAAGGTTGGGTCGGCAGTCGACTGAAAAACTTAGTGCAAGGCGTGGAGACGTTCTCGGAAGGTGCGATGATGGCGCACCCGGGCGTGAAGAAGTTTTACGATCCGGAAAAAGACAAGGAGGTGCACTGCAACGTCTTTTTTGGGTTGTTTCCAAATCCGTCCACGACTAGTGGCGACGCGAGAGAAAAGAAGAAAATCAACTTGAACCCGGCAATTGAGAACTTTCAAATGACGGTTGGTAATTACATAGATCGAGCGACGGGTTCTGTAAATTGGAAGCCCGGCATGGGGGTGCAAATCAAACTTTTACGGAAGAAAGATATACCGAGTTGGGCGTTGCCGGAAGGCGGGAAGTACGAAGAGAGCGCGTTTGAGTTGGTCGGTGTGCCCGGAACACAACCTGCTCCTCCTGCTGAAAATGTTAACAACAACAACAACAACAAAAGAGCTCGAGAAGAGGAAAAAGAAGAAATAAAAGAAGAAGTAAAAGAAGGAAAGACGGAAGAAAATGGTGATAAGAAAGAAGCCTCGTCGCTCCCGGTGCCGAGGCTCGCGCCGAGCGTCGTCCAGAAAGAAGTAGAAGAAGAAAAAGATTTATTATTAGATAGCATAAACGACAACAAAGAGAGCGAAAGGACGAGAGAAGAACAACAACACGGGAAAGTTGTGAAGAAAATGAAAGTGAGCTTCGCGAGCGTTGTAAGGCAAGGCAGCAAGTAAAAGCAGTAAAATTTGGTAAATTTTGCCCTTTTTTCCTAATTCCTCAGAAGTTTTCTTCTCAACACGCTTATTATTTATACTCCTACGCAAACATCCAATAACGATATTTGGATATGGGCGCATTTCCCGCAAAGATGTCGATCGTTGAAAAACTATTCGCGTTAACTTTCGCGATGATCGCGGTCGGCGTCCGCGCGGCCATCACCGAAATACCATCCTCGGGCGGGTACGTGTATAAATATCTCTTTTCCGCATCATCGAAACGACGCTTTTTCTCTTCTTTCAAATTTTCTCTCTTTTACAGCCGCTAAAAAAGAGAGCGAACGCCAAACGCGCAAAACGTCGAAACGACGGATGCTTCTCTTCTTTTTATCCGTCGCTCTGTCGATCGATTCGAACTTCTCTCTCTGTCTCTGTCTTTCGCGCGCGAAATTGCAAAACCAAAAATTAAATAGGAGGACAAAATACATTTTTTTCAAAAAAGCACGTAACACGTACTCACACATATTTTCATAAAATACAGCGCGTTGTCGACGACCATCACGGTGTCTGAGTACACGTACGAGAACACCGCCATCGGCGTGAAGATGAAGCTGAGAGGTTACAACGTGGACACGACGAGTTTGGACACTTTGCAACACGGGCCGACGTTGAGGTTCAAAGCCGACGATACGGTGACGGTGACGCTCAAGAACGAAATGGCGACGTGTGCTATGGCTGACTGCACGCACCCGGTTTCAGGAAACGGGTATCACTACTCGCAAAAGACAAATTTGCACACGCACGGTTTGCACGTCAGTCCAGATACGGGGGCGGATGATGTCTTTTCTACCGTAGAACCCGGAGAAAGTGGAACGTATGAGTACAAAATTCCAAGCGACCACGCAGGGGGGACGTTTTGGTATCACGCGCACCATCACGGTTCGACCTCTTTGCACGCGGCAAGTGGCATGATTGGCTTTATGATTGTTGAAGATGCGGCGGATGAAGTGCCGAGTGCGATTTTGAATGCCGACGAGGTCGGTCCTTTGGCTATCGCGTACATGGATTTAGCGGCGCTGAAGTCGATCGCGAGCGAAAGTCCCGGTGAAGTTTGGACTTCTGCTGATGATTCAATCGACGGCGGTTATAAAGGCTATTTTGTGAACGGTAAAGTCAAGCCGAACTACGACGTGAAATTGAACCGATGGACGAGAATCCGAACGGTTTTCTTGGCCACCGATATAGACGCTATCATTTCGCACAACGGCGCTACGAGCGGGCAATCGTGCGAGTGGTATTTACTGGCTAAGGATGGCGTGTACGTCTCTCCGGCACCAAGAGCTTTGGGCGATGGTAAGTTATACTTGGCCCCTGGTAACAGAGCGGACGTGATGATGCGATGCACTGGAAGTTTGGGGACCGTGACGGTTTCCGCCGAAGCTGCGGCCAAGAAAAGACGTCGATCTTTGCTTCAAGGCGGCGGCCCCGGCGGCGGCGGCGGTGGCGGTGGCGGTGGTTACGTTGCTGGCGAGTTGTTCACCATCACCGTTGTCGCGGATGATTCTGCGGTGACGACTGGTGAAAACTACGATGATATTTCGCAATTTAATCCGAAAAGACCCGCATACTTAATGCAGACGTTGAAGGACGAACCGGCCGGGTTACCAACGCCGATGACGAAAAGTGTCACTTTCACTGCGGCAGATGGTGGTTGCGGCGTGAACAACGAACAATTTGTGGACAAAGACACACCTCTCGGCTCAGTCGAACTCGGTACGGTACAGAAATGGACCGTCAATGGAAACGAAAAACACCCGTTGCACATTCACGTGAACTCTTTTCAACTTTCAGGCGTGACGGACGCTTCTGGTTACTACCAAGACGGAGATTGGCACGACGTCGTATACCGCCCTACTGGCGTGACCATCGACAATTATTACTTTATGGTTGATCGTTACGCAGGAAAGAAAGTTGTTCACTGCCATTTCTTGACGCACGAAGATAAAGGATGCATGGCCTTTTACACCATTACCGGAGCCGAAGACACGACCGTACCTGGCGCCACGGCGTCGGCGATGGCGACGTTGACGACGACAACTTCGGACCTCGCCTCCGATGGAACGTCAACGACGACGACGACGACGACCACCACCACCACTTCGTCCGTCGCTGGTCGTGCGACTATGATGCTGAGAGGTAAAGCGATGTACCTGGGTATCACAACCACTGTCACTCTTTTCTTTTTGTAATAAAGGCTGACGACGACTGGAAAATTTTTTATATATGATGAAATGTATTGCTTACTAGTAGTATTTGCAAGTTGTAATTGAATGCACACATAATAATGATCATACACACGATCTATACCAAGATCCCTAAGTGTAGCGTATCGCACAGCCTCGAGAGAGCGGTGTGATGGAGTGAGATTCCGATTTTTTTGATGCCGTTTTAACTTCTCGCCAAAAATGTCTAAAATGTTGATTGATTCATATTTGTTATTTTTTATGGAATTAGGGTTGTGGCTGTGATTCAAGGTGTTACATTAGGGTTTAGAGGTTTAGGGTGTCTTAGCTCAGTGGTAGAGCATAGGATTGCAAATCCTGTGGTCGTGAGTTCAATTCTCACAGGCACCTTCTTTTTTGCATCCGGATAATGATTAGACTGTGTCAATGCATGTAGAGCGCGCTTTTGTGTCGCACTTGATTGGATGCTTGGACGCGCGCGTCATTATTTTTGTTCTCGAATAGTATTTACTACAAGCTTTTGTTGTCTCTCTTTGTTTTTCTAAAACATCAGGCTAACATTTATTTCATTTCTTCTTCTTATTCTTCGACATCAACTTCTGCTTCTTCCCTTCCCTCTTCTCCGTCTCTTGCTCTTTTTGCATCTTCTTCGCCGCTAATCCCACGTCCACGCCTTCGCTCGTCTTCTTCGATTTTTCGCGTTTGATGAGTTTCTCGACGAAAGCTTTTTCTTGCGCTTTCGTGTTTTTGTCGTCCGTGTTGCTCGCGAACGATCGTCGTTTGCCTCTGGCTTTAATCTTTTCGTCGCCGGGAATTGGCGCGTTAAACTTCCCGACGCTAGCCGTCGACGTTGCCACTTTATATTGCACGTCTTTGACCAACTGTTTACTCTTTAAACTCTTCGCGCCTACGCCTCCTCCGTTGTCGCCGCCTTTTTTACCGCCGCCGCCGCTACTATTATTATTACTCCCCGCACCAATCGCTAACCTCAACGTCGCCGGCAACGCCGCCGCGCCTTTCTCTTTCACTTGCTCCCCTAAATTCCGCCTCCTCTGCATCTCGTTCTTCTCCACCCTCGCTTTCTTATCTTTCCTCTCCTTCAAAAACGGATCCTCCGTCTGGCCCGCTCGGCTCGAAAGTTTCGCCTCGACGATGGCAATCTTCGTCGAATCCTTCGCCCGATCGTACCCGTGCCTCCTCTTCCACTCGTCTTGCTGCTCGTCGAATACCATTTTACTTCTTTTCCTCTTCTTAATCCCTTTCTCCTCCGCGAATTGCTCCCACTTCGTCTTCGGCTTTTCCATGGAAGGCAAAGGCAAACTCCGAGGAAATTTCGTCTCCCCGGGTGGCAAAAGCGCAAACCTTCCGTTCACGTCCGATTCCGACGGCAACGCGAACAAATCGCTCACCAATCGTTGCAACACGTCTCTCGCGTGCGCTTTGATGTTTTCGTCTCTCTCTTCTCGCGTCAAAGATCCAAGTGCGAGGCTGAATTTCTCTCGCTCTAAAACGCTCGTTTCGGAGACCAAAAGATTCCCCACGTCCACATCTACCGCGCCGGTGTACGCCTCGGTCGCTTCCAGCGTCGTTTCGATCCGCAACCTGTCGTTGTTGTTGTGACTCTCGTTGTTGTTCTCGTCATCACGCATCGTTTATTCGTCGTGTTAAAATGAATCTTCTGTCAAAGTAAAGCGCGTTACGCTCTTCTCTCAAACAACACAGAAGAGAAAAGGAATGACGAGAAAAGCCGCCGCCAAAAACAGCAGACGTTTTGCGAGAGAAAAAGGCGAGCGTTTTGGTCGAATGTGTCCTCATTATTTATAGAGCACAACTCTTCGTAATCTGAGCGAGAGATAATTAGTCTCTATATATCTACATCGTTCTCAGCAGAGGTACGCGTTATTCTCTCTCTCCTTTCTTTTAACTCGTTTTTGCGCGTTTGTCTCTCATTCATTCATTCATATTCGTCAAAACACGAATGCATTTTTCCCTCGTATACTTTGGCGGGTGCGTCATTAGAGTCTCTGTCTTGCCTTTATAATTCCATGGCTTTGACAGCGCTAACCGCCGCCTAGATGTAAAAGAACGATGTCGCCTCTAAGCGCTTCCGTTGGGAGTATTCTTACATTCGCTCCCGTTGTCGCCCGGTCTTCGTTGGACATTTTTATATATATCTCGTTTTGTTGGTGTTTGTTGGAGATGGGTGGAAAGAGAGAGAAAGAGAGAAAAATACGCCTATGAGGAAGCACACTTGTCCGTACCATCTGACTTTATACTCTGATTATCAAAACTTGTGAATCTCGTTAATCCGAGGCGTTTACGTGTTTCTTCTTCTCTCCTTCTTGGTTCGATGTCGATTTTGAGATGATTTTATGCGTTTATATAGATACTGACATCTTGTTCTTGTTCTTCTTTTCGCTCGTCGCAGGAGGTACGAGACTCTCTTTTGCAAGAGATTGGTGCAGAACAACAACGACGACTCGATGATGCAAACGCACGCACACGACGCAACACAAATACACGAAAGATGATGATTTCCAAAAATATATCTTAGGACACCTTCGGAGCGCAAGCTATGAGAAGAACATTTGAAACCTGATTTCATGTAGTATGCGCGCGGAATGTATGCATTCGTCGTTGCGCGAATTTGTGTGGAAGAAGAAAAATGGAAGTCGATGAAAGATAATCTCAAGGCATAGTTCACTTGATTGCGGACTTGTTCAGGGTCTATAAGCATGAAACTAAAAATCTCGAGAATGGAGACTTCTTTCTTTGTTGTCCTTGTTGTTGTTCTTGTTGTCCACCTATTTCATCGTTTTTGTTTTTGGGCGCTTCACTTTACTCGAGTTTGACCGCATTCGTGCAAATGATTCAAACCTGAGCCATTCCGCGTCCATAAAGTGACCCTTAAGTAAAGCGGTTTATTCGTTTGTCAGTAACGTCTCATCCCTAGAGCTTCTGGTACATTCGTTTTTGTTTTCGTTTTTGGTTTTGGCCGCGCGCGCTCGACGGATGAAAATAACGTGTATATAATACGCGTTTACATATATGCGGGTGACGAAAAACCTTTTATGAACAATCCTACTCTGAGTGCCTTGTACGCTGAGGATTACATACCTGATGCGAACTGACGCATATATGAAACGAACGTGTTATAGCATTGCACACACGGCGTGGCTTGATTGTTTGATTGATGATGATGATGGTGATGATGCGTTGAACGCAATCGATGAGATATCCGTGAAGAATAAACTATACAGAACTCAAAAACTTTTCCGAACACCCAATGTGGACGAATATACGACCATACTCTCTGAGATATCAATGGATTGCGTTCGAAGCAGTAGCAGCCTTTCATCATCGCGCAACAGAAAACAGTCATTTGCCTTTGTGGCTTTCGTTCTGCTTCATCGTCATACTGACGCGTATTTTATTATTTCTTTTAAACAGGAGAGACGATGATGCACCGAGCGTTTCGCACGACGCTACATACCTCGTTGGCAGCGTGCGCTGCTCTCGCTGCCTCGGCGACGTTAGCCTCGAGCGAAGGCGTGGCGATCGGAAACAAGAACATACCAAGTATAATGAAAGAAAACGAGGATAACGGTAAAAATAATAGTACGAGATCAACAAAATGGGATCAGAACTGGGATCGCATGCATTCGAGCGCGCAAACTACATCGACGACATCGACGCGAGTCATTCATTTAGTGAGACACGGACAATTCAATCAAAAAGGCAAAGATGATACGAAACACACGTTGACCGATTTAGGGAAGAAACAAGCCTCGTTAGCCGGTAAACGCCTTCGGGATATCATTCCCAAAGGCACGACGCCTAAACGAATAGTTTCCTCGACGATGACTCGAGCAGAAGAAACCGCACAAATCATACGCGATGAATTCTTTAAAGAGATTGAAACGATAGAAAAATCCGATTTGTTACGAGAAGGCGGACCTATTCGTCCTGAACCAGACACTTGGACGCCCTATGGTGGACCATCGGAAGCGGAGTACTTTCGAGATGGCGCGCGCATTGAAGCCGGCTTTCGGTGGCTCTTCCATCGCCCGAAAACAAACGAGAAGAACGTTTCGAAAGACGTGAACAAGTCAACAGCACGAGAGAGAAAAAGCGAAACGAAAGAAAAGAACGAAGTAGATGACGACAAAGGAGCGGCTTCGCTAGAAAAAGTGGTTAATAAGCCCCCCGCCGCGCAAGAAGAAACAACGCACGAAATCGTCGTGTGTCACGGGAACGTCATTCGATACTCTCTCCTTCGATTGCTTCAGCTCCCCCCAGAAGCTTGGCTCCGGTTTAGTTTATACAACGGGTCCATAACGAGAGTTGAAATTCGTAGCGACGGTTTGTGTAGCGTGAGATGCGTCTCCGACGCTGGATTTATGCATCCGGAGGAGATTTCATTCAATTAATTTATTAGCGAGGTACCGGTAGCAGTTGAAAAGTAACCACAAACGACACTCTTTAACGCGCTAGTAAGTACGTGATACTTACGATTCTATAACACTATTTATTCTTCGTTCCCGAGTAAACGACGACGAAATAAACGTTAAAAATGTTCGCGCAGCACTGTCCCCATCAGCTTCGCGTGACTTCTTTCTCTTCCGCGACGTGTTCTTCCTCGCATCGTTCGAAAAATCAATCGAAACGAAGATACGCCGCTTGCGCGTCATCACCATCAGAAGGAAAAGAAGGAGAACAAGATGATGCGATTCCGGCGAACTGCACTCGAGTTTCCGTGGAAGTAAAAAAACCCCTAGGATTAATCCTCGAAGAAGACGGTTTAGGTGGCATCGTCGTCGTCGAAGTCGTTTCCGAAGGAAACTCTGCCAAGACGAAATTGATTCGGAAAGGAGATAAAATCTTGGCCATATCGGCGCAAATAAAAACGCGGACGCAAGATTACGGCGGCGTTTCCGTGGGGTCTGGCGAAGAGATGATTCGTTTGCAAGTTCAAGGGGAAAAGTTTGATACGATCATGGCGGCGATATCTTCGTACCCTTCTCAGAAAACGATGAAGATTGATGTGCTTAAATGCCAGGAGTAAAAATAGTATAAAGCGCACGTATAGAGAGGAAGTGGAAGAGATACGCGTTGATTTTAGTCTAGGTACCTGTAGTCTTTGTTGTTATTAGTTATAAAGTACGATACTTTTACGGTGGTTGTCCCCACCCCGTGGGTGTTTTCGTGGTGTACGCTCCTCCTGGTTCGACATTCTCTGGCGTGCGAATGGCGTGTTCAAAACCTCGTGGTAGACTCGCGGTAGAACGGTGTGGCGGCGTCGATTCCTCATTGAGTAAGTCGTCTAACCACGGGCTTTCTTCGAACGCTTCGTTGTTTCTCGTTTGTTGGGCTTCATTGCTCCCGAATCCATTATTATTGGTATGCGAGGAGACTGATGAAGTGTCGTCGGCGGATGGAATAGAGGGTATGTGTAGACCCCATACCGACGGTTGTTGTGGTTGTGGTTGTGGCTTTTGTTGCCTTTGTTGTAAATTTACCATCGTGTCTTGCATTTTAAGCAATCGCTCGTTGTTGCGTTTTACTTTTTCATTCTCTTTGAGCAACATAAAGTTCTCGCTCTTCAAATGGTTGTTTTCCAGTTCCAAGACGTTTTTCTCTCGGTTCAAGATTTCAATTTCTTCCCTCAACTCCGCTATGGTATAATCGTCGCTTGATGGTTGCGCGTTTGAAACCTTGTGATTATTTTTACGAGGAGAACGTGGAGATACGGTACCGCCGCGTTGGGTACCGCGAATTTGTTGTTGCTGGACCTGCTCCTCTGGCGTTGGTTGTCGAGGTTCCTGCTCCGCAATGCCGCGTTGGGTACCGCGAATTTGTTGTTGTTGGACCTGCTCCTCTGGCGTTGGTTGTCGAGGTTCCTGCTCCGAAATGGAGGAGGACATAGGGGGGTAATTCCCTCGGGGTTGATCGCTCACAAAATGCGTTTCAATAATGCTCTTAATTTGTTGTTGCGATTGTTGTTGCACTTGCATCAGCTGCTGTTGTTTTTGCCTCTTCTCAATCAATTTTCTTTCATCCTTTTCGTAC
>Ga0213862_10000712_pt1 | contig 13961 bp, 8 predicted proteins | sample PICome_7_FD_160092 | JGI IMG/M metagenome (GOLD analysis project Ga0213862, IMG submission 160092) | Coastal seawater microbial communities near Pivers Island, North Carolina, United States - PICO266 | ecosystem: Environmental > Aquatic > Marine > Coastal | place: USA: North Carolina | collected... | reverse complement strand
GCTGTTGAGTCCCACTCTCGCTGCTGCATCCGTACCGTAGGAGGGCGGGGGTTCGGAGGGGGTTTTGTCCGCGGGCTCCTTTGGCAAGAGATTGATAAGTTCCTTCAGTGAAAATCGAACATCGAGGCTTCCCGGGATCGCTATGAAGCGGCTGGTCGGTGAAAACCGTTCCTGCAAGCTCTTTTGGTTGAGCTCGCTAGATTTTAGCTGGAGTCGAAGTCGATCGCCACTGGATGCTTCAACACTCCATTTATGAGCTCGAAAGTCTTTTCCTAAATCAGGTTCATTGGATCCGATGGCGATTGCCAGAAGATGTCCTCTCAATGTGAGAGGGTAGAGCTGGTTACGATTGATCTCCATCCTCTGGTCGATGGGTTCCCCGTCTAGGAGGGGTAGGCTGTCTGGATCTAGGGCTGTGATGTAGTATTTCCCTTTCTCCTCTGAGATGCGGCAAAGGGGGGTGGTTTCCCCTTCCTGGGACCTCCCGTTTAGGGTAGCGGGGAAGTTGCTCACTTTCGTGACCAACCGGTTGAGGCAGTCCGCAATCGTAAGTGAAGCGTCGTTTCGGAATATGTTGAAAACCCCCATCTCGTTTATGCTAGATCAATTCGGCAAAGTGTTGCCTATGATTGGGTAAAGCGAATTTACTGGGCCATGGCAAGTTCGGTGAACACAAATAGGATTCTACGGGAGATTTTTCTTTCTCAATTTGACCTAAAATTTGGAAAAAAAGCCTTGCATGGAAGATGCGTATTTCTAGTTTCTGCGGCTCTTAGCTGACGCCCCGTTCGTCTAGCCAGGCCTAGGACACATGGTTTTCATCCATGCGACAGGGGTTCGAATCCCCTACGGGGTACCAGTTAAACCAAGAGACCGCTGCTGAAAGGTATGCGGTCTTTTTGTGTACAACGCCATGGGGATGAGAGCCCCTATGTTTGTGTCGATTAATTCTTGCATGCCCTTTGATAAATTTTAAGTTCTGCCGCGCTTTAGCAGGGTCCCGTTCGTCTAGTCAGGCTTAGGACGCATGGATTTCATCCATGAAACAGAGGTTCGAATCCTTTACGGGACGCTATCCTTCGCTCTGTGAGCTACGGATGGCGCACCGCGGCAGGGCTTGGGACTTTCGAACCTCTGCTCTCCGAGACAGGTTCGAGGGAGAGAGCCCGCGAGCGGAGGGGCGATCAAAGGTCGTCGCGCAGCAATTTGGCGTAAGCCGAACCAATCCTCAACCGCCCACCATCCAATGCGAGGTTGCATATCGAAAAGTCGGATCAACCCCATTTTGTCTGGGTTGGTCTACCGAAGTGAAGTCAGCTTGCGGGGTTATTTCCGACTCCTATGGCGTCGGCTTTATAGTTGGCTGCCCGGATGCGATACGTTTGTCTTTCCATCCTTGTTTCAAGGTACCTGTTTCTTAAAGACTGCGATAGGGGATCGAAATCTGAGCCCATACCAAGTTTGGTAGAACCATTCTTGGTAGAGTTTTAGGTCGGTTGGTCGACTTTGGAGACAGGTGATGGCCATGAATGGGATTGGGGTGGGGCACGTAATTCGATCGTTCTGAGCAACGAGTTGCCGGAGGCTCAGGTTACTACGATTTCCTACGATGCACTTTCCCTTAACGACCGTTCTTTGCGTGTCTACCAAGATGGCCAGATCTTATTTACAGAGACACTCGAAACGAAGGCGTGGGAGCGCAGACAGTTTACGATCCGGATGAAGCCGTGGGTTGCGCCTTTGGTGTTTAAAACCGACGAGCCGAGTGTAGTGACGGCAGGTGAAACCCGTGATTTTCGCATTTGTATCCGCGATTTCAGTATAAGGTTGAGCGAAGAAAACGCTGAGCCTAGCGTGTTTCAGGTGAAGTAACAGTTTGATGATGGTTAGTACGCCGAAGAAAATAGATAATTTGCATTCGTGGCGTTGGGATGAGTCACATGGATTATTCCATGTCGTTATCGAGACCGAAGTTACCAAGACAGTTGGGCTTAGCTTTGGTGTCAGAACAATAGATCGGCGTTTGCTGGAGTTTTTGGCGAATGGGACTTCGCTTTTGACGAAGGAATTAGTTTCTGGTCCGTGGATACAGTTTCGGTAAAACGTGAACTTGGCTCTAGGATTTAATCGTTTTGTATTCGAGACACCCACTGCTGGCAAAAAGATGCCAGGTGACGATCGGAAACTCTCATTTTGTATCCAAAATTAGAAAATAGTCACCGCTCTCGAAGCCGCTCGTGGGTTTTCAGGTGCGTATCCGTTACAAGGAGCGGAGGCATTAGCCCCAAAAGAGACTTGAGCCGTATCCGCCATCCCTTTGACGAAATGCCTTTCTTTTGTATTAGGAAAGTATTGGAAAGTTCGTTACCTCTCCTACCGATATAGTTGTCTTCGATGACTTCGATTGGCCTGCAGTCGGATTTATCTATAATTTCAAAGACCTCACTCTGTGGCAAGTAGTGCATTTCCAGCTCGTCCTCTTCAAAGGGAGGAGATTCGATATAGGTATCAACTTCGAAGGAGTAGGTTCGTTTGTAGGTTGGTATTTGAATTAATGCGACACCGTTTGGGGCGAGTGAGTTCAGCAAGTTTTCCAGTAGAATTGCTATAATGGGAGGCGGGTTATGCTGCAAGACCATCACCGAAAATATGAAGTCGGTTTGGGGAAGCTCAGTGAGTTCCGCCGGATCATTCACATGTCGAAAATCCACGTGAGTCAGGCCGTCGTCGGCAATCGATTTCCTAGCTATTTCGAGATGATTACGAGAGATGTCAATGCCCTCAACCTCGTCGAATCGATCTGCGAGTAAACGGGTTATTCTTCCCACTCCGCAACCGAATTCCCGACAAGATTTGAAGCTTTTGATGTCGATATCGTTTCGCTCAAGCGTTGAGTCAAGAATCATCATATCGATTTCAGCACTCTTCTTGAAATCCTTTTGGCTGTCCCCGATCTTGTCGCTCCGGTAGGAGTCCTGCGAAAGAACGGACCAATGGGGTTCAGATTCTCCGAGCGTTTCCCAGGTCTTCTGGACGTGTTGAATGAATTCCTTTTGCTGTTCACTGTCTAGTTCAGTGGAGACATTCATCTTTGGCGAAAGCCCTAAATAGAAAAACAGGTTCCACTCTGGATTATTCGCGATGAACTCCTCGGATGAAAGGAAGTGCTGGCGAAGGAGTTTGCTGCTTTTGAATACACCAGTGCGCTTTTTTATCGTTTGTTCCGATTCAGGTTCCCGGTCTAGAAAGAGCCGGTATCCCCAGATAGAGTAGTCGTCCGAGAGTGGTTCGTCCATGTGTTCGCGAAGTTTTTACAGGGCTTAATGGCATTGAGTGAAGAGTCGGGCATAGAGTGCAAGTCCATTCGACCCGCAGGGGATGTTGGGCAATCGGGTTAGGGTAGGACGTACAGGGAAAACGAGAATCTCAGAAACGCCTGAACGTTTCGCTTTTTGGACTGACTAACGCACGACGGAGGATCCGCTAGTATAGCTCGAGTCGGTGGCCTCCCCTTGATACTTCTATCTTGCTTTGCAAGATTTCTGGCACTGTCCAGAGGAATTAAAAATCGTCTTGGCCACTGCTCGGTCCATGGATGTCGGCATGACCAATCAGCAACTTATCCTTCATTACTGTAATGATTAGATTGGGACTGTGGTGAAATGTGGAGAAAACGAGTTCCCAGTATTCAATGTCCGAATCCGACCAATCTACTTTCAAAAGGTCGTCGACGCCAGAGGGCCTTTGACCATATTCAGAAAGAAAGCAGAATTTGATGTGCGAACGTATGTCTTCGACGGTCCATAATGAAAGGTCATCGTTTTGAGCAATATTCCCTTTGGAGGGCAGGTTCCTTGTGCTCTCACTTCTTTTCTACTGAGTCCGCTATTAAGGTGTCTAACTCTGCCTTTAGCGGCTCGAAAAAGTAGCGATAGTCTCCTATTTCCATCAAGCAAATTATCAAAATATTTGAGTACTAAGGAATCTTATAGAGTCCCTAATCGGAGAAATGCCCGTTGCTTAGTGGATCTAGCGAGGGGTTCTCCTCTTGTGGAGACGCAACTCGATCGATTTGAAAGAGATCGGAACCGCTTCTTTGCTATCGGCCCTCTGCTTCGAGACCCTTCTTTAGCAGCTCGGAAATTCGGTCGATGTCATAGACGCATCCGGACCAGGAGCCACCGCTCGCATTCTGAAGGGCGGCCCATAGTCGCGTGTCGGTGGGGACTCGAGGATCGGGTTTTAGGGCAGGATTAACGGAGCGTTCCGCAAGTTCCTTCGCTTCGATCGACACAATACCTACGGATCCCTGCAAGCGATTGGTGTCGATTTCGACTCGAATGACATCGCCGTTCAGAATACGTCCAATGGGTCCGCCGGCCCAGGCCTCAGGACTGACATGGCCGATGCAGGCTCCGGTGGAGACACCGGAGAAGCGGCCGTCAGTAATCAAAGCGATACTTTCGCCCCCTTTCATGTGCTTAAGGGCGGAGGTGATCTGATAGGTTTCGGGCATGCCACAGCCGGGCCCGATCCCGATAAGGATCATGGTGTCGCCTGGCTGAACCTTTCCCGACTTGATCGCTTCAATCGCCTCTGCTTCGCTCGTCATGACTCGGGCAGGGCCTTCATGTCGATAGAATCCGTTGCCATCGATTCTATCCGGAGAAATGGCCGTACTTTTGACTAAGGCGCCCTCTGGGGCCAAATTGCCCTGCATAAAAGTCACCGTACTCGTCAATCTGCGTTGCTTGGCTTTAGTAGGGGACATGATTACTTCGTCCGGATCGATTCCGTCTAGCGTTCTCAGTTTATCCTTTAATACGGTGCGGCGTTCTGCGGATTCCCACCACTCAAGATTTTCACCCAGAGTGGCCCCGGTCACGGTTAAGGCGTCGAGTTTCAGCAGCCCCATTTCTCGCAAGTGTAACATGATTTCGGGTACACCTCCCGCGAGAAAAACCTGAACAGTTGCGAAGTGCTTGGGCCCGTTTGGCAATGAATCGACGATTCGGGGAACGGAACGGTTGATGCGGGCCCAATCTTCGACGGTTGGCTGTCGTAACCCGGCGGCATGAGCAATGGCCGGAATGTGAAGGACAAGATTAGTGGATCCTCCAACCGCAGCATGCACAACCATGGCGTTGTAGATTGAGTCGTCTGTCAGGATGTCGGCGGTGGTTTTCTGCTTTGCTTCGAGCTCGATCAATGCCTTGGCGGAACGGCGGGCCAGGTCCTTCCAGATAGGGGCGCCGCTGGGAGCGAGCGCCGCGTGGGGCAAGGTTAGGCCGAGCGCTTCGGCGACAACTTGACTGGTTGCTGCCGTACCCATAAATTGGCATCCACCTCCGGGAGTGCCGCAGGCTTTACATCCCATTTCTGCTGCATATTCGAGATCAACCTCTTGGTGGGAGAATCGAGTCGGAAGCGTTTGCACTTTTCCAGCGTCTTCTCCTTCCTCGGCCAAAAGAGTGACTCCTCCCGGCACCAGAATCGTCGGCAATGTTGGCGTCCCCGCCAAAGCCATAAGCATTGCCGGGAGACCCTTGTCGCAGGTCGCGATACCGACAACCCCTCGACGGGTCGGGAGCGATCGTATCTGCCTTCGAAATACAGTGGCGGCGTCGTTTCGGTACGGGAGGCTGTCAAGCATTCCGACTGTTCCATTGGTCCGGCCGTCACAAGGGTCGCTACAGTAGGCGGCGAACGGAATTGCTCCTTCCTTCGAGAATGCTTTCGACGCTTCCTCGACGAGCATTCCGATTTCCCAATGTCCGGTATGATACCCCAGCGCTATAGGCGAGCCATCAGGCGCTCGCAGTCCGCCTTGCGTACTGAGGATAAGAAACTGCTTTCCAAGAAGCTGTTTCGGGTCCCAGCCCATGCCCGCGTTTTGCGTCATTCCGAAAAAGTCGCCGCTGGCCATGCCCCTCAGTTGATCGCCTTCCAACGGAAGGGAGCCTCCGGGTCCGGATGCATGTGTCTGGAGCTTGTATATTTCCGGGTCTTGGGAATCGAGCAGTTCGCGGAGGAGTAGCATGCTGCTATCCGATTTTATTTTGCCGATAACGCAACTTCGGAATTAAGGATGCTTGAGGCTTCGACCTCTGAGATTACAGACACGTGTTCTTCATTTTTCTTGCCGCCCTTCGTTAGGATAGCGACCCCTAGCCGGGCAGAGAGACAGCATCCCAATAGCCCCAAAACGATAATGGAGAGAGGGGATGTCCAATTATTATCCAAGGAGCAGGAAGCCCCTAGAATCCGAAAACAACATATTTAGCGACAGTTCGATCGACCCTTCGGAAACAACCCTAGTTTGTAGGCCTTACCCACAGCTGAGGGGCATTGTTGACGTGTAGCTTCTCGTAAATGTGCCTTACGTGTGTGTCGACGGTAGCGTACCTGATTGAGAGTTTTTCCGCGATCTGTTTTTTGACTAGACCTTCGCTGAGAAGTATAAGGATTTCCAGCTCTCGGTCGGAAAGGCCTATGTCGAGTTTTTCTCGAGGCAGACGAGATTGCAAGTTTTGTAGTAACAATTTTGCGACGCTGGGATCCAAAGTCGCTCCGCTCACCTGATCGTCAACGGCGACTGCGATCTCAGCCGCGGTACTGAAGACGAGTACAAACAGTTTCTCAGGCTTGTGGGGCCGATTCGCGCTGCGGGCACCACCGTTCATGTGACGATCGGCAATCACGACAATCGTGAGAACCTGTGGAAATTGCTCCCGCTCCTGAAGAAAGAGCACATTGGCGTTCAGGCGGGCGTGATTGAAATGCCGTACGCGAATCTCGTCCTGTTGGATTCAGGAAGAAAAGGAGTCTTGGGAGACGAACAGTTAGACTGGCTCGCCAAAGAACTCGACGAACGAACGGATAAGCCCGCCCTTGTCTTTGGTCACTTAAACCCGTATCCAAATCGTGGGGTGAGCCCCGTCGAGGGTATGAGCGACGGGTCGTCTCTACTGAAATTGCTTGCGGAGCGAAAGCATGCCAGGGCCTATTTCTATGGCCACACGTACGAGTGGCAACAGGATCGACTGTACGATCTTCATCTCATTAACCAACCGGCAGTCAGTTACTATTTTGGGAAAGGCCATGCGCATGGCTGGGTTGATATGAAGCTCACTGAAACATAGGCTGATCTGGAGTTACACTGCATCAACCGGAAACACTCGCAGCACGGTGAGCGGATACAGGTCCTGCACCAAGGATACTCGGCCCGCAGTTGAATTTAGGTGAGCCGTCTTCGTCTGCTCCAATAGGGATAGGCTTACCTGGGATGTTTGGCGTTGATCTGTTTGAGAAGAATATCCTTGGAATGCTCGAGCGAGGGCTCGTCGATTCCTTTGATGATTTTTTGTGCCGCGGTATGGTGTCCCATTTCAAACCGGGTCTTAGCCATATAGAGTTGCATCATTTGCTTTTCCTCGGGTGACTCCACAAAATTGACAAGCTGCTGCCACTCCTCCAGAGCGGCTTCCCAATTGGGCCTCGCGATATCGAAAAAACTTTGGGCGTAGCGGAGACGGTAGGGTAGATGGGCGGGCGCGAGCATGGCTGCTTTCCGAAATCGATTCTGAATCTCCAGGTCGATCCCCTCTGGAAGGAAGAGCTTATCATCGATAAAGAATTTCTTGAAGCTAAAGAGGAGGTTTCCCAATTGGTAGTGGTAGAGAGGTTCGTCGGGCCGAAGGTCGATGGCCATTTGGTAAAACCCCATTGCCTCCGGGTAATTGCCCTCTTCCGCCTGGTAATTTCCCAACTGGTTTTTAACGATCGCGTGATATGGGTCAATCTGGTCAGCCCGAATAAGCATAGCATTGCTGGGGATGCGTTCACCGATTCGATGTAGCATCATCCCGTAGGAGATAAAGGCCGCTACATAGTTGGGGGCAGCGCTGATCAGGGCTTCGTATCCGTCGACGATCGACTGAAGTTCCGTTTCGATCGAATGCACGTCCTCAGTGACTAACGCTTTCTCGTAGCGCTTATAGGCGCTCTGCTCTCGCTCGTTCAAATCCTTGAGAAGGTAGGCCGCCATCGATTCGGAGCTTGGGGTTTCTCCGGTATCTCTCTCTGCGGCTTCTTGCCCAAAGGAAACGACTACGAGAGGAATGGCTAGTAGTAAGAGGACTAAGCGGAATCGATGAAATCGTTGCATAGAATTGTCGTAAGCTAGAGATACTGCTCGTTAGAGCGAGTTTTATTGGACGCCATTAAGCTGAGCACGTTCCATTTCGTTCTGTCGTGGGACGGGCCTGATCGTGGTAAGGCAAGGCACAGAGTTCCTGATGTGAGGACGAGGCCCAAAGGATATTTCGATTCGCTGCCAATGATTAGAAGAGACCGACTGATTGACATAAAAGAGCGACTTGAGCGAGCGGTCCCTTGTGCGTAGCGGACTGTGCGTTACAAAACGCCAACTTTCGAGCGATGGAATCACTGGGCCTGTCTGGGCAATCAAAAGCATTGCATATCCATCTACTTTTGCTCGGAGGCGATTATTGCTCAGGTTGTCGAGAATAATCCGAAGTTCAATTGCGGTAAAGGCTGTGTGCGTATACGGGATACTCAGGAGGTCCCGATTGAGGATCTAGTGGATGTCTTTAGGAAAGCCATAGGGCTAGCATAGAGTTGAGACAGCTTGATCAAACGGTGCGGCACTACACGGACGAGCCTAGCGTGGGATTGAGGTAGTGTGTCTATTTCGAGCCATGGTCGGCGCGGGACCGGCCGTCGAAGTACTTTTCCCGTATCCAGTCTGGTTGCCAGACATCGAGTGATCGCTCGATTTTACTGAAGTCGACTTCTTTGAGGGCGGGGTTGTCAACTTGGAGTGGCGATGGGTCTCCTACACGTGATTGCCAGCTCTTCATGAGGGCGAACAGTTCAGCACGTTGATTGGAATAGGCCGGGTCTTCGGCAAGATTGTTCATTTCGCCCGGATCCGTGTGGAGGTCGAAGAGCAGTGTGTGATTAATTTTTGGATATATATGCAGCTTGTATCGCTCGTTTCGAACGGCACGCATGATGTCTTGGAATGGAAGAAATAGGGACTCCCGCACGGAAGCCGCCGGGTTTTTGAACAAGGGAGTCAGATCGGCACCGTCGATTCCCTTGGGTGTGGGCACGCCGCATAGCTCGAAGATTGTCCGATTGAGGTCGAGAATGTAGGTCATTGCGTCGGTCGACTGGTTTTGAGGGATTCCCGGACCGGATAAGATGAGCGGAGCCCCCATGCTGTGCTCATAGACGTTTTGCTTTCCGAGCAATCCATGGGAGCCTACGCTGAGGCCGTGGTCGGCGGTGTAGATGACGATTGTGTTTTCTCCAGTGGGAGAGTTCTCGACGGCGTCAAGGATGCGACCGACTTGGGTATCTAGGTGAGTGATGAGCCCGTAATATTCGCAGAGCTGATCACTGACGACCGACTTGGTACGCGGGTGGGCAGCGAGGCTTTCGTCCCGTTTTTTCCCATTAAGATGGCCATTATCGAACGGATGGTCAGGTAGGAAGTTCTCTGGAAGGGGAGGTCGGTTCTCATAGTAAAGCTGCCGATATGATGGCGGTGGATTACGGGGATCGTGTGGGGCGGTGAAGGCAACGTAGAGCAGGTAAGGCGCGTCGGAATCCTGCTCTTGGATGAAGTCGATGGCGGCGTCAGCGAAATGAGTACTGGAGAAGCGAGCGCCGACTTTTTTCTCGGTTAGCGTTCCATCCCTATTGAGATTTTGCAGCGGGACTTTCGTATGGTCGGACATGCCGCCCATAAAGAGATTAGCTCCGGTTTGAAAGGATCGGGCGAGGGTAGTTTGGCCGTTGTGCCATTTGCCGACTGCGTGGGTGATATAGCCAGCCTGAGCGAGGCTTTCTGGGAAGGTGGTTAGACCTTCCCAATTCCGGGTGTCTTTGATCCGGTGCCAGTGGCGCCCGGTCATAAGCATGCTGCGACTGGCGACGCAGACTGCGCCACTATAGCTGCCAGCACAATAGTTTCGGGTGAAACTAAGCCCATTGGCAGCGAGTCGATCCAAATGAGGCGTTTGTATGTGTTCGTTGCCGTGGGCTCCGATGGTGTCAGGGCGTTGATCGTCGGCAAAGAGGAAAACGATATTAGGTCGGGCGAACAGACAGAGTGTTGGCAGAGATAGTAATAGGTTTAAGAATACGAATATTTTCATTGGGAAAGGCTTGGTGTCTTTTTGTGTGATTTTGGCAGCGGTCGATTTAGGAGTCGCCGCATCAGGGTTTCGGATTGGTCTAGGCAGCTCGGGGACTGGCCGCGACTAGGGCTATAATCCATCGAAAAGCATCTTGGCTTTTAGGGCGGCTCTTTTGTGGTCCAGGATTGGGGCCGGGTAGTCGACTCCAAGCTCACCTTCCCAGCGATGGATTTGGCGGGGTGATAGCGAACTTAGTTCGGGAATCCACTTTTTGATATAATCGCAATCTGGATCGAATCTTTCTTGTTGTCGCCAAGGATTGAATATGCGAAAATACGGCTGGGCATCACAACCGGTTGACGCCGCCCATTGCCAGTTGCCGTTGTTGACGCAGGGGTCATAGTCGACCAGGCGTTGAGCGAAGTAGCGTTCGCCCCATCTCCAATCGATGTGGACGTCCTTGGTGAGAAAGGACGCCACGACCATACGCACGCGGTTGTGCATAAATCCCGTTTGTTTGAGCTGGCGCATCCCGGCGTCGACGATGGGGAAGCCGGTCTTGCCGTCTCTCCAAAGTTCGAATGCCTGGGCATCCTGTTTCCAGGGGACGTCACTATACTTTTCCTTGAAGGAATTTCCGAAAACATGTGGAAAATGGAAGGCGATTTGAGTGAGGAAATCTCTCCAATAAAGTTGGCGAATCAGAGGATGTTCCGGATCCAGTTTGCGTCGAATCGTCCAGTATGCCTCGCGGACGGAGCAGGTTCCAAATTTCAGGTGGGCGGACAAGTGACTGGTCGATTCAAGGGAGGGAATGTCGCGATCATTCGCGTAGTCAGAAAGCTTAGACAGTCGACGGAGCGTGTTTCTGGCCTCTTTGCGACCCCCTTTTATGGAAGGGTATTCTGGGATATCGCGGATTAGTCCTTCAAGGAGTTTACCAACTTTGAGGGACTTTGCGGGAGAGACGAGCCTACCTTTTCCGGCGGTCAACTTGCTGACGGAATCTACTTTGATCGTGCGGGCTCGATTGAAGTAGGGAGTAAAAACGGTGTAGGGCGTCCCGTCTGCTTTGAGGGACTCCTCGGGTTCATTGAGAAGCAGGTCGCTGCACGTGTGAAACGCGATGCCCTGCTTTTTGCAGGCCGACAGGAGGGCGCGGTCCCGCTGAATACTAAAAGGAGTGTAGTCGCGATTGACCCAAATGGCTTCGATTCCGAGTTTCCGGACCCATTGTTCGACGAGTTCGTGTGGCTTGCCTTGGAAGAGAAAGAGGGCTGAGTTCTGATCCCGCAGGTCCTGATCGAGCTCCTCTAGAGAGTCATTTAGAAACCAAAGTCCCGGTTCGCTACGGTAGCCGTGCGGCTCGGTTTGTCGGGGATCAAGGACAAAGGCGGGTACGACCTCTTCGGATTGAGTAAGGGCTTGGTTGAGTCCCGTATTGTCATCGACCCGCAGGTCGCGTCGAAACAGGAATAGGCTTTTTTGGTAAGTTTTGATGTTCGTTGGGTTCGGGATTGTGTTGGATCTACAAATGCGGTGTAGTGTTATTTGGCACCCTCATCGGAGGTTTATGTAGTCGACAATGGGTAGGGCGAGCCGGCTCAGCGAGCCGGATAAGAGGCTCAATCTAGGGTGGCGTGCCGGGCCGTCACACCCTACCAGGCAGACGGATTGGGAAGGCGATTTGATTAAGTGGCTCATTAGCGGAATGAGGGTTCGAGTTCATCGATGCCCGCTTCGGGATGAGTATCCAAATATTCCTTTATGGCTTCAATGAAAGTATCTCCGTATTTTTCTAGCTTGGCTATCCCAACGCCGCTGATGTCGGAAAGCTGGCCTTCTTCGATCGGGAAGTCGCGGGCCATTTCTCGGAGAGTGACATCGGAAAAAACGATATAGGGAGGGACACCCTGTTCTGCGGCGAGCTCTTTGCGGAGGGTGCGCAGGATGGCGAATAGTTCCTCGTTGCATTCGATGCCTCCCGTTGAGGAGGGCTGGCGCTGTTGGGAAGCCGCCTTCGCAACACTGGGCTGGGTGAGCTGGATTGGAGTCCGGTCTCGCAGAGCTGCTTTCCCTTTTCTCGTCAATTCAAGTACACTATGGTTTTCCGCGTTCTGCTCTATGTATCCGTTGCGGATGAGTTCACGACCAAACGCCTGCCATTCCATACGTCTGTAATCCTGTCCGATATCGTAGGTTGAAAGGCGGTCGTGTCTCCACTTGAGAACTTTTTCGTTCTTGCTGCCAAGGAGAACATCAACGATGTGGTTGATGCCGACACTAAAGCCACTGGCCTGATTGACGCGAAAAATGCAGGACATGAATTTCTGAGCGGGAAGGGTGCCGTCAAACGTTTGCTTTGGATTGCGGCAGGTGTCGCAGTTACCACAATTCCCTTCCGTCCACTCCTCCGAAAAATAGCCCAGCAACACCTTGCGGCGGCATTCGGAGGACTCCGAGTAGTGAACCATTTGACGTAGTTGCTGCGTCGCTACATCTCGTTCTTTTCGGTTGTTCTTGTCGGCGATGAACTGGAGCTGCTTGGCTACATCTCCCGGGCTAAAGTATAAAATGCAGTCCGAAGGTAGACCGTCGCGCCCTGCCCGTCCAGTTTCTTGATAGTAGCCTTCAATATTCTTTGGAAGGTCCTGATGGATAACGTAGCGCACGTTCGGCTTATCGATGCCCATACCGAACGCGATGGTCGCGCAAATGACCTTTATCTCGTCTCGTATGAAGGCCTCTTGGTTTTCAGCGCGTTTAAGGGGCGTCATGCCTGCGTGATAAGGCAGGGCTTCGATGCCGTTCTGGCGGAGGCGGTCGGCAAGGCTTTCAGTCGCCTTGCGCGAATAGCAGTAGATGATGCCACTTTCGTAGGGCTTGCTGCTTACGAACTTCAGAATCTGCTGGAAAACCGCCTGTTTGGTCTCGATCTGATAATTGAGGTTGGGGCGATTGAAGCTAGCTACGAAGGTGCGGGGCTCTTTGAGCCGAAGCTGGGTCAGGATGTCCGTTCGTACCCGGTCGGTGGCGGTAGCCGTCAACGCCATGAAAGGGAGATCGGGGAAAAGGCGCCTTAAGTTCGACAGCTGTCGATACTCCGGGCGGAAGTCGTGTCCCCACTCGCTGATGCAATGGGCCTCATCCACGGCAAAACGGGAAACCTCCCATTGCTTGAGATCGTCGAGAAAACCGGAAAGCATAAGCCTCTCCGGGGCGACGTACAAAATGGTGTATTCTCCGGCAAACAGCTTCGCATAGCGTTTTCGCGCTTCCGTTTTATTCAAAGAAGAATTCAAGAACGTGGCAGGGATGCCGTTCGCGTTGAGCCCATCGACCTGATCTTTCATCAAGGCGATCAGGGGAGAGATGACTACCGTGAGACCTTCCTCGAGAATGGCGGGGAGTTGGTAGCAGAGCGACTTTCCTCCGCCGGTAGGCAGGAGGGCGAAAACATCTCGTCCGTCGAGGGATTCCGATATGATCTCGTTTTGCAGCGGGCGAAACGTGTCATGCCCGAAATAGCGTTTCAGAATCTCACGAGCACGTTCCATTTGTGGCGAAGCCGGCATTGTCTGAATGTGTCGAATCGAATCTTGATAAGGAAGGCTGAATTGATTGCGAACAGGATTTGGTTGAGATTTTTTGGCCACGGATCGGCTTTAACGTAAGGCTACGGCACGATAAATTGGATTTTGATGGAGGGGAAAAAAGCGGGCGACCGTTGGTCGTTGACCTCAAGTTGCCGGTCTTGGAGGGACTACTGTAAATTTGGCTTATTTTTTGGCA
>Ga0213862_10000711_pt1 | contig 13970 bp, 20 predicted proteins | sample PICome_7_FD_160092 | JGI IMG/M metagenome (GOLD analysis project Ga0213862, IMG submission 160092) | Coastal seawater microbial communities near Pivers Island, North Carolina, United States - PICO266 | ecosystem: Environmental > Aquatic > Marine > Coastal | place: USA: North Carolina... | reverse complement strand
CGTCATCATCAAGTGCATCATATATTTCTATCTTAGGTATAACCGGCATCGGCTCAACATAACCCGGACAACTCTCGTCATTCTGCGGGTCAAAGCACTTATCAAACCTGTACATATAAACCACTTTTGCATCTTCTAGTGTACCTATGCCAGTAGTTTGTATAGAACCTTCACCGAACTGACTAACTGGTGTGTATGGTAGAGGTACAAGTCTTTGTATCTTCATACCTGTGCCATCGGTCCAGTCTTGCGTATCTTGAAAGATATAACCACCGTCTACATCTTTATTCTGTACTGTGACTATGTACTCATCTCCGGCTTCTTTTGTTACCTTATAATTATAGATAACACCACTTATGTCTAATCCATCTTCTACACTAACTCCTAGTGTGTCTGACGTCATACCCCATATTAAGCCATCTACTGCTGCGTTACCTGTGTATCCAAAGGTATAGCTAGAAGAGTATGAAAGCTGCGGCAACAGTACCCATAATGCTAAGAGCCTTATCACGTTTTTCTTGTGCAGTAATTTCATCTTCCTCCGGTGGCATTGGTATTGTATCTGTGTGTACAGCCCAAGCATCCTTTGCTTTTTGTCCTATAAGTCCGTCAATAGGACAAGGTGTTCCGGCTGACATCATCGCTTCCCATACATCAGGGTCTTGACACATCACACTAACTGCTGCTACTTTCATACCAAAGTTATACAGCTTTTGTGCCTTCTTGAGTCTAAGGCAATTATCTTCTGTGTACGTTGTTCCTACTGATAGTCCGAGTATCTGTGTCTGTACTGAACCACTAGAACTAATCGTACATAAATCTGAGGTGTTACCACTACCAAACTGAGGTGCTATTGCACTAGGTGGCGGGCTTTCTACCTTAGTTGTCTGCGTACCATTTGTTGTAACAACACTTGTCGAATCTGTAACAATAGGTTCAGCAGCCATTACTGGCACTACAAACACTATCCAAAAAGCTACAACTATAAACCCAGCTATTACATTGTTACGCAGTCTGTCAGACATTATGGTTTAGGATATTTATCCTTAGTTGTCTTAATCGTAGCCTTCCAAGCATCAATACCATTGTGGTATATGTCATCTAGCTGGTCGCCTATTGATGGGTACTCAGCTTCTCTATTTCTTGAATATTCTTGAGAGGTATATTCTGTTTTAATCCTAGCTATTTCAGTATTGAGTTCTTCCTCTGTAAAGGCTGGTGAATCTCCTATCCATTTTATTCCCGAATAAGTTTCACCTAAGCAACTGCTCATACCACCTAAATTTATTGCTGCTCTTAAAAATGTGTTATCTATCATTGTGCGTACTCCATAATAAAGCCTGTAGGTTCATTGACATTTATATAATCAGAATATTGTCCTCTTCTTACACAAAGCTGAATATAGTAAGTAGTGCTTGGCGAAACTGTTGCAATTCCGTGTAAGCTATGATTGTTGTAAATATCGTGTCTTGATGATGTACTATAAAAAGCGTGTTGTCCAAAATAACTCATTTCAGGAACAATAACAGCTCCTGAAGGAGTTTCATTAGCATTCATACTGCTGTGAAAATGAATAGAATTAAATCCGTAAGGTGCAGCTCCATTGCTATCATATACCATAGAAAAGAAACCAAGATGAACTGCTATTCTATTTGTGTCTGCTCCTGTTGTTATTGTAAAACCCGAACCCGATGTTTTGTTATTTCCAGCACTTTCAGTAAAACTACCTCCATTAGTAGTTACTGCTGTTATTGTTTTTAAATTTCCACCAACACCAGTTAAGTTAGCACCACTAATAGCTGGCAAAGCTCCTGTTAGATTAGCTGCTGTAAGATTAGTCAAAGCCGAAGCATTTACTGCTGGAAGATTACCTGTCAGCTTGGTCGCAACAATTGTAGTAGAAGTAAACGCACCAGCAGAACTGATACTCGCTTTCTCTACTCCGTTGGCTTGGAACTTTATATCCTTAGAAGAACCATCAGCGTTTAGTGTTAGATGTTCGTCACTTGATTTTATTGTACTCATCTTATACTCCTATTAACCTAACTGCTTGTAAATAAGAAGCATCTGAAGTAGCTTCATTAGTTCCACCAAACATAGTTCTAGTTCCACCTTCATTGTGGTAACACCATAGTTCAATATAATCGCCAGCAACTAAACTTAAAGCATAAAAACCTTGACTTGGAACTTGTAAATCATTACCCGGACTATGAAACTCATTTCCTGAGGCTTCTACTCTAGTGCCATTTTTGTATAAGTGCGCTCTAATATATTCATTATCATCTATACCACTCATCTTGACTCTGAAATGAAATTGATACTTTCCGTTTTTGCCACTAGGAACTGTAAATTTATTTGATGCAAATGCATTGTCTGTATCCCACACTTCTGTTCCAAAAGTAACTTTTGTCCAAGTAGCGTTTGCTATACTTGTGCCATCTGTTGCTAACACTTTAAATGATGGAGTGTTGTCACCAAGACTACTAGCTAAATCAGCAGCAACTACTGTTCCGTCTTGTATTTTGTTGACTCCAGTTGAGCCACTAATCTCTGTTGGCATTATTTACTCCTTATGGTTTAGGATTGGCATCCTTAACAGCTTTAATAGCCTTGTGCCACTCACCTGTTGCATCTAACTTACCAGCAGTCATATCGTGGTACAGTTGGTCTAACTGCTCCTTGATTTCTGCATAGGCAGTTGCCCTTGTTCTTTGGTATGCGTTACCATCATAGACACCTTGAAGTCTTGTAACCTCTGCTGCTAGTTCGTCTGCTGTGGGTTCAGTTTGTTTACTGTCCAGCCACTCTAATTCGTCACCTCTCAATACCCATTCAGCGTTTGGCTTTAAAGATTGAAGGGCATCGACTGTTGTCATCTCATTTGCCATTTCTTGCTCCTGTTAAAATTAAATTAAAAATCATCCCGCTATCTCCATAAGTGTTATTGTTCCTTCTGTGCTTGCATCATTAGCAATTGAAGTTTGCCCATTGACACTCGATTTAAAGGCTACTGTATATGTTGTTGCTGATGTTGTATTTGGTGAATCAAGATGTGTATTAACTAAATCTGAAGGCTCAGAACTTTGGTTGTTATATTTAGTAGAAGCGTTACCAGTTAAATTAGTACCTGAAACTGTGCCTCTATATATAGATGATAATGTATCTGTAGATGTACTTCCTCTACCAGTAAATTTACTTATAATCCATATTTTGCTTGATGTGCTAGAAGGAGTAATTGTTGCAGTTATACCTGTACTTACATTACTATTTGATGTAGTATTTACTTGTGTTTCGCTCATTCCGTGAACTACCTGTAACACAGCACCTGTAGGCATACTCGCACTCGTCATTCCCGATAGTTGATTCTGTAAAACTATAGTGCCTGTGCCATCTGCGGTTTCTAATTGGTCTACTTTAATTTTTGATGCCATAATTTACCCCGCTATCTCCATAAGTGTTATTGATGCCATTGCAGAATCGTGACAAGAATTTACCCCACTACTACTAACATTTGTTTTAAGTTGTACTTTATATGTTGTAGCAGAAGTAGTATTAGCACTACTATCTTTATAACAAAAAGACACAGTTTCTTGGTTATACACACTTACTATATTATTCCAAGCTACATATTTACCAAATTCTTGTAGTGCTGTGCTGCCTCGGACAAGTTGTAAGTGTCCAGACGAGTCATTACTTGAAGTATTGTGTTTTCTTATAGGAACAGTTACTAATATTAAAATATCACTTGAAGCACTAGAAGGTGTAATAGTAGCTTCTATTCCTGTATCTGCGTATGTTTGTGATGTTGTTGTAAAAATAGTACTGTGGTCATAATTAACAACTTGTAATATATGACCAGCTGGCATCTGCAAATCATAGCCAGTTGGTGCTTGTATTGCTTTGACTTCTAATGTACTCATACCACACTCCAGTTTCCGTTGACAGTAACTGTGTACCCATCAGCGATTGTTATTGGACCAGCACTCATCCCATTAGATGTACTAGGAATGGTTATGTTCTCGCTTATTGTTTGGGCATTGGTTCTAATCACACTCGAAGTACCTAGACTTGGACCACCTAACTCTACTGCTGAGTTAATGTCACTAGCAGTAATTGTGTTGTCTAGTATTTCGTTGGTTGTAATTCCACCGCCACTAATTGTTATTGCCATTCGTTACTCCTATGGTTTTGGAAACTCAGACTTGATAGCATCAATAGCATCTACCCAAGTTGTTGTTGAATTCTTTGTATCGTCAAAACGCATTTCGTCTTGATTAAGTAAGTCATATTTAGCTTTGCGTTTTCTAGCATAGTCTTTAGCATCCCATTCAGCTTTAAGTGTTTCCATATGTGCAGCTCGTTTTGTTTCATCGTCATATTCAGACTGTCCGAAGCGAGAAACTATTTCTTTCCAAACTGTACTGTGATTTTTGTTCCACACTTTTAATTCTAAATAATTCATATCTATTCCTATTTAAGTCTAAATCCACCCCAATAAGAGGCTTCGCCAAAAAAATCACTTTGCGTTCCAGCTTTAATAGTTATAGTGTCATTAGCTGTTAAATTTATAACTGTTTGCATTGAAATCATCATATCGCTAGAATCACTTTGTTGATGATAAACTCCATATTGATTTCCGTATCCGTGAACATCAGTAACACTTCCATTTTTAGCAAAATAATATCCGTGGGTACTATCACTCCAACCCACATAAATTGCAGCATAAAAGTAATAAACTCCTGTATAGGGTGCTACAAAATATCCTGTTGATGTGTTATATACGCTATCAGTATCAAAGTTTTCACCATTAAATATAAGTTGTGTACCATTTCCTTTTGTTGACCAACCCGCATTGCTTCTTGCCTGAAAAGCAGCATTGCCAGCTTCTGATGCAGTTAATCCAGTTAAGTTAGCACCACTAATAGCTGGTAAGTCACCAGTTAATTTAGAAGCTGTTAAAACTGAAATCCTAGCATCTGCAACTGTGCCTGTTAGGTTAGCTGCTGGTACGCTAGAGTTCTCATCTAACAAAGTACCTGTTGTGTCGGGTAATGTTATCGTTCTGTCTGTACTCGTATTCGGAGCAGTTATAGTCAGTACCCCTGTTCCTGAAGCGTGTCCTTGTATTTTAACTTTACTCATTATGCTATCACCCAAGTTGAACCCGTTGGAATCGTAACTGAAATTCCTGAGTTGATTGTAATCGGACCAGCAGTTAAAGCATTGTTGCCACTTGTTATGCTATAGTTAGCTGATATGGTATGTGCGTGTTCGTACAAACCTTTGTCTGTAGTGTTACCACCACCTACTGCTGTCCAAGCTGAACCATCGTAAATCTCAGCACTCGTATCTGTTGTGTTGAATCTAATGAAACCAGCAGAAGGTGAGCCATCTCTCTGTGCTGTTGTACCTGCGGGAAGTGCACCTGACCCTGTGGCTGATGTCTTAGTTACTACTGTTGATGGGTCTACTGATACTTCTGTCCAAGCACTACCGGTATAGACTTTCATCCTATCCGATGTAGTGTTAAAGTACATATCGCCTTCTGTTAGTGCATCACCATCATTATCTACTGATGGGTCACTAGCCTTACCACCTAAATAGGTATCATCGAATGCGTCTGCTGAGGCTGCTGCTGCGGCGGCACTTGCGGCGGCTGATGTAGCGCTTGTAGAAGCACTAGAAGCCTGTGTTGTTGCTGTGGTAGCCGAAGATGCTGCGTTAGTAGCAGAAGTTGATGCTTCACTAGCTTTTGTAGTTGCTGTACTCGCTTCATTAGTAGCTGTTGTAGCTGAACCTGCGGCACTAGCTGCACTTGTAGCGGCTGCTGACGCTGAACTTGAAGCGTTAGTTTCTGATGTTGATGCGGCTGATGCTGAACTAGAAGCAGCACTTGCCTGTGATGTAGCAGTAGATGCTGAACTAGATGCACTAGAAGCACTATTAGAAGCGGCAGTAGCGCTAGAAGCTGCGTTAGTAGCTTGAGTAGTAGCGTTAGTCTCTGCAGTTTCAGCATTAGTTTCTGCAGTCTCAGCGTTAGTTTCTGCAGTCTCAGCCGCAGTTTGAGCTGTCTGAGCTGAAGTTGCACTTGTAGCTGCTGCAGTTGCACTATTAGCGGCTGCTGTAGCACTAGCGGCTGCTGATGCTTCATCTCCTGTTATACTTGCGGCACTAGCGGCTGCTGCTGTAGCACTAGTGGCAGCGTTAGTTTCTGCTGTCTCAGCGTTTGTTTCTGCCGTCTCTGCGTTAGTTTGCGCTGTTTGTGCGGCAACTTTGGCAGCTTCAGTATCTGCAATTAGAGCATCTAAGTCATAACTGTCAGCTAATACTGATGATGTAGCAATTCCGTAACCTCTATCAATAGCCATTGTTTACAATCTCCTAATTCTTCGTAATACCGCTAAAGCCCATCTCTTTCTTCTACTTAATTTCATAGCACTCTCTCTCCTAAGTTTAATGTGAAACTCTCCCCATAAAGAGGAGAGCTCCGTGGTTAAACTTACGACGTAAGTTCTTGGATAGAACCCGGACGAATAACCTTAGTACCATAAACAGTATCAGCAGTAAATAAATCTGCAAGATATTCTTGCTTATACTGTGTCTGTGTACGAACCGCTTGTTGAGTTGCTAAGACGTGAGCGTCTCTTTGGAATAAGAACGCCTTCTCAGTATTACCAGTACCTACTTGAGTAGACATATAAACGTCTACGCCGTAGATTTGACCGATTTTACCTGTCTTAATTGCATTACCATCACCAATGAACTGCTGCTCAGTAAAGCGCTCTTCAGTCATTAGTGCAGTCATACAAGAAGGAGTAACAACTAGAGAACGACCTTCTAGAGGAACGTCGTTATCGTTAAGAGCTTCCAATCCTACTAGGATAGAAGCGTCCCAATCTGTTACACCTGTAATTACAGTATTACCCCCAGTTAGTGCAGAAGCACCATCTAGGTCAGTAATGATTTGAGAGTCAACTTGCTTCGCCAAAGCGTAGCCAGCATCATCGGTGTAGAATTTTCTCATTGAATTTAATGCCTGAAGCTCTGCAATATCTTCAATTTGAGTTGACCACTCAAAGTGCTTGTCAATAACTACTGCTGTATCAGTCGCTGTATCAGTAACGTAAGTAACAGTAGCGTCTTTAACTTTTGCACTTGCAGCGTTACGACCCGGTGTTGGGATGTGGATAGTATCGCCTTTTTTACCTGCGTGGTTTAGGTTACGAACTAGATTAGCCGCAACAAGGTTTGCTTTATACGTCGCAACAACTTCATCACTCCAAATTTCAGGAATGAACGCCGCTGCGGTCGTGATTGTCATATTTGCCATTTCAATTAACTCCTATAAGTTATATTAGCATTTTATTAAACAACCCTACCTTCAGCATAAGCCGCATATATTTCATCTTGTAATGACTCATACCGATTAGGGTTTTCCATTTTTAAGCGAATTAGGTCAGCACGTCTAAACGTTTTACCTCCTTTGCCTGAGCCTGAAGATGTTCTCGATTCTGCTGTTCCTGCTTTAAGCGCTTCTTTTCTTTCTACTTCCGCTTTCTCTTTGACTTCTTGCGTCTTACTAATCATAGACCTGTCTTTCCAGTTGGTCAGTAACTCGTTAGCCGCATCAAAATTATAAGCGTCAGCCGCTTGAAACATTTGCATACGAATCGGACTATCTTGTACCCATTCCTGAAATGCTGTATCTTTTATAACATCAGTAAAATCAGGATGTGTTTGTTTCAACCTTGCTTCAGCTCCTGCTTGTGCTTGTTGAGCTTGAAACTGTTGAAACTCTTGAAACTTAGGGTGATTTTCAATCATATCGTTGACCGCTTTATTAGGGTCATCGAAAAAATCTACATCATTATCTTTAGTTTCTAATGGAGTGTTATCTTGTGGATTTTGCTTTGTTCTCGCTACCTCAGCTTGTAGGAAACTATCTGATAATTTTCTTAGCTCTCCAACTTCTTGGGCTTTACGTCCAAGCTCCTTTTCGAGGTTAGTATAACTATCTATAATTTCTTGTGTTGACTTTCCGGCAAACTTAGAAGGCATATCTGAACTTTCTGTGGCTTCCGAGGCATCTACTGCCTCAGCTACTTGGTCCATAGCTTCTTCTGCTGTTGTGTCTGTTATCGTACTGTCATTTACATTTGAAATTTCTACATCTGCTGGTACTTGCGCCTCAGCGTCCACTACTATATTACTCATAATTGTTATTCTCCGCCCATTTGGGTTATGAAGTTAAAAATGGTGGGGCTATATGTCTAGTTCTTCCACCGCTTGTTTAGTTGCCGTTTCTAAAGAAATTACTTGCCTTAAAATTGACAACTGACCTTTAGAGAACCAAAGGTCTTTTTCAGACTCTATTGAGTCTAATTTATTATAGATTTCTTCGAGATTTTTTAGCTCTTCAACTAAGTCTCTCCATCCGTCTTGCTCTATTAAATCTTGTCTAGCCCTATAAAACTGTTTAGTTTGGTCGTCTAGCTGCGTTTGCATAATTTAATGCTGTCTCCGATTGTAGGTGTTCTATTTCAGGTATGTTTCTAGCTGTCTCTGAATACTGCTTTTCAATATCAGCCTTCATTTTTTCTAGCTCCATCATTTTCTTCTGTAGTTCCATAATCCTCTCTTGGACATCTAGCTCATTCTGTGGCTGTGATGACCCTGCGTCTGCTTGATGCTTCATAGCCTTAGCTTGTTCTTCCTGTGCTTCTGCTAATGTCTTCTGTATATCAGCTTGTAACTGTTGAATTTGCAGTTCTTGAGCCATTTGTTGCATCTGTTGTTGTTCAGGATTCGGCTGGAAACCTTGCATAAGTGATTGTACCACTTGGTCTCTATTATGGATACTAGAGTTCTGAAAGATAGCTAACAACAGGACATTGAAAGCTGGAGAGTCTTTCGGAATTGACTGGAGCATTTGTACCATTTGCTGCATTTCAAGCTCTTTAGCCATAATACCCATAGTAGAGTAAGGGACGAACTTATAATCAGTAACAGGATATCTGTCTACGTCAAATTGTATCTTTCTCCACATCGCCTTATTAATCATAGGTATGAGGAATGTATTTTGGAAGTTCATAAGAGTACGTTTCTGTCTCTTAATGCTTGCAGACTGAACCATAGACATACCACTTGAAGTGGCTCTATCCGGAACACCCATATCAGCACTTCCAGTACCCATCTGAATCATATTTTGCAACGAGGCAACCTGATTGTAGGTATGTTGGTCGGTCTGACCTAATGTGAGAGGCATAATAGCCTGTCTTGGGTCTCCATTAGTAAGGATAGTTTTACCGGGACGCACCTCTAGTTTGATGCCTCGCGGTAGTCTAGTAGCGTCTGCGGCTACCATTGGAGTTGTAGTCAATGCTAGAGAGTCAATTCTTGCTCTCATTTCTGCATCTAATGCTTTTTGTGGATTATACCCTTTCTCACAAACACCTCTACCCCAAAATTTGTTTGGGACGATGTCGTGCTGATAACTTACAAACGGTCTGTCGACCATCATAAACGGATTTTCTTCAGCTCTTAGTATATGAGAGTCATTAGCTAGAGTAACTACAGCTTCTACTAGCTCATCTTCATCATATTCAAAATCATCTGTGTCAATTTTAGAGTTTAAGAACTTTCTAGGAACTTTACCCCAATACTCACAGATTTTAATTTGGTCTGAAGCGTCCTTTTGAATATATTCAGGGTCATATCCTACCTGTACGACGTCCGTATCTGCCGATATATCGACTTCTCTGTATATACCCTTATCCATACCCTCAGATAAGACATATCTCGGCTTATATACCTCGTGAGCGACTCCTAATGCCTCATTAATAGTATTAGCGCTAGGGTCAATAATAAATTCTTTAGGAGATACTGCCTCTACCTTAACATCTACAGTAACATAGTCTTCTATCTGTCTTACTGTTGTAAGTGTTCCTTCTACAGGGACTTCTACAGGTCTTCTCTCTGTTTTCTCTTCGGTAATAATCTTAGCAATACCCGTGCCATATATTGCACCATTAAGAAATACCTCACATAGAGCATCTTTACATCCTGCTCCCTCTAAATCTTCCTGTAGGAGGTTGCGTATATACTCTACGTCTTGTTTATTTTGGTCTAACATATCATCTTGTATGTCAAACCATTTTCCTCTGCCAAATGTAGCCTCTTCGAGCTCTGCGACACTAGCTTCTACTGCTTGTTGTAAAGCAGGAGTAATAATCTTAGATTTTTCTGACTTGCGGTTTTGGTCCTCTGAGGTCCACATACCACGCCATAGACGGTAATATTCGTCCCATTGCTTTAGATAGTTATTGTCTCTATGGTTTCTCCAGTTTTCTAGTCTACCGGATAACCATTGAGATAGAGCTCTATAATCTTTTTCTGAATCGTAATTTGCCATTTATATCCTTTTTATTAATATCCAGCTACTTCATCAAAAGGTTGCCAATCCTCATCAATCTCTATAGTGTGCATAAAGTCTGCTACTGAAACTTGGTCTATATACGCAAGACTATCCACCATATCGTCGTGTGTTCCGCTTGTAGGGAACTCTAACAACTGTGATTCAAAGTCTCTATTCCAATTTCCCTTATTAAAAGAAATCTTTCCGTGCTCCATTCTACCTTGTAGAGCCCAAGTAATTCTATCTGCTTTCTTCTTACCACCGTGGGTTACATCTGTTATAACTACCCATCTACCTTGTGACCTCATTTCATCTTCTAGATAAGGTAAGATAGCGTTTTTTAACGCTCCGGATTCTATTCCGACAATCGTTGCTTGATTTTGAATTGCAGCCTGTAATATTTTAGAAGCAGTCTGTTTAATATTCCATCTGCCGTGGAGTATATCTTTGACCCACCACTCATCATTATTAATTTTAACGATTGATATAGCTGTTTCATCCAGTTTACTCCCTTTAAGACCACGTTCCTTTTCAACCTTTTCAAAGCCAGCCGGGTCAACCGCAATAACATAGTTACCTTCTTTCGGCTCTTCTGTGTCATATTTTATCCAGTCTTGTTTAAATATACCACCAGTAAAAGAGACAAAACTAGCTTCAAATTCTTGCCTGAAGGCTTGGGTAGACATAGTCTCCCTAGCAACTTTTATCTCTTCAGGGTCTAATATCGGATTATCTGTAGAATTATATTGGAAGGCTTCCCAATCTTCATTCTTATCCTCATCCGCTTCTTTCCATATATCGTAGAAGTGATTCTTACCTGCGGGCGTACCAATAAATAACGCACCACCTTTTACATCTGCAAGCGTAGGTCTTATAATTTGTTCCCACACCTCTACCTTCATCGAAGCATATTCGTCTAGGACGACATAAGCAAGTCCCACGCCCCTCAGAGTATCTGGTCGGTCACTTCCCTTTAAGCTAATCTTTCTACCGTTGACTAGAGTCATCGTAGCTGTATTCTCGTGGGTCTGTTCTATTAAATCTGTATCCTGAAGTAATTCCTTCAGCATACCCCACATAATATCTTTAGCTTGTTGGAAGGTAGGACCTATATAAAAGACATCCTTATCTTCCGACTGTAGTGCTTTAATAATTAATATCCAAGCTGCTAACCTAGATTTACCAAAGCGTCTTCCCGCACTTACTACTTTAAATCTTGCTGTACTATTAAAGATTTCTAACTGAGCCGGGTGTAGCGAGACATCTAACTCTCTACTCATCCCCTTTACCTATCTTTATAATAGTCTCGTCTATTTTCTCTTCTGAGATTATTACACCTTCTTCATACTCTAAAGGTTTTTTATTATCTTCACTTATTACTTTCTCAGTAAGACCACCAACATTAATTACAACATTGCCCTTACCTTCTTGTGACCTTAACTCTACTGCCTTAGTTGTGGGTAGAATTCTATCCATACACATTTTAAGACAAGTCCTGTCACCTTCGAGTGCTAAGTCTATAACTCTCTGTACAATCTCAGGACCTTTTGCAGACATTAACTCTCTGCTTAAGGCTGTATACTTATTGACACTACCTTTTGGTCTACCGTTTGGGTTTAAAGACGGCATACCTTTGTATAACTTTGGTGAACCTCTATTCTTTTTACTCATTTTAGCTCCTTAGTGATACTATAGTTTCAACTAAAATGGTAATTAGAATGATAATAAAAGGTTATTTCTAAGAGAAGCCTTTTTAGGTGAATCTTTTTTTTAATCTATAGTAATATTATAGCATACTTTTCGATGAATGTCAATAGTAAACACTAAATAAAGTCTTAAGTCCCTCCCCGCACCTAGAATTACTCTAATAAATAACTATTTTTCCCAAATTCCCTCCAATCTGCGAGTGAACCTAAATTTAAAATTATAAGAACCACTTGGGGTGTCCCTCCCTATGTGTTGTATAAATACCACAAAAGTTGCATAAGTGATAATTGGGACTAAGCTGGGACTAAGCTGAAGAATCTTGGGACTAAGTAAGGGACTAAGCTGAAATCTTAAGGGACTAAGTCTCACTATTTGGAACTTGAGAGAATTTGAGAAGAAAGAGGGCGTGAGTGAGAATATTTGTAACAGTAGTTTCATTATGTGAAACACTTGTCTCATTATGTGAGACTTAATATACTGTGGTATAAATACAACAGACTTGTTGCAAAGACACAACAAACCATAGTATTTGTTGAGGAAATACAACAGGTTAGCTGTAAGGCTCAAGAATAGCCCGTATTTAAGAGATTATCTTTAAGCACTAGGTATACGAGGGTAGAGAAAAATAATGGCTCAGAAAGTAAAATCAATTATTATTGGGTGAGTAATATAATCACTAGGGTAAAAGACAATCGTCCAAATATGGGCGAATTTGGGACGATTAGAGTATTTTTTCATATTATGAAATTATTAAAAAAAAGTCATAATTTTAGTTGCATTTATGATTATAATTAAGGCAGTTACAAAGAAAGGCAATTTAATAACAGGTTTCACATAGTGGAACACAACTAATAAGAGGATAAATAAAATGACAAAAGCAGAAATAGAAAAAATAATTACAGAAGTAAATCAAGAGAAATTAAAAGAGCATACAGAAATGAGAAAACTTTTAGTTGAGATTATTCAAACTTTTGATAGTCAATTATATAGTCAAGTTCAAGACACTAATAACCCAGTTGGTTTTTTAAGAAATAAAATAGACAAACTTTTAAACAAATAATAATCGAAACACCCTTCGGGGTGTCTATTGCCAAGGCTGAAGGCGGTACTGATGAGAAAAAGCCAAAATATAAGGAAAAATAAAATGACAATCACAGTAAAAATTAAAAATGTTTTTGGGACTGATAAAATATATCCTGTGTGTGATAAGGCGAAGACTTTCGCAAGACTCACAGAAACTAAGACGCTTACGAGCTACGCTATAAATAATATTAAAGCGTTAGGATATACAATAGAAGTACAAGAACAAACACTATAATAATATAAGGATAAATAAAATGAAATCAATTGAAATAATAGATAAGTATGATGTTGAGGATATGATTGAAAGTGCACTATCAGAGGGCAGAGACAATGACCTTTGGTGTGAGAATAACAGCCTAAGAATGCAGATTAAAGACCTGCAAGAATCAATGACTATTCTAAAATCAAATGTTGAGCAACTAAAGAAAATTGTTGGTTGGGATTCGGGCTTTGATGATAATAATTTTGATATCGAGGTCGGACACTCACACGAGCAAAAAATTAGAGAGTTACAATATGTGGTTGACTCAAATAAAATATGGAGAGATTAAAAATGACTAGAGAAGAAGAACGCAAGGCATACGACAAACTAGGCGAGATACTATCAGACGCCCTTAATAATCTAATAGCAGAGGAGGAGAAGCAGAGCAAAGGCACTACCTGTCAGAACTGCGGAGAGCCTACGGGCTACGGCAGAGGCTCAGAGCCTACGAGGTACGATACTTTGGTTTGTTCTACTAAGTGTGCTAGAATACTCTATAACTAT